>Ga0315336_1001349_pt1 | contig 49052 bp, 36 predicted proteins | sample ASW5metaG_FD_204512 | JGI IMG/M metagenome (GOLD analysis project Ga0315336, IMG submission 204512) | Ammonia-oxidizing marine archaeal communities from Monterey Bay, California, United States - ASW #5 | ecosystem: Environmental > Aquatic > Marine > Intertidal zone | place: USA: California...
CTTAGGAAAAAATGGTGAGCCGCCCCGGAATTGAACCGGGAACCTTCAGATTAAGAGTCTGCTGCTCTGCCAATTGAGCTAGCGGCCCACCGCACAGGAAAACGTTGGTCAATCTACTACGACTACGTTGGCTAGGTCCATAACGCTTCAGAAGAAACAGTTCATTGACAGCAATAAGTTGGCGCGCCCGGCAGGATTCGAACCTGCGGCCTTTCGCTCCGGAGGCGAACGCTCTATCCAGCTGAGCTACGGGCGCGAGATCGACATGTATGCTCGATAGATAAAAGGTGGCGCGCCCGGAGGGATTTGAACCCCCGACCTACGGGTTCGAAGCCCGGCGCTCTATCCAGCTGAGCTACAGGCGCGCAACACGAAATCATAACGGCGGTCTCCAAAACGGCGCAAGTGTGACACGAAGTCGCAGACAGGTCACTATTGTTCAGCGCTTAGTTCCTCGAACGCCACGTTCAACACGCGAGCCACACTCGGTGGTGTACTCCTATGCTCGTTCATGCCCGGAACCTGTTCGATCGACACGATCTGTTCTTGTGACCGCCCCGCCGCAATTCCGCGTCCCACATGTTCGAGTACGGATTCAAAGTAACGTTGCTGGACCACCAAATCGTCAGCGTTACCGGTTACCGGAAACCCTTCACCTGCATGGCCGAAGATGTAGAGTGTATCGCGCTCATGGTCGTCGATGACCTGCGGTAGCAATTCAATCCACCCACGAATGGAGGCTCCACCAGGACGGTCTACAAATGGATCCCGTCGATTGAACAGGAGATCGCCGAGGTGTGTAATATTGGCACGCTCGAAAGTCACGACGACATCACCACTGGTGTGGGCTGAGCCGTAGTATTTCGCTGAGATTACCTCATCACCCGTATCCATCTGCCAGTGTTCATCGAACGTGGTATCCGGATAGGCCTGGTCAGATTCAGTGCCTCGTTGAGCAGCTTGCCGGCGTTGAAGGCCGGGCACGTTCGCATGCGCAACAATTTCTCGGGTTGCGGCACGTAGCACTTTGTTCCCACCAGTGTGGTCACCGTGATGATGCGTGTTCACTAGGACGTCAATCATCCGAGAGCTACGCATCTTAAGACCGTTCAAACAGGCGTCAGCCGTATCGGGATACTGGCTATCGACGACAACGAGTGCATTGTCAGAAATCAGCCATCCAATCGTGCCGCCACGCATATGGAACGCGCCCACATTTCGGCGGAGTTCTTCGAAGCGTGGGGTTGCGTCCTGCGCTAGTAGGGGGAGGTGTCCAACAGCACTCCCGACAAGCGCCAACGATGACGTTCTCACGAAATCACGACGGTCCCAAATCATAGTTAGCCTCCTTCACTTCACGTTCATTGGCGCTGTTCCGCCAGTTCACGATAAAAGCCTTCGATGTTCAGTACAAAATGTTCGTTGTAGCCTCCCCAAGTGGAGTACTGCGGCAGTTCGAGCGAAGCTTGGATGGCTTCTAGCGACTGGCCGTCGTCCATTCGGTCGGTCACCTCACGTGTGAGTGTCTCGAAATACTCGAGATGCTCGCGCACATCGTTGTGAGTTCCGATCTCGCCGTGGCCAGGCACGAACTGATCGACATCGTATTGACTTAGGGTTTCGAGTGCCGCAGTCCAGCCAACGAGGTCTCCAGATGCGAGGTTGCGCCACGGAAGCGACCGGACGGATAGGGTGTCGACGATGAATACAAGACGGCGCGACGGGACGTGCAGAATGATGTTGCTGTCGGTTTCCGAGTGTCCTGGGAATGACAGGTTGACATCGATGTCGCCGATAGTGAGGGACATCTCGTCGATGAAGGTCTCGTCTGGCGGCCTAACCGCTGTCATTCCCTCATCTTCGAGATGAGTCAAGACGTTCTCATGGCTAATGGTGACGACGTCGTCACCGAACACGGCGCCTCCAGACGCGTGGTCATTGTGATAGTGGCTGTACACGAGATACCGGATCGGCGCGTCGGTAATTTTCCGTATTTCCTCGAGGTATCGTTCCGCCGCTTCAGGTGATTGTGGGTCGGTGACGAGCACCCCATCGGTGGTCGCAATGAATAGCGAGCGATGGTTGTTGTAGCTAAAGCGATATACGTCGTCGGCGATCTCGTCGACGCTGACAGTTGGACCCATCACCGCTGCTTCTTCTACTTGACCAGGATCACTGGACGACGTCTGGTCAGACGACGGAGTGCAGGCACTTAGAACGACGAGAACAATCAGGAATGTGCGAGGTGTCATGCGGGTGTCTCCCTAGTGAGTTGATATAAGGCTTGGTGGTTAACTTCGAGGCTCAAGTGCGCACCGTCACGGTCATGTGAACTAATACCGGTTGCTCACGACGAATTATACCGTCCTTCCCCAAAGCCAAGCTGCCCCGCGTACGCCACTCGAATCACCGTGAACGGGTCGTACGAGTTGGGTGTCAACACGGTCCGAAAAGACATACGTCGTCCAGAGTGCCGGGACCCGTGCATAGAGTGATTCTAGGTTCGACAGGCCCCCACCCAAAACGACAATTTCAGGATCGATCAGGTTGATAACCGTTGCTAACCCACGGGCAAGCCGGTTCTCGTATCTTTCGAGGGCCGCCGTAGCGGCCGGTTCGTCTTCACGCGCAGCTTGCGCGATGTCTGGTGCCGACCGCCACGTTCCAGTATCAGCCTCGTAGTCCCGGCTGAGTCCAGGACCAGACAAGAAGGTTTCGAGGCAACCTCGTTGACCACAGTAACAGGGCGGTCCGGGGATTTCCTCTGGCGTGGGCCAAGGCAGAGGGTTGTGACCCCATTCACCGCCGATCGCATTCACACCGACGAGCGGTCGTCCGTCGACGATCACCCCGCCACCCGTGCCGGTGCCAAGAATGACACCGAAGACCACGCGGGCACCCTTTCCACCACCATCGAGCGCCTCGGATAGCGCAAAACAGTTGGCATCGTTATCGAGGCGCAATGGACGGTTTAAGCGCGACGTTAAGTCTTCCAACAAAGTACGGCCGTTGACCCAAGTGGAGTTGGAATTCTTGATTCGGCCGGTCGCAGGGGACACTGCACCCGGTGTCCCAATGCCCACGGTACCCTGACTTCCGATCTCATGCTCAATGGAGTTTACGAGGTCAACAATCGCCTGAACGGTAGCGTCATAGTCGTCGCGTGGCGCAGGTACGCGTTGCCGTAATAGGGTTCTTCCATCGGAAGCAAGGGCGATTCCCTCGATCTTCGTGCCGCCTAGGTCGATGCCAATACGCACTTCACTCATGACTGAACCGAATGAAGTGTTCGGTGGGGTGGGGGAGGACACTTAAACAAATGGGGGATACGCCAGGCACATCACGGTGTGCGCGTTGCTTGAAGTTGCGCTGCGAATACTGAGGGATCAGTCGTCGGGAGATCGCAGATCCGGTTTTCACAGACGTAGGCAGTTGTCCGGCCGTCTCGTGCAAACTTTCCCTCAATAAGCGGTATAAGTGACGCATGGCGATCGAATTGGTCATTTTCTACCACAACGCTCAGAATCCGATTAGGCAGGAAAGTTGTGCGGAATTCGGCTAGGAACGGCTCAGCAGCGGACGGTGTATCGGCTGAGACAATGATGATCTCCTTCGGCGTGTCAGCGCGAAAGTCGATCGCTAATAGCATCTCCGACAGAGCGGCAGGGCTTTGTTGTAGCGGCGTACTGAAGGCCCGCAGGGTCTTCTCAGCTCGTTGCCGGTAGGTATCGTCAGTTGTGAATTCGTGCAAGCGCAGCAGATTTAACAGCTGTACTGAATTTCCAGACGGCTCGGCTCCATCGTAACCTGGCTTTTCTCGCGTCAACATCGATTCGTGGTCATTACCTGAACGGAAGAAACCACCTTGGGGATCCTCGAACGCAGCAGCGAGGACCTCATCGAAAATTAGAGCCTCCTCCATCCACCGCGGCTCACTCGTTGCTTCATAGAGGTCGAGGAGTGCAGCGATGAGGAAAGCATAGTCATCCAGATAAGCAGGAACCCGGGCGCGTCCACCGGCGTAGCTGCGGAACAGGCGACCGTCATTCTTTAAGTGCGTGAGAAGAAAATCGGCAGCCCGTGTGGCCTGGTCAGCGTAATCCGAATTAGCGAGGATGAGAGCAGCCCGTGCAAACGCCGAGATTGTAAGAGCGTTCCACGACGTTAGAATCTTTTCATCCCGTAGCGGTACAGGCCGTGTAGCCCGCGCCTGGTATAGGCTCTCACGCGCTTCCTCAAGTAGTTGCTGCGCTATGTTCAATTCAATATTTAACTCGGTGGCGACTTCGGCAAGAGCTCTAGGCGTATGGAGGATATTCCGGCCTGCAAAGTTCCCTTCTGCAGTGATGCCGTAATAGCTCGAAACTAACGCGAATACTTCCTCGTCAAGTGCTGCCTCTAGCTCATCTCGGGTCCAGGTGAAGTACCAGCCCTCTTGGCGCTGGCCACTCGGACCGACGCTGTCAGCATCGGTGGCTGAGTAGAATCCGCCCTCGGGTGATGTCATGTCCCGGATGAGGTAGCGAAGAATGTCACGCGAGGTCCTTGCGAAATCATCACGCCCAGTTGCCTGGTAGGCTTCCAAATATGCAGTGACTAGGAGCGCATTGTCGTAGAGCATCTTTTCGAAGTGCGGCACCAGCCACCGTGCGTCGGTGGAGTAGCGGTGAAACCCGCCGCCTATTTGATCGTAGATGCCACCACTGGCCATTTGCTCAAGCGTCTGCGTCGCCATGTCGAGTGCTCGTAGGTCGCCGGTACGTCGATGCTGGCGGAGCATCAACCGAATCGACATTCCGCTCGGAAATTTTTGCGTTCCCTGGAGACCTCCGAATTGGTCATCAAACTGTTCATCGTAGTAGGCTGCGACCGTATCGAGAGTATTTGCGCTGTTCAGTTCTTCGTCGCCAGGGACTGGTGCCAACCGGAGAACAAGCTGCCGTGTGATCTCAGCCGACGCAGCCGCCACTTGGTCAGGCTGTCTGTCGTAGGCCACTTTCAGGCGCTCCAGCATTGTGAAAAATCCGATGCGGGCACCACGGTCGCCATCACGTGCAGGCACGTAAGTTGTTCCGCTATAAGCTTCTCGTGCTGGGGTGAGCCACACGGTCATTGGCCAGCCACCTTGGCCAGTTAACATCTGCACGACACTCATGTAGATGGCGTCAATGTCTGGTCGCTCTTCGCGGTCGACCTTGATCGCTACATAGTTCTCGTTGAGGTATGTAGCGATTTCCTCGTCTTCGAAGGACTCCTCCTCCATGACATGGCACCAGTGGCACGTTGAGTACCCGACCGACAACAATACGGGCCGATTCAGACGTCGGGCTGCTTCAAAGGCCTCATCGCCCCAGGGATACCAATTCACCGGGTTATGCGCGTGCTGCTGTAGGTAGGGGCTCGCTTCAAGGTAGAGCCGGTTGGTGTATTGTGGCGACCCATCGGTATTGAAATGGCGGGTGCGTGGCCGATAATCTGGCTGACGTTCTGCCCAAGCTGCTTCAAGGGTCTCAGTGAGTGTGCTGTTGAAGGGGCTGGTGCCTGGTAGCTGAGCGACGATACCCTGGCCAGGTTGTGCTTGGGCTGTGCTACCGAACCACCCAACAACGGCGATCTTGCATAGGACGACCAGCATTCTCCTTACCGCTAGCCGTGGCCTAAACTGTTGTGGCACTGTGTGTCTGGCGATTGATTTGGACATAGGGAGCCTGACGGTTCTCGTGGCTCGAGCAATGTTAGTTCGTAGACACGTCCGGGAAGTACCGATTATAGCCGATCGTTTGGGGGTTCGGCCGCCTCTGATTGCCGAGAATGCTATGCTGGAAAGATATGCGGATGCGAATAGCAAGGGCATACGGATATGGCCAGAGGGAGCAGTTTAGACTCGCGCTGGAGCGTTAACCGGGAGGAACCGTTGTGACCGAGAGCACTACCGACTTGGCTGTCGTTGGGGCCGGCCCTGGTGGCTACGCCGCCGCGTTTCTCGCGGCCGATTTAGGCATCGGCGTTACCTTGGTCGATGAGGCACCCAATCCTGGGGGCACCTGCCTGCATCGTGGATGCATACCGTCAAAGTCATTGCTCCACGTGGCCAATGTCATTGACGAGGCGGAACGTGCCGAAGGCTTAGGGGTAAAGTTTGGAGCTCCGACACTGGACCTTCCAGTCCTTCGAGAATGGAAGAATCGCGTCATTGAACAACTGGGCAGTGGATTGGGACACCTCTCGAGTCAGCGCCAGGTTAATTACATCCAAGGCCGTGCATCGATACTCGACCCGCACAGGCTGTCGATTCGCAGTCCTAACGGTGATCAGACGATCCGATTTGAACACGTCATTCTTGCCACAGGCTCGAGTCCAGCAATTCCCACCGAGTTCTTATTCGACAGCGATCGCGTGATGGATTCGACTGGCGCGCTTGAACTCAGTGACGTGCCTCCACGGTTGCTTGTAGTCGGTGGTGGTTATATTGGTCTCGAACTAGCCACCGTTTACGCTGCGCTCGGATCGCGGGTCACAATTGTGGAGATGACCGATGACCTGCTACCCGGGGCCGACCGTGATTTGGTGATGCCGGTAAAGAAAAGGATGGCTAGTCTTGCCGAGGCAATTTGGCCTGGAACCACAGTGGTCCGGATGGAAAGTTTAGATGAAGGGGTGAAAGTTGCGTTGGAAGGGGAAGCGGTAGGCAACTCCGATCAGGTTTTTGACCGCGTGCTAGTGTCGGTAGGCCGACGGCCAAATTCGAAGATCGAAGGATTGGATAAAACGCGGGTCCAGCTAGATACACGCGGCTTCGTTCAGGTCGATGGCCAGCGTCGAACAGCCGAACCGTCAATTTTTGCGATCGGAGATCTGGTTGGCGAACCGATGCTCGCGCACAAAGCATCGCACGAAGGCCGTTTGGCCGTCGAGGTCATTCATGGTAGCGAGAGTCTCTTCGAACCACTCGCGATTCCAGCCGTGGTTTTCACGGACCCGGAAATCGCTTGGTGCGGTCTTACCGAGACACAGGCCAAAGCGGAGTCTCGAGCGGTGAAGGTCGCGAAGTTTCCTTGGGGTGCTTCGGGGCGAGCCGTGACCCTCAATCGTATCGACGGTATGACTAAGCTCATCGTCGAGCGTGAGTCAGAGAAGGTTGTAGGAGTTGGCATGGTAGGTGCCGGCGCCGGTGAACTCATTGCCGAAGGTGTACTGGCGATCCAGATGGGGGCGACTGCATCAGATATGAAGACCACGATTCACCCACATCCCACGCTATCAGAGACGGTCATGGAATCGGCAGAGGTCTTCTTCGCCCAGTCGACGCATTACCGAGGGAAAGCGCGGTAGGACTGGAGAAAATAGATTATGGGCTATGGGCTGTGTGCTCTCTCGGTGACTCTGGCACGGTTCAACCACCTGGTGTTGGGCTAGTAGGGTGCGAAAGGACGCGACTGCCATGAGCTTCTGTGAACATTGTCAGGGCCAACGATTTGATCGTTCTCGGGTGCTTCGGGCGCTTCGGGCGACTCACAAACGGCTACGTATGAGGCCGGATGGTGATCGTGACGCCCAGATCATCGTTGCTGCAATTGAGGCTGTTCGTACATTGGAAATCCCGCATATTGAGTATGATGTTGAGGACGAAGTCATCCACTGAATGGGAGTTGTTGCCCCAAGCCTTCCTGCTGCAGGTGTGTCTCTTACGACTCAGAAATTCCTGAGACTCAACGCAAGGCGAAAAGGTCAAAGACCGGTAGGAAAATATGATGGGGTGAGTGAGGGGATTCGAACCCCCAACATCCGGTGCCACAGACCGGCGCTCTACCCTTGAGCTACACTCACCATGGATGACCGGGGCAAGTCCACTGATGGGAACACGGCAGTTTAGCACAGCCCCAGGACCTTTCTGATAACCTAGCCCGTTTGTGGCGCGTCGCCGAAAACCGGTCTGACGTGTTTCCGTTTTTAGAGCGATCAAAACAATTGAGGTGAGGTAATGCTAGGTTCTCGGGGGTATTTAGTAACGGGGTTTGCACTGGGAATTACGGTGGCGTTTGTTGCAGGGGCTGGATTTGGGGCTCGTGTTGGCGCCCAGTCAGGCCACAGCGGACTCTACGGTGGCGCACGGCCGCTCGCACCGTATTCGCCTGGTGTGGATTCTGGAGAGACGGTTTATCTTTCGGGTCAAGTGGGGATTAACCCCGAGACGGGGAGTTTGCACGAGGGTCTACAGGCTCAAGCGCGTCAGGCCCTATCGAATCTTGAGAGTCTGCTCGCTGAAGCCGGACTGACAAAGGCCAGCGTTGTACGTGCCACGGTCTATCTTGACGATATCAATAACTATCCGGCGCTAAATGAGGTCTACGGACAATTTTTTGAGGATGTGGACGTTAAGCCGAGCCGCTCAACCGTGGGCGTTGCGGCACTACCGATCGGAGCGGCCGTCGAGATCGACTTCATCGCTGTGAAATAGCAGGATTGGTTTTGTAGCATCGGGCTAGGCGTCACTGAACTGTTACTGGCTTTGCCACGCTTTGAGTTGCTGAGTCCAGGGTCCGACAAAATGACGGAAAAATGGGCTCTTGGGCGGGATCGCCGCTAGAGCCCCAAGCATCATTTCGGCCGCGTCGTCACGCCGGCCGACGCCTGCGTATGCATAGGCCAGCGTCTGCATCACTTCAACGTTATCGGGGTCTTCGGCGAGTGCTTGCTCAAGTGGCTGGACTGCGTTCTCTGCCTGACCGGCCGCAATCGCCAATTGAATCGTATAGAGCGTGCCGAAGAAGTTGTATTCAGGAATCGTCTGGAGCACCTCGTAGTCGCTAACAGCTTTCTCTAGGTCTCCGAGTTCGAGGTAACAGCGGAGTCTCCACACGTGGGGTTCAATATAAGTACCAGCCGATGCTGGTTGGGTCGCGTCCCATACCTGCAGTGCTTGCTCGAAATAAGGCACGGCCTCGCGACAGCGGCCTAGGTGCATCAGGGCCACCCCCAGGTTGTTATACGCTTGAAACAGCGTTGGGTCGGCTTCAATCGCTCGAGAAAAGTAGTTCACGTGCTTGACTGGGTCCCAGGTGTGCTGACCCTTTTCAAAGTACTGATTCGTGTGCATCCCCAGCGGTCCCACGTTGGCGATGATCTCCCCTCGAGCGTTACGGGGATTCTGCGTTGTGGGTACGTATCGACCGGTGTCGAGGTCAATCTCGTCGATCCGAGTGAGATAAAGGAGAACAAACTCCTCTCGCATCTCGTACTTGAGGAGTTGCTGATAGGCACGCCGCGCCTCGGGCATCCGTTCGTTTCTTAGATAAACCGAGGCAAGGTGTTCGAGGGCTAGTCTTCCAACAGGTCCATCGCGGTCGAGTTCGATTGCAGTTTGCAGCGCGACAATCGCTTGGTCAGCGGACATGGGATACGGACGATCCTCGCCCCAATATGCCACGCCGAGCAAATAGAAGGCTTCGGGAACATCCGCGACTGCCGCAGTTGCAGCTTCAAGATGGGTGATGGCTGCTCGGTATTGCCGATTCTCAAGGGCTGCCCGGCCAAGGGCGAGCACCGATTGATCGTCGGCTGCCAGAAGTGTGAAGGATATGGCTAAAGCGCACAATATTGGCACGCAGCCACGTGCCGAGTTTCGGAGAAAAGTCGACGACCGATTTGTACCCACCAACGTTCTCTAACCTTCAACGGTCCATTGTTTCGAGGCCAACCTTCACATTCGGTTCCGTCGCTAGGGAATCGAGATCGTACTGCGTAAGGAAGAGTCCTTTGAGGTCTTCAATGATGAAATAGCCGGCGGGCACCAGTATGAGCGTAATGAAGGTGGAAAAGATCACGCCGAAGGCAAGCGAAATAGCCATGGGAATCAGAAACTGTGCTTGCAGGCTGGTCTCCAGCATAAGTGGTAGCAATCCGAAGAATGTCGTCAGTGAAGTCAGCAGTATCGGCCGGAAGCGGGCGACCCCTGCCTCACGTACGGCACGAGTCAGGTTCCCGGCTTGGCGACGGAAACGGTTGATAAAGTCCACCATGACAAGGCTGTCGTTGACGACGACGCCAGCGAGCGCGACTAGGCCAAACATCGACAACAAGCTAATGTCCTTGCCCATGATGAGGTGGCCCCACGTTGCGCCCACAAGTCCAAAGGGAATTGCCGACATGATGATGAGCGGCTGCGAGTACGATTTGAGAGGCACAGCCAAGAGAAGATAGATGAACAGCACGGCCACCATAAAGCCTTGTGTCAAGCCGCTTGTTGAATCCCGCAATTCAGTCTGTTGCCCTGCGAAGGAGTAACGGATGTCCGGGAATGGCAGGAGGAGTTCAGGCAGGACGCGGGTATCTAGATCGGCAACGATGTCACCAGCTGTGGTGGTTGTTTCGTCCACTGCTGCAGTGACATTGAGAGCCCGTTGTCGGTTAACCCTCTTAATGGATGCGAAGCCTCGGCCTGGTTCGACTCGAGCGACCTGCGAAAACGGGACCTGCTGACCATCGGGAGTCCGGATCCGCATATTTTCGAGATCGCCAACTGACCGACGTTCCGCTTCGGGGTAGCGCACCATCACCCGAACATCATCGCGACCACGCTGAATGCGTTGTGCCTCCTCACCGTAGAACGCCTGCCTGACTTGGCGGGCGAGGTCCTGGAGAGATAGTCCGAGCACCTCCGCAGTTGGTTCAATGTTTAGCTTAATTTCCTGTTTGCCCTGCCGAAACGAGTCGGCGATATCGTAGACGCCAGCGTATGCTGTTAATTGCGTTTTTACCACGTCGCTGGCGGCTCGCAACTCGTCGATGTCCGAGCCAGTGAGCTGCACATTGATTGGGTCTCCGCCTGCCATAAACAGCTCAGCGTCAAAATTCACCTCAACGGCGTCGGGAATGATTCCCACCAGTTCACGCCAGCGATTCAGGGCCTCCGCACTTCCAATACCGCGCTCGTCAGCTGCTGTCAACTCAATGAAGATGCCGCCGAGATGAGAGGCACCACGTGTCTGGTCGCCAGACCCCATCGGGCTGGCCATCATATTCGGCGAACTGCTACCAACTAGACCGTAGACATACTGAAAGAGCTCTCGTCCGTTTTCTTCCCTGAATTCCGTCCGGAGTATCTCGGCCGTTTCTTCCAAGTGGCGCACGGCGCTCTCGGTCACCTCAACCGGTGTTCCTTGGGGCATGGTGACCGATGCCGACAAGTAGTCGGCATCAACGGGCGGCATGAAGACAACGCGGACCCAGCCGCCTCCCACAAGACCGCCAGTGAGCAGTAAGATGGCAATGGCGATGGCCACCGTCAAATAGCGCATTTGAATGCCGTGTTCGAGTAACGGACGATAAACCCGATCGATAAACCGTTTAAGTGCGCTATCAATCCGGTTCCGCATCCGTTGAGCCCAAGTGTTTCGGGGCGGGCGGGGTGTTCCACGCGCCAAGTGAGCGGGCAATATCAGCTGTGATTCGATTAGGGAAAATAACAGGCACGGAATGACCACCAGCGGCATGGTGACCATCATCTTGCCCATAATGCCTGGCACCACCAGCAACGGCGCGAACGCAGCGATTGAGGTAAGGACTGCAAAAATCACCGGCACGGCAACTTCGTTGGTGCCTTCGATCGCGCCGCGCATTCGGTCTCCGTGGCGGTGTTGATGTGCGTAGACGTTCTCGCCGACGATGATGGCGTCGTCAACCAGAATTCCCAGGACGACAATGAAAGCAAAGAGCGACATCATGTTCAGCGATACGTCGAGACCAGGAAGGAGCCAGAGGGCACCAAGGAACGAAATTGGGATGCCGAGACTGACCCAGAACGCCAAACTGAATCTCAGAAACAGCGTTAGGACAATAAAGACGAGGGCGAATCCGGTGAGGCCATTTCTAACGAGTAAGTTCAGCCGGTCCTTTAGGATGAGCGCCTGGTCACCAAACGCGGTCAGGGAGACCCCCTCGGGCATCCGAGGTTGACTGGTTTCCACGTAGGTACGGACGGTATCAGACACGTCGATTGCACCCTGCTCGCCAGTGCGGTAGACCTGGACTATGAGAGCTGGCTCGCCCTCAAAATGTGAGAACTGGACGGTGTCTTCAAATCCGTCAAGCACGGTCGCGACATCGCCCAGCGTTAGATAGCTACCATCAGTGCGGGTAAGGAGCACCAGGTTTTCAAATTCGTGCCCGCGGTAGGCCTGGCCCTTGGTTCGCAGCAAGAACTCGCCGCCATCCGTCTTCACGGAACCGCCGGGCAGGTCGAGCGATGACCGGCGCACCGCTTGTGTGACCTCATCGAACGTTAAATCATGACGGCGCAGTAATGTTTCGGAGACTTCGATTGAAATTTCGTAGGGACGGGCATTGGCTACGTCGACTTGTGTAATGCCGGGTAGAGCCGTGATGTCGTCCCGAACCCGCTCGGCCAACGCTTTTAGACTGACTTCATCGACATGACCATGAACAGCGATATTGATCACTTGTCTGCGATTGGTAATCTCTTGGATGATCGGCTTCTCAGCCTCTTCAGGGAAGGTGTCAATCGCATCGACGCGAGATTTCACATCATCTAACACCTTGCGAACGTCGGCACCAGCCTCAAGCTCAATTGTGATCCGCCCTGAGCCTTCACTAGCGGTCGATGTGACCTCTTTGATGCCGTCAAGTCCCAGAATCGCTTCTTCAACGCGAATGCACACACCCTCCTCGACTTCCTCTGGTGCCGCACCGCGATATGGCACTTGCACCGTAATCATGTCGAGGGAAAACTCCGGCATGACCTCGCGCTTAACCGTAAGGGCGGTAAATAATCCGCCAGCCACGATCAAAACCATCAACAGATTGGCAGCGACGGGGTTACGTGCGAACCAACTGATAGCTCCCTTCATGATGGGTTTTCCTCATTAGTGATGTTCACGTTCACTGGGGGATTCTTGCTCCGAAGACTACTCGTTGTCACTTCCATGCCGTCTGTTGCAACTTCAAGCGGCGAAATGTTTACGCGATCCCCCGCTTCCAGACCACCGAGAATGAACAACTCGTTGGTCGTGGCCCGTAACACATCAACGTCTCGAAACCTGAGCCTGCTGTTGGCATCCACGATGAGCACTTGACCTGAACTGCGAAGTGCGGCACGCGGCACAACCGCCACGTTTTCAACTATCCGTCCCACGATTTCGGCCTCAACAAACATGCCCGCAGCTAAGGGCGGGCGGGCTGGGTCAGGGCCGCGACCGTAGGGGTCAGGAACTTCAGCGACGACGTGAACCATCCGCGTTCTTGGGTCAATTTCGCCTTCGGTGCGAACGATGTGGCCTTGCCATTCGTGGATTCGACCCGCAAAGCTCGCGCGCAAGGTCACCACGGGGCCACGGACACGACCTGATTCCCCTCGGTAATTTAGAGGGAGATCCAGATAGGCGAGGTCGTCGTCGGGAAGTGGAAGGCGGACCTCGGCTGCGTCAACTGCGTAGATCCTAGCCACTGGTGCACCCAGAGTCACGAATTGACCGACGTCGACACTTTTCTCACGGACTCGGCCTGCGTAGGGTGCGCGCACCTCCGTCCGTTCTAGGTTCCGTAGGGCGGTTTCGAGGTTGGCCTCAGCAGCGGCCAATCCCGCTCGTGCGCTAGCGATCTGTGGCTCACGAAGTGTGAGGGACCTTGCCTGGCCACTGCCGATTCGATCCCAACCCCACTGGGCGACCTCAGCTTCGGCTTCCTCTTGGAGGATACGAAGTCGAGCGCTTTCAATTTCTGCTTCACGCTGGACGAGGGTTTGCTCGTAATCATGCGGGTCGGTTTTGAAAAGTACGTCACCCGCTTCGAAGAAGCCTCCGGCAACAAATGACGGGGACACTTCAACGATACGCCCTGAGACCTCGGGGACAAGTTGGCTCTCAGTACGTGGCTCGACCGTGCCTTGGCTCCTGACTGTGAGGGTGACTGTCGTCAAATCTACTTCAACGACCCGCACTAGCGGAGCAACTACCGTAGGTGATTGTGTCGGTGCTTCTGGTCTGAAAGATACCATCGTGCTTGCCCCGAGGGCAGCGGCAACGATGACTCCAACGGGCAGTAAAAATTGAAAGATCCGCTTAGCTCCACGATTCATGACGGTTCGCTCTTTCCGATTCTGGGGGCTCCTTAGGCCGGTCGGCGCGGGTTATAGCGCTCGAGGCCGGCGGTCTCAAGATGGACCAGCGTTTTGATGGGGCAGTTGCTACTGGTCGCTCACTTCTGCGGTTTAAGACGGCGCATCGGCCCAAACGGTCGGCGAAAAGCAACCGGATGGCCTCATCCCGTGCCACAGTGTGGTAACCTCAACCCCTAATAATAGCAGGAATCGTAACAGCCAGTACGCAGTACGGAACTGAGAGTTTACAGCTATGGCCGATCGAGAAGATTGTTGTTTTCCCGAAGCCGTTGTTGCCCCTTCGAGGCGGGAGTTTATCAAGGGTGTGATTGCCTCAGGAGTGGCAGTGTCGAGTGTTGCCTATGTTTCAACTGCCTGGGCACAAATGGCGCCGGGTCAGGCGGGGGGGCTAGAGCGCCTTCTGTCACTGCGTGTGAACGGTCAGACCCGCCGGGTGGATGTGCTGCCGAATGAAACGCTTGCGATGACTCTTCGGTACAAGCTCGGTTTGGCCGGGACCAAGCTCGGTTGTGACCGCGCCGAGTGCGGTGCATGCACTGTTCTGATTGATGACATAGCGCACTACTCGTGCTCGACACTGACGCACCGCGTGCGTGATCGTCAGATTACGACCGTTGAAGGGCTGGAGAGTTCGTCAGGTGAGTTGCATCCGGTGCAGCAAGCGTTTATCGATGAGCTTGGTCCGCAGTGCGGCTTCTGTACTCCGGGACAGGTGATGGCGGGTGTAGCGCTGCTGAGGGACAATCCGAACCCCACTCGTGAAGAAGCACGTGAGGCAATGGCGGGCAACCTTTGTCGGTGCGGTGCCTACGACCATTATTTAAACGGCGTCATGCGTGCGGCGAAGGGGGCTTGAGATGGCGAATGTGCTAATTGGTAAAGACTTCACACCGCCAGACATCCGAGGGAAGGTGACCGGGAGTGCGAAATACGCGGAGGACTTCCGTGCCGAAGGGATGCTCTTCTGTCGGCTGCTTACTAGCCCGATGCCTCATGGGCGCGTGCGGAACATTGATGCCTCTGCCGCGCTCGCGATGGAGGGCGTGATTGCGATATTGACGGCCGATGAAGTGCCGCAGATACCAGAGCCGGGTAATCCGATTCTGACGAACGAGCCGCTTTATATTGGCGAACCGATCCTGGCGGTAGCGGCAGTTAACGAAACGCTCGCCGAAGAAGCAATTGCGAAGATCAAGGTTGACCTTGAGCCGTTGCCGTTTACCGTTGACCCGCTTGAGAGCCTTCGTCCTGGTGGTCCCAATGCTCGTAGTGGTGCCAACACTGTCGTATCAGGTGAGGGACTGAAAGAAATTAAGTGGACCACTGAAGACTTTGACGCGCCCGCCGATGGTGAACTGCCGATGGGCGAGCCGACTGCGACGTGGTCGTACGGCGACATCGAGGAAGGTTTTTCGAGCGCTGCGGTCGTACTCGATGAAACGTTTGTGACGGCGGGTACATCGCATCACTCAATGGAACCCCGCACGACCATGGCCTACTGGCAGAATGAGAAATGCTTCATTTATGGATCTACTCAGAGCCAGAGTTTCGTCGTGCCGGGTCTGGCCCGATACCTCGGGCTTGAACTGGACAAGATCGTATACGTGGGTGAGAACTGTGGCGGGGGATTTGGGTCGAAGGGTGCTGCCTACCCAATTCAGGTCGTACCCGTCCTAATGGCGAAGAAAACCGGACGGCCAGTGATGATGCGGATCAGCCGCGCCGAGGAGTATGCCATCGGCTCGGCCAGACCCGGGTTCCAGGGGCGCCTCAAGTTGGGGTTCAGGGAAGATGGTCGGCTTTTGGCCTGCGACCTCTATGTAGTCCAGGAGAACGGACCGAACGGGGGATTCGGCGATATGTCGGCTGCGGCCAGCGCGATATCGATTGTCTATACCCCAGTTGCTATGCGGTTCCGCGGGGCGTCAGTACTGACTAACACGCCGCCCCGAGGTGCCCAACGTGGTCCTGGACAGAACCAGATCGCGTGCGCAATGGAGCCGCTTTTCGACAAAGCCGCACAGGAACTAGGTGTTGATCAGTTTGCGATCCGCCGGGTCAATGTGCCCGATCACGACTCTCAATATGGGGCAGACCGAGGGGCCATCACCAGTGCCTATCTAGGGGAAGCACTGGATAAGGGTGCCGAGAAGTTCGACTGGGTAAAGAAGCAAGCTCAGAGCGGCCAGCGGCGTGGGTCGAAGGTGATTGGAGTTGGGATTGGTCAGGCGTTTCACTCCGCGGGGTCGAGTGGTTTCGATGGACTAGTGCGGCTAACGCCTGAAGGCAAACTTCATATTCACACTGGCGTTGGCAACCTGGGCACCTATTCGTATGCGACGACCTCACGGGTGGCAGCTGAGGTTCTAAAGTGTGATTGGAACAACTGCGTAATTGAACGGGGAGATTCGAGCGTCGGTCTGCCTTGGAACCTCGGGCAGTTCGGCAGTAACACGTCGTTCACGATGACACGCACAAATTACGCTGCGGCGATGGATGCCGTCGGCAAACTCAAGGAGATCGCGGCTCGTGACCTGGGGGGTGCTCCGGACGACTACGAGATCGGCGACGAAGTGGTGTTCCGACGGAGTAATCCATCGCAGCGGCTGACCTATGCGGCGGCGGCCAAACGGGCCATCCAGCTAGGCGGTAAGTTCTGCGGTGACGAGATGGCTGACGACCTCAACCCGATGACGAAGGCTGCCGTGCGGGGTTTAGCCGGCACAGGATTGGTCGGTGTTGCCAAGGATAACCTGCCGCGCACCGGGATGGTGCCGGCACTTGCCGCTGGCTTCATTCAGATTGAGTTGGACTTAGAGACCGGTAAGTTTGAAATCCTTGATTACCTCGGTGTTGCTGACTGCGGGACAGTTATGCACCCACAAGGGCTTGCGGCGCAGATTCGAAGCGGCGCGGTCATGGGATTCGGCGCGGCTGTACTTGAACGCCAAGTTTACGACCCGCAGTACGGTCTACCCCGTTCGGTTGGTCTGTATCAGGCCAAGCCGCCGTCCTACTTGGACGTGGCGGTTGGGATGGGTGCGGAGGCGGTGGACCAGCCAGACCCGCAAAACCCAGTGGGCGCCAAAGGGATTGGCGAGCCCTTGATGGGATGTGCCAGTGCGGCTCTGTTGTGTGCAATTTCCGACGCGTTGGGCGGGCACTACTTCAACCGAGTACCAGTCCTGCCCGACATGATTCTAAATGCGGCGTCGAAGCGTCCGCAGTCCCACACGCCGTTGCAAGTGAATACCGACTGAGGAACTCTCATGGCGAACGACATGATGCCGCATTTCGAGTTACTCCAGCCCGCGGACCTGGAGACTGCACTGGAACACGTGGAGCGCTTAGGCGAGGGCGGTTGGATCCTCGCTGGAGGCCACGACAGCCTTGGCTGGTTCAAGGAGCGCACGAAGCAGCCAGGCACAGTGATTGACCTTGAAGGTATTGCGGAACTGAAGGGTATCCGGCAGACCTCCGATGGTATTGAGATTGGGGCTTTGACGACGCTGACCGAGATTGAGCGAGACCCGATGGTGCGTGAGCGGTTCGGCCTGCTTTCGGACGCTGCCCGTCGCGTGGCGAGTCCGCAAATCCGTAATACCGGCACGCTCGGCGGTAATCTCTGTCAAGACACAAGGTGCTGGTACTATCGCTACGGCCTCAACTGCTACAGGGCCGGGGGCAACATCTGCTACGCCGACACGCCGGTCGCCATGAACCGGGAACACAGTATCTTTGAAGCCGACCGATGCGTCGCGGTGACGCCCTCCGATACCGCTCCGGCGTTGGTTGCCTTAGACGCGTCGATGGTCATCAGAAATGTGCGCGGCGAACGCGTCGTGGCTGCAGAGGACTTCTTCATGGCGCCAGCCGTGGATATTACACGGATGACTGTGCTCAAGCCCGGTGACATCCTCACGACTATCAGGATTCCGGAAACGTGGGCCGGGGCCAGTTTCTACTTTGAGAAGGTCGCGGACCGTAACTCGTGGGACTTTGCACTCGTGAACGTAGCAACCGCGATGCGGGTCGATAGTGCTGGCACGATCGAGGACGCACGCATTGCTTGCGGTGCCGTACAGTGCACGCCCCGCCGCCTTACAGAGGTTGAAAATCTCGTCAAAGGACGAGTCCAGAACGAAGAGACCGAAGAACTTGCTGCCGCGGCTGCTGCCGCGGATGCCCGACCCCTCAATTACAACCACTACAAGATTCCACTTATGCAGAATCTTGTGAAGCGGTCTTTGCGTGCGTCTGAGGCGTAACCTGATTCGACAGCTCAGGCGTTCTAGCCGGCGACGCGGGGGCCGCTGAGCCGGGTTCGCGGCCCGCGGTTGAACGCAGTTGGACGGTACTTCATGAGTGTGGTTACCCTCTCGGCGCTCTCGCTACTGCCGATTATCACGGTTGCGGTATTCCTTGTGGGCCTTCGCTGGCCGGCAAGTCGCGCCATGCCGCTGTCGTTAGCAACTGCGATCTTTCTCGCCTTATTCGTTTGGCAAGTGCCTGTCCTGCAAGTACTCGCCGCGTCAGTTAACGGCGTGATCGTGGCACTTACTATCCTCTACATTATTTTTGGTGCCATCCTTTTGCTGAACACGTTACAGGAAAGCGGTGCTCTCAAGACTATTCGCCAAGGGTTTACCGACATCACTCCAGACCGCCGGATACAGGTCATCATCATTGCGTGGTTGTTCGGGTCGTTCATTGAAGGTTCAGCTGGCTTTGGGACCCCGGCTGCGGTCGCGGTGCCGTTACTGGTAGGACTCGGCTTTCCTGGCATGGCCGCGGTCACGGCGGGTATGATCATCCAGAGTACGCCGGTGAGTTTTGGCGCAGCCGGCACCCCTATCCTCGTTGGCGTGAATACCGGCTTGTCGGATGTCCCGCTAGTTCAGGAGTATGCCGCCCAGCTCGGCTACGACTGGAGCGGGTTCCTGGCATTCATTGGGCTGAAGGTTGCATTCCTGCATGCCATAGCGGGAACGCTCGTTCCACTCATCCTGGTCTCGGCCATCACCCGTTTCTTCGGGAAGAACCGTTCGTTGGCTGAAGGGCTCCAGGTCTGGAAGTTTGCGCTGTTCGCGGCCTTGGCGATGACGATCCCCTATCTCGCTGCCGCCTACTTCCTCGGGCCAGAGTTTCCAGCGTTACTCGGAAGTCTGACCGGGCTTGCTGTTGTTGTCATTGCGGCACGTCGTGGCATCTTTGTTCCGACGCCCGAGGAAGCCTGGGAGTTCGATCGAAAGGAAGCTTGGCCGTCAGAATGGACCGGTTCGGTTCAACTGAAGGACTTCGCGGGTCATCGTGGCCCGATGGGTCTAGGTAAGGCGTGGTCACCCTACATGCTCGTTGCGGCACTTTTGCTTGTCTCGCGCCTGCGCACACTGCCGTTCGGAGACTGGCTCCAGGCGTGGACGATTCGCTGGCCGAATATCTTTGATACTGACGTGTCGGCCAGCGTGCAGCCGCTCTTTCTGCCTGGGACGATCTTCATCGTGGTTTCCTTGATCACTTGGGGCCTGCACCAAATCCCGACCGCCTCGTACAAAACTTCGTGGATGGCATCACTCCGCGTAACAGCTGCTGCGTCGGTTGCGTTGGTTTTCACCGTTCCAATGGTGCAGGTATTCATCAATAGCGGCGGCGGAGCTGCCGGGTACGAACGGATGCCGATCGCGCTAGCTGAAGGGGTGGCATCGCTCGTGGGTTCGGCCTGGCCGATCGTCGCTCCATTCGTTGGTGGGATTGGTGCTGCCGTCGCGGGCAGTAACACAGTCAGCAACATGATGTTTTCGTTATTTCAATTCGACATGGGCCAGCGGATCGGGGTCGACCCAACTTGGATCGTGGCTTTACAAGCCGTTGGTGGGGCGGCAGGGAACATGATCTGTGTGCACAACATTGTGGCCGCATCGGCTGTCGTGGGATTACTCGGAAAGGAAGGGGCGGTGATACGCCTCACGATTGTTCCGTTTATCTACTATGCGTTGCTACCAGGAGCTCTTGGGTATCTGATCGTGTGGTATGCGCAGACTGGTTTTTTGAATGCTGGTTCGGTGGTGGTCGCTTGCATTGGGGCGACGGCTGTCTATTTAATTGCACGCTACGGTCGCCGGCCGACGTCACGAAATATGGGCAGATGAACCTGCCATTGAGCTTCCGGTTCACGGGGTATCGCTCCGATCCGGCATGCGCTGACCTCTGTGTGTCCCTGACTAAAACGTAATTTCCAGAAAGTATGGTCATACGTAAAACGCGTAGAGTGACCCGTCACACCTTGAAGGCGAATCGTCAAGGGTTCCGGGAAGACGACGGCGTCGGGAACCGTCGTCGTGTTGCCGGCTTGGGTCCCTACTCGGTTGGAGTAATTGCGCTGGGAGCGTTAGTAATTCTGGTGGCGTTGGTGGTCTGGGGCACCTCACAGCTAATTTCTTCCGCTGACCCGGTCGAACGGCAGTTTGTATCGATACCGGACCTACCAGCACTCTCCGAGTTGCCGACCGCGCTCGTGCCGGTGCTTACCGAAGCTGATCAGGTGCTCCGCCGGTCTGTCGCCGAATCTGCTGAATCGGGAACGATCGCCCAAGCAGCGGGACGTCTGGGGCAGATCTACCACGCAAATAACTACGGTGAAAATGCTGCTTTGTGTTACGAGCTGGCCACGACGAAGGACGCGGAGAATCCACGATGGTTATACCTACTCGCGGTGTTACGGCAAGAGCGCGGTGAAAACACGTCGGTCACGGAACTCCTAGAGCGGACGGTCGACCTGGCGCCAGAATATGCTCCTGCGTGGTTGAAGCTCGCCGACAATCAGTTTAAACAAGGACTGTTCGACCGAGCCCGTGCGAGTTACGAACGTCGATTGGTTTTGGCTGTTGGTGATCCGTACGCCAGTCTTGGATTGGCGCGGTTGGCGCTAGCCCGGTCGGAATGGGAGTTGGCCGAGGGCTATCTTGAGGGCGTAACAAAAGCCGATGCGTTTGCGGCGGTCTACCGCTTGCTGGCCTCAGTGCATGACCACTTCGGCCACCAGCAAGAAAGGGAAGCAGCGTTACGGCAGGCGGAAGGTGCTCGTCGCTTCGCACCAGCCCCCGATCCTTGGGTGACCCAGTTGCTGGATCACAGCTACAACGTCGAGTCACTTCTGCTGCAGGTGTCGCGGTATTCGTCGGTGGGCCAGAACGTACTCGCGCAGCGTACATTCGAACGGGCTCAGAGGCTAGAACCGAATAATCCTGAGGTGTATGTGGTCCTAGGTCAGCATGCCTCCGACGCAACCCAGGCACGCCAGGCGTTTCAGAAGGCTGTTTCACTGGCGCCAGACCATGCGTCAGCCCACGTCGGTTTGGGAGAAATGCTTTTAAGGGAAAATCGACCACGAGAAGCTGAGGTTGTGTTGCAGGAAGCGATTGACCTCGACCCCGAACTAGCAGCTGCCCACAAGAATCTCGGTCTTGCCGCCGCCGCCGCCGGGCGCTTTCAAGAAGCGGTCGAACATGTCCGCCGGGCTATTGCGCTCTCACCCAATACCGTTAGCTTTCACTACTCACTGGCCTCAGTTTTGCGCGAGGCGGGCAGGCGCGATGAGGCAGAAGTGGAGCTCCATCGTATCCTCGAGCGTTGGCCCTCTCACCCCGGAGCGGAGCTGGCCTTGGCGGCGCTTGAAGGCTTGCGTTAGGGAGGGCAGGGGAGTTTGGTGGAGCGAGTCGAAGCCCTTAACCCGCTGAATAAAGCTTATTAAAAGGTCTAGGCATGTCGTCATTCTGCAGACTGGCGAAAAGTCTCCTATTGTTCGCGCAGCTCTCGTTCTCGTGTTAGAACGCTCACGCCATCGGTAATCCAATCAGGTCCGCTCTTGCCCTTCAGATAGTGATCAAACCAATCGAGCACCCGGTGGTGGTAGTCAATCTGATTTGGCTTTCGTCGGAGACTGTGGTTTTCATCAGCGTAGACCAACATGACTAAGTGTTTACCGGCACGCCGAGCGTAGTTATACAGCTCGATACCCTGGTGCCAGTCGACTGTGCCGTCCGCGTCGCCGAACGCCACGAGCATTGGCGTGTGAAGTTCACGAATGAACATCACGGGAGAATTACGGATATAGGCGTCCATGTCATCCCAATAGGGCACGTCCATCCGCGCCTGACCAGTTTCGAAATGGGATGTCTCTGGCATTCCTTGGTTCCAGTGAATGGTGCCAAACATGCTGAAGAAATTGGTAAGTGGTGCACCTGACACCGCCGCCGCGAACGTATCGGTTTGGGTCGGAATGAAGGCCGTTTCGTACCCGCCCCATGAATGTCCGACAAGTCCAACCCGTTGAGGGTCGACGGTTCCCATTTGCAGCACTTGTGCGACCGCCGCCTCGACGCATTCGGTGGCCGATACTCCCGGGTCCCGGTCCCGATAGACGATGTCAGGTTGGAGAACAAAATAACCCTGACTCGTGAAGACTGTGGTGTTGTATGGCCGTCGTTCCGATGGTGGTACGTAGCCGTGTGCGGTCTGTGACCGCAGTTCGTACACGTAGACGATCATGGGATACTGACGGCTAGAATCGTAATTGGCCGGATAGAAAAGCGCACCCTGAAGACGTTGACCGTCCGGAGTGCGATAGTCCACCAACTCCGAGTGTCCCCAGGCATAGTTCTTCTGGAATGAGTTGGTGTTACTCACCTGCCGGGCACTCGACAAGTCCGGACCGCTGACGAAATAATCCGGCGAATCGTCGAATCTCTGGACGACATACGCATACAACTCGGCATCGGTGGCCTTAATGATGCGGTCAACCTGACTGTCGGTCCAGACGAGGCGCTCGCTCTCAGGGTTCTCTTCGACGGTGATCCGAGCGTATCCACTTTTCTTAGTCCACTGACCATACACGCTGACGTAAAACGGTTTCGCTAGATCGATACCGTCGGCGTCATCCTCCAGTTCGACGTATCGGTGGCGGATCTCTTCCCGTGAACCGTTGGTGAGGCGCGTGTATGAGACCCCGTCTGGGGCCACGCGCCACACGTCATATCGGTCATAGAGCAGCACTGATTCATCAGACGTTTCCCATCCGGCTACACCGTATGCGGGTCGCTGCTCGGTCGGGTGATCAAATTCAGCATCAGCAAATGAAGTGGGCAGATCTTGGGTGAGGTTCGTCTGCTGGCCGTTTGCTACTTCGTAAGTCCAGAAGTGACCATCCTTGAAATATAGGACGTAACGGCCCGTCGCGCTGCTGCCGTGGAGATGTCGCACGTGCTCGACAGCTTTGATCCGGGTGCCGGTCCTGACGTTAACCAAGTGGATGTCCATCCAGCGTCGACCGAACATGCTATCGAAGGCATAGGGATCAGTGTGTTGCGCGATGGCGAACGCTTGGCCCTCCATCAGCGACACCTCCTCCATGAGGTCCGTTGCGAGCTGCACGAAGCGGCCCTCGTTTAAATGCCAGGCTGCGAGCAGGCTACGTTCCCGGTCTTGCTGTGCCTGCACCTTCTGCATCGGAATTATCCGTCGGTCCTTCGCGTGCCAGACATCGACCGCGGCGGGTTCTTCGGGGACATCACTTTCATCATCTGCGTCAGTACTATCTGTAGTTTCGTCATCGTCAGTTCTTGGGGCCGCCTCCCATGGCTTCACTCCGAAGAATACTGCTGTGCCATCGTCTGACCAGGTCGGCTGTCGATCATCGACGATACGAAAGTCTGATGGAAAATCAGTGTCATCGGCGGGGTTATAGACCAAGGTGGAGGTCGGTGTATTTTGGAGATTCCGCCAAATTAGAACGCTGTGCGTGGCACCGTCGTACCCGTCGACGGAGTGGGAGCGCAGCACGGCGAGGTCGTCTGCATCTTTCCGCCAGGACAGTCCACTGAACATGGCGTTATTAGATTCAAGGGCAAGCAGGTTGCCGGTCAGGGCATTGAACAACTGCACACCGTTACCGGTTCGCCCTTTGGCGGCAATCGTCATGGCTAGAAGTGCACCGTCGTCCTGCCACGCAAACGCCGACACGTTCGCGAACTGCATATCAGCGCCAGAGCTCAGGTCCCTCACCACGAGGTCAGACCCGGTCGGGTCATCGGGAGGATCAGCATCGTGTTCTTCAGGTTCGTCATTGCGCAGAGGTAAATCTCGATGCACAGCCAGGTACGCACCGTTTTCGCTGAAGGTGAAGGTTGCGACGTTGTTGATGACCTCAACGTCGAGTGTCGTCAGGTCTAGGAGCCCCATGTCTCTCTGTTCCGGTTCTCCAGATGCTTGGAGTTTAGCTGCAGCTTCTTCTGAGCGGCCGATTCCATAGGCCAACCAGTTTGAGTCAGGAGAGAACGCAGCATCTTCACCGAATGGGGCGACGGTTCCCACCTCGGTCACTGTATTCGCGATCCTGAGCTCATCCTCGCCGTTTGAGCGCGTGATCGGATACGCAAGCCACTCACCATCATGCGACAGCACGCCGTTGCGACCCAGAGTTTCCCATTGACCATACTCGGTTGCTGTTGGTGGCACCGGTTCCTGTGCAGCAACGCTCATGGACGCGGCGAAGAGGAGCGCCACGGCGAGAAGTCGTCGATGACGCATTGTCACAAGTAAAGGTGGTGGGGGAGAGGAAGTTTGGTCAGTTGTCATCTAGAGCACCTCTTGCAACCGATTCGACGTTAATACAGATGGACTAGGGGTAATGCGAACATCTCCATGGCTCATGCAAGATCGTCAGTAATCACAGGCTAAGGGAAGGCATGTCACCGCCACCATGACTATTCGGCGAGCGCATGCCAGTTTGAGACCACGTGCTCCGCTGTCCGCCAAGCAAGTGCTTGTACGGTCAGCGTGGGATTGTGCGCACCACTGGTCCCCATGACTGAGGCGCCGAGGATGCCAAGATTTGGAACCTCGTGTGAAATCCCGAAGCGATTCACTACGTTTGTTTCCGGACTGTCGCCCATGCGGGTTCCACCATAGGCGTGCGTTGAAACTCCCATGGTTCTACCGAGACCAGCCCGCGTTACCTCAGTAGCACCTGCGTCACGGTACCATTGCACCATCTTCTCTTGGAGAAAGGAGGCGATTGCCAGTTCGTTCTGCTTGTACTCGCCCGTGATCCGGATGACCGGAAAGCCGAGTGGGTCGGTTACGACCGGGTCTAGGTCTAGGTAGTTCGATTCGTAGGGGAGCGTGGTCTTTTGGATGTAAGTACTGTGTGATCGGTCGGCGTTCTCCTTGATAAAGGCTTTCCACGCAGACCCCCAGCTTGGTGCGCGGCCAAAGGTGCTCATCCCCGCGGCCGTGATAGGGCGTCGGTCGGACATCACCCACAGGTTGCCACCGCCGATAAAGTCCAGATTAGTGTGGTCGAAGTTGTCGTCGGCCCAATCATCAATGGCAACACCTTGTGCTGGCAGCCCGTACCACGCCTTTAGATCAAACGGAAAGAGCGCCGAGACTCCTGCCCCTTGGTGGTGGCTGAAATAGTGTTGGCCAACCTGTCCGTGATTGTTCGACAGCCCAAGGGGGGAGCTACCTGAAGTCGACAGTAAGAGGAGGCGCACATTTTCATAGGTGTAGCTCGCCAGGAGTACGAACTTTGCTGGTTGGAAAAATTCTTCGCCGTGTTGGAGATAGGTCACCCCGGTCGCTCGTCCTTCGGAATCCGTTTCAATTTCGGTGACATGTGCGTAGGTGACGATCTTAAGACGCCCGGTTGCTTCGGCTCTCGGGATTGTCGTAACCGCAGTCGAGTTCTTGGCGTCAACATGACAGCCGCCCTTATTGCAAAACCCGTGATACACGCAGCCTGAACGGTCTTGGTAACGTCGCGAATTAATCGCGGCAGGGCCAGGAAAGGGATGCCAGCCGAGACCTCGGGCTACCTCCGCCATTCGATTGAGGAAGCTGGTCCATCGAAGCGAGGGCATCGGGTACTCGCGTTGTCTCGGTCCCTCAAACGGGTTCCCCCGCGGGTCAATCCTCCCGTTGATATTACCGGCCTGTCCTGAAACGCCGACTTCACGTTCGATGCGGTCGTAATATGGTTCAAGTTCGTCATAGCCAAAAGGCCAGTCTTCAATCGTGGTACCTGGCGGCAGACGCGACGTGCCGTATCGCTGTTGCGTCTCGCTGGCGACCTGAAAATCCCAAGGGTTGAGTCGCCAGCTTTGACCCCAGTAGTGAAGCGAAGTACCACCGACGGCGTTCATCATGGGATGACTTTCGGCTTGGACCGCATCGACCGAACTATTCGGGCGGACGGTTGGTATCTCCCGGCTGGCTTTTTGGACTGCGAACGGCCAGTCGCGCACATTGTTGCGGATTTCGTCTGGGGCAAAATCACGGCGTGTTAGCCGACTACCGGCTTCGAGTCCAACGACTTGGAGCCCGGCCTCGGTCAATGGGAGCGCTGCCCCGCCCCCAGCGGCGCCGAGTCCTACGATGATGACATCGGTGGTGGGTAACCTAGTCGCCATGCTGCGGGTCCCGGAGCGATAGCTGTGCACTCGCTTTGGTAAACGTCTCCCAGTCATAGGCGGACCGGTGATTGGGCTGAAGCTCGTTCGCCTCTAAGCGCTGCTGAGCGGCTGGCGTAACCGCTGTGCGGACTCCTGGGTAGCCTAGCAGGTCCCAGCCAACGAAGTCATGGTTTCCGCCATAGTAAGGATCGCCGAACATGCCTTCGAGCACGTGCCTCCGCACCATGGCAAAAAATACCGATGAGTCCTCCGAGAATCCCGTTGCACTGCCAGCTTCCACCGTGGTTAATACCGTGACTCGGTCGGCTTGCGATAACTCGAGGAAAGATGTTCCATGGGCTAGCCGGCAGTAGCGGTCAAAGTTGGCGAGACCCTCATGGTATTTGTTTTGGAAGCCTGATAGCGCGCCGCCGAGCCCGCGGTCAATATAGCGGACGACGCGGGCGTCACGTGCACCGGGTCCATGTTCATCGGTTGGGATCAATTCATCGACGATTGTTTCGAGTAACGTGGCTTCGTCGGTGGTCAGGTGTTCGTAGCCTTCGGAGGTCTGAGCTCCTGTTTTATCTGCTGCTGCCTTACGTCGCTCAGGGGTTGTTGCAACCGGCAAGACCGCTACTGTGGTAGCCGCGACCCCAGCGAGGGTAACGCTCGTTAGCAGGTCTCGCCTAGAGATGGTTTCGCGTGATTTCTTCGTCATCTCAACACTCCTCCGATCCTCTGTTTGGATCTTCGGGTCGGGTGAAATACCGGTCGCTTGTTACAAACGTATTCTCCAGGTCGAGGCGTCTCGTTGTCGCTTTTCTTAAAAGTCTCGTGCGAACCGCTGTTTGCAAGGACTCGTCCTACAGTGCCGTTCCCACAAAGTTCTTAGCACAAAGGTTTCCCTGCCGTTTATCGCTTTGTGCCAACCCGACCGCCAGGCAGCTTGAATACGTAAAGCGCATTACCCGTAGCGGGATGACGGATGTCTGGCGTCAGAAGCCGCGGAACGTTCCGTGGACTTCCTCCGCCTAGACCCGTTGAGATAGCGATGTACTGCTCACCATTCACTGTGAAAGTGATTGGGAAGCCTTGGACCGAAGTGCCCAACCGGGTCTCCCACAAGATTTTTCCAGTTTCGACATCATGTGCACGGAAGGACCGGTCCAGGTCACCCACGAACGCCAAGCCGCCAGCAGTTGTGAGGACGCCGGTTAGGAACGATGCACGTTGTTCCAAACTCCAGACCTCCTCTAGCGTTTGCACGTTGTAGGCAGCAAGCTTTCCCAAGTTACCGTCTGTTCCAGGCATTTCAAACCATTTCCGATCTGCCTGTGAGCCTCCAGACCCAGGTTCGAGCACCACCTCTCGACCAGCAATTTCTAGACAGCTCTGACTTAATGGGATGATGAGTACTTCCGCTTCGGGACTGTAGGCCGTCGCCATCCAGTTGTGACCGCCGGCGGTGCTCGGGCAGACGGAAATCCACTGCGACACCTCAGCTGCGGCGATATCGGCACGATAGGTGACGTCACCGGTCACTGGGTCGATGTGATCAAACACGTTCTGAAATACCGTTTCCTTAAAGTCGACAAACTCGCCAGTTTCCCGGTCTAGCTTCCAGAGGATGCCGTGCTTCCCGATCGTGAAAAGCAACTTTCGCCCTTCGACGTCTATGAGAACCTTTTCGAACGCTTCGTCAAGGTCCAACGCTTCCCCGGGCACATGTTGTCGATACCAGACGATTGAACCATCGTCCGGGTCAAGCGCAAGCGTAGAGTTTGTATACAGCGCCGCATCATGGACCGTAAGGCCGCGACTGGCTGGGACCCATGGTTTCGGTTGGGCAGTAGGCCAGTAGATTAGGTCCAGCGTGGGATCGTAACTTCCGGCGATCCATGAGTCGCCACCACCGCGAAGCGTAAGCGGTAAATCGCCCCACGTGTCCCCTCCAGGGTCACCAGGTCCCGCAATGGTAAAAGTCCGCCAGAGTTCTTCGCCCGTTTCAGCATCATGTGCGGTGATGAAACAACTTTCTTGCTGGAATCTTGCGCAGCCGTTGATACCGTTAATGACTTTTCCGCGGACAACGATCGGTCCGCTCACGTTTGTGTAACCCTGTCTGTAATCGGCGATTTTCGTTTCCCAGACAACTTCGCCATTACGGGCGTCTATTGCAACCATAAAGGCGTCTTTTGTTGGTAAGAACACCTTGTTGTTGTAGAAGCCGAGATTACGCATTGTGGTAAAGCCACGCTGCAGTTCGTTGGGTAACTCCCGCTGATATTCCCACAACAATGTTCCGGTCTCCGCGTCGAGCGCTTGGACGATGTTTCGGGGGTTGGGCAAGTACATCACACCGTCATACACGAGCGGTGTCGGCTGGTTAGTGCCCTCCGCCATTGCCCAAACCCAAGCGAGTCGAAGGTCGTGCACGTTGTCGCGAGTCACCTGATCCAAGGGGCTATAACCCCAACCGTCATAAGTCCGTCGGAACATCAGCCAGTCACCCGAGTCGGGGTTGCGAAGATTTGCGTCGGTCACTGGGACGAATTCGGCAACTGTTTCATGTACAGTCGTGCGGTTGCTCACGATGACTGGTGCACTCTCGGCATTCGGCGTGTTCGAGGTTGTATCCGAATCTGGTGTCGTGGAAACACCCGCTTGGCCTGAGGACAGGAGGAAACCCGCACCCTCCAAAGCCAACGGTTCGTTTCCGGGCCCGATACCATTCGCTTGGAGGAGATAGGCAACGATATTGATGTAGGCGCGGTCTGAGAGAGAACCTGCTGCTTCGGGTGGCATCGTGGCTCTGACATACTCGAGCAAATCGTTAACGCCCCGCTCCCCCCAGACGTTCAGGAAGTTTGCGCCTGCCAGTTCCGGCGCTTCGAAAGCTCCACTAAAGTCCGACATGTGGCACCCAGCACACTCCACTTGGTAGGCAGTCTCACCGGCCTCAGCTTGGGCTTGGGTATAGTGGGCCGCTTCCTGTGTTTCACCGTTCACGAAGCTGATAGGAAATCCGATGATGGCCAGAGTGAGTCCGATCCGAATTATAGGTTTCATGATCGATTACTCCGATGCCAGTATCCATCCACGCAGTTCCCCGCCAGGATTTCCCTCGGTATGTATCTGGATGTAATAGGAGCTTTCTAGTAGAGCTTGGACCTCTTCGTCCGTGAGGTGCACGCTGCCGCCTAGGACCCCGGTGGAACCTTTACTGACGGTCAACTGAAAAGCGATCGACCCTCGTTGACCTGCACGACCCTGATGCACGTGCGCCGCAATGGCAGCAGAACTCATTCCCTCGAAATTGCCTGTCATAAACAGGCTGTTCTCGACCAGCACGGCACGAACGGTGCCGATACCGGAGGTGGTTTGTGCTGCTCGAGCATCGATCGGTACGACCGAAAGCCTTGCAGAAAACGTGTCGCCGGCTTGGGCAAGGATGTGTGTCGATCCAAATACCGCCCATAGGCACGCCACTAGCGTGACGGAGCTGGCTCGTGTCATCGCATTTCCTCTTGTTTCATATTTTGCGAAACCGCTTTTCAGTGAGAAGCCGCCGCATCCAAGAGGGAACTGACAACGTTTCTCATACACCTGTGTGGATGGCCAGATTATACAGGCGCGGGAAAATCACTGCTCGGCCACTTGCACCAGCGGGATCCTGCGGAACTGACCAGGAGGCCGTACTCGTGAAATACAGCGCTATAATCCTAGGATGCTAACCCGTCGTTCACTTCTTCGCGGGACTGTCGCTGCTGGAGCGGCTGCGTTTTCTGGCGTGGCCAGTGTGCTTGGTGCCAGATATGACCTAGTTATCACAGGTGGTCGTGTCATTGACCCGGTGGACCGTCTTGACGGTTCCATGGATGTCGCCATTCGTGGTGATCGCATTGCTGCCGTGCAATCTGGCATTGCCGTATCGGATGCGGACAGAGTTATCGACGCACATGGCAAGTTAGTTGTTCCCGGTCTCATCGATATTCATACGCATACCAGGTTGAAACAAATGCCATCGACCTGTTTGTCCGATGGTGTTACCTCACTCGTTGATGGCGGTTCGCAAGGTGCAGACCGGATTGAAGAAATCATTGATGTTGCGAGAAGTGCGCCAAATCGAGTGCGTGTGCTCCTCAACGTGGCGAGGACCGGCATCACGCGCCCAGAGGGCGAGTTCATGGATATTAGTCACGCTAATGTCCCGTTGGCCCAGGAAGCGATCGAGCGTCACCTCGACCTAATCGTTGGAGTTAAAGCGCGGTTATCAGCTGCCGTGGCGGGTGCAAACGACCTTGAGGTAGTACGTCGTGCACAAGCCATCGTGGAACCATTTAATTTGCCGGTGATGGTGCACATAGGTGACACAGTGTCGCCGCTTCAGGACATTCTTCAGCTTCTGAAGCCGGGTGATATCGTGACGCACGTTTATGCTCCAACCCCGCACGGCATCTTCGATGACGACGGCCAGCTGCTCCCTGAGGTGATTGCGGCTAGACGTCGCGGGATTTGGTTCGACATTGGTCATGGCCGCATTGCTCACATTACGTGGAAGATGGCCGAGTATGCACTTGAGCGAGGGTTTCCGCCCGATACAATATCCTCTGATTGGAGTGTGGCTGGAAGTACTGACCAGGTGTTCGACTTTCCGAACGTGCTATCCAAGTTTCTTCTCTTAGGCATGCCACTCGAACAGGTTATTGCCTGTGGAAGTGCAAATGCGGCACGAGTCTTTCCCGCCTTTGCTGATCGTGGAACCCTGCGAGTCGGCAGTCCTGCTGACGTCACCGTTCTAGATCTTCAAGATGGGGCATTTGAGTTCGTCGACAACGAGAACACCGTACGTATTGGTCAACAGAAGCTCGTGGCCCACGAAGTTGTTCTTGGTGGGAAGAGAGTAGACCGCTGATTCTGATCGCGATCCTGCCAGCTGCGATTCGAGCCCGTGACAAACAATCCCGCTAGCTCCGAAAGCCAGGAGCGTTCTCTCAAGAAGACGCTGGGCCCGCTAACGATCTGGGGTCTCGGTGTCGGCTACGTCATTTCAGGCGAATACTTCGGCTGGAATCTAGGCCTGCCGTACGGTGGCCCGCTCGGCATGCTGGTCGCGACTCTGCTAGTGACCGTCATGTACATCGCGTTCGTCTTGAGCTATGCTGAGGTTGCTTGCGCGATACCGCGCGCCGGCGGTGCTTTTGTCTATGCCGACCGGGCGTTCGGGACCACTGTTGGTTTCATTGCTGGTGTTGCGCAGCTCATTGAGTTTGTCTTCGCTCCACCTGCAATTGCCTTCGCCATTGGTGCTTACCTACAGAACTACTTTCCAATGTTTCCTGTGTGGGCCTTTGCCGTACTAGCCTTCTTCCTCTTTACGGCTCTCAATATTTGGGGGGTTCAGCAATCCGCAATCTTCGAGCTCGTGATCACGATTATGGCTGTAGTAGGACTGTTACTGTTCACGGGTTTCACGCTGCCTCACTTCGACTTGGCGAACTTCAACCGAAACGCACTGCCGAATGGCTGGGGTGGTGTGCTGTCGGCTCTTCCGTTCGCCATCTGGTTCTACTTGGCGATCGAAGGTGTGGCGAACATTGCGGAGGAAGCGCGCGAGCCTCAACGCGATATTTCCAGAGGATTCATCTACGCGATGATCACGCTCGTGGTCCTTGCCCTGCTGGTCTTCTTCTCGGCAATCGGCGTTGCGGGTTGGGAAGCGATCGTTTACGACGCTTCGGGAAACGAGTCGGACAGTCCACTTCCACTCGGTTTAGCCAGCGTCATCGGTCGTGAACACTTTGCGTATCACGTTGTTGTCATCATGGGTCTTTTTGGACTGATCGCATCCTTTCATGGCATCATGCTCGTTGCCGGACGCGCCATGTTCGAGTTTGGCAGAGTCGGCTATCTTCCATCCATCCTGGGGCAAACACTCTCTCATCGCCAGACTCCAGCGGCTGCGCTCATCGCGAATATGCTCATTGGATTCGTGGCGCTTGCCACTGGTCAGACAGGAGAGCTCATCACACTGTCAGCATTCGGCGCCCTGACGCTATATGGGTTGGCTATGCTGAGTCTGTTTCGACTGCGTCAGAAAGAACCCGGACTCCATCGACCGTATTCGACTCCACTCTATCCCTATCTACCTGCGACGGCAGCCCTTCTAGCGGTCGCTTGCTTTATCGCAATGCTGATTTCTAATCCAGGCATCGGCGGTATCTTCGTCGGCATCGTGCTCAGTAGTGTCCTTGTCTTCCGGGCTCTTGGCTTCCATAAACGCAGACTATCCCGATAGAGGGGAAGCCAATCTAAATCTTTGTTCGAAAATGGAGACTCTTGCGGCGGGTTAGGTGATAGTACCCATAACGTGAAAGTGTCGATCCTTTACCGGAATCACCGAATCCAGTCCAAGGCAGTGCTGGATCCGCATAATCACACCGGTTTTGAAAGACTGTTCCCGCGTCGAGCGACTGACTAAATCGTTCAGCACGGTCCCGATCAGCAGTCCAGACCGATGCTGTCAAGCCGAAACGCGTCTCTCTCATACGGAGAAGCGCCTCCTCATCATTCTCCACGCCTAATACCGGAACGATCGGCCCAAAGCTTTCTTCCTGCATTACTAATGTTTCGTTTGGCACGTCAGACAGTAGCGTCGGCCTAAAGAAATTACCGACCTGACCGGTGACCCGAGTCCCTCCAGTCAGGAGCCTACCGCCTGCCCTAACTGCCTCGGCCACTTGGCCTTCAAGGACCTCCACCGCCCCTCGGCTAGCTAACGGCCCGAGTGTCGTATCTTCGTTCAACGGATCGCCCAGGCGGTACGCTTCGAGTGCTTGCTGGGCTCGCTCGAGGTACTCCTCAAGATGGTAACGATGAACATACACTCGCTCCACGGCACAGCAGCATTGACCAGCGTTATAACAGGCACCATCGACCGTACTCGCAGCCGCGAACGCTACATCAGCATCTTTGGCAACGTAGGCTGGGTCTTTCCCGCCCAGTTCAAGGCCGGCGTCGATAAAACGTTTTGCCGCCTCGTGATACACGCTCGCACCCCCTTCGACCGAGCCGGTGAAGGACACATGAGCTACGCGCGGGTCTGCGATCACGCGCGCAGTTTCTTCGTGATTTAGGACAAGATTCGTCACCAAATCAGGAACCGCAAGCTCGCCGAACGCATCGGCGAACGCTTCTCCAGAAAGTGGTGTCTTAGCCGAGTGCTTTAGGAGTACCGCATTGCCTGCGAGCAATGCCGGGACGATAACGTTCACGGGGATGATCAGTGGATAGTTCCATGCCGCCACATTGAGTACAACTCCGAGGGGCACGTGTTCGATACGGCGCTCGAAACCGTCTAGGCTTGGTAACACTTCTGGTGCGAGAGTTTTTTCAGCGATCGACACCATGTAATTGGCGCGCTCAAAAACCGTTTCCACCTCACGCTGAGCCTGCGCGATCGGTTTGCCCATTTGCTGCGAGACGTTCCGAGCAATCAACGTCGATTTTTCCCGAAATCGACTGAGCCCGATCTGGACGTTTGCAATCCGATCCTCGATTGGCACCTGACGCCAGTGATTGTAGGCAGCGTGCGCGGAGGCGAGTTTCGTCTCAAGACGGTCGCCCTCATCAAACTCGACACGACAGACGAGTGATTGATCGTAGGGATTTATTACATCAAGAGGCACGCTCATCACTCCGGTGTCACATAGGCGCTAGTGATTCCACCGTCAACAACGAAGCTCGTTCCAGTAACGAAAGACGACTCATCAGAGGCCAGGTACAGAACGGCCTGTGCAATCTCCTTTGCCTCACCGAAGCGTCCTATCGGAATATGGATGAGACGGCGTTGTTTCTTTGCTTCTGTATCGAGCGCCTTCATTAGCAATTCGGTCTGAAGTGGTCCGGGACAAAGCGCATTGACACGAATGTTTTCCCGTGCGTGCACAGTGGCCAACTCTCGGCTCATCGCGAGCACGCCCCCCTTACTCGCGGTATAGGCTAGTTGCGGTGTTGCTGCGCCCAGTATGGCGACAAAAGATGCGGTGTTAATAATGGTTCCTCCGCCCGCTCGCCGGAGTGCAGGAATACCATATTTGCATCCTAGGAACACACTCTTCAAATTGACAGCCATCGTGAGATCCCAAACGTCCTCATCGGTCTCCACAGCGTCCCGGTCCTCATCATGCATGATGCCCGCGTTATTAAATAGAATATCGAGTCGACCAAAAGTTCGTTCGGCTGTCTGCACCATTCCCGCACATGCCTCAGATTTTGAGACATCGGCTAGGCAGTACATTGCAGTTCCACCCTGATCTCTGACAAGTCTGACCGTTTCCTGCCCTCCCTCGTTGTTAACATCCACAACGACGACTTTGGCACCCTCAGCTGCAAATAAAATAGCCGTTGCTCGGCCGATTCCACCCGCACCACCAGTGATCAACGCTACTTTGTTTTCAAGTCGCATCCGTTTATCCTCGCTGTTGATATCCGGTTCGCCACATTACGCGGACGTCAAGCACCGCATCATCCCGCGTGCGGAACCAGTGCAGCCTTTGCAAGTGCATCAAACAGCCGCTGTTGGACAGGATCGTCGCCTGCTGTTAACTCCGGGTGCCATTGCACCGCTACCAGCCAGGGATGGTCTCGTGTTTCCACCGCCTCAATTGTGCCATCAGGTGCGTGTCCGACTACCGTGAGTTCCGGTGCTGCCTTATCGATCGCTTGGTGATGCCATGAGACCGCTTCAAATTCCTTTGAGCCGAGAATCTCGCACAACCTCGAACCAGATTCCAGGGTGACGGTGTGCATTATCGGCTCCCGCGGGGGTGCCCGGTGGGTGACCAACTCCCCGACGACGTCTGGCAGATGTTCGTGCAAGGTACCGCCCATCGCAACGTTAATCACTTGGGCGCCTCGACAAATCGCCAGAGTCGGGACCCCCAGCTCTACCACGCGTCGCGCGAGTGCGAGCTCCGTACTGTCCCGCTCTGCATCGACCAAATAGAAGGTCGAATGCTCCCGACCCCCATAAGCTACTCGGTCGATATCTCCGCCACCTGCGAAAATCAGTCCATCGACACTTTTCAGCCAGGCGTCGAAGTTGGGTTCACCAGGCGGCAGCAAGACCGGGCTGGCCCCGGCCCGGCGGACAGCGTCGACATACTCAGAGGGTAAATGGAAATGTCCTTGGTCGTTTCGACCATAGGTGGAAAGACCGATTACCGCACGCGTCATGGTCAGATGCGCTCGAAGTAGCGCTTGCGCTCCCAATTATCTACCGAGACGTCATACGCTGCCGCCTCGGTTCGGAAGAAATGAACGTAATGTTCAACGACCGAGTCGCCGAATGCGGCGCGTGCGAACGAACTCCTCTCGAATAAGTCGATGGCTTTCCCGAGTGAACCCGGTAAGCTGGTCTGGTCTTGAGCAGCGTAGAGATCACCTGAGAAGTGTGGTGGCGGTTCGATCTTATTCGCAATCCCATCCAGGCCAGATGCTAGCGCTGCGGCATAGACCAGATAGGGATTGCAGTCGGCACCAGGTAACCGGCACTCGATCCGCAAGTTCTGACCACTACCAACCACGCGAAAACCCGCAGTACGGTTATCGTGGCTCCACGCTAAACGTGTGGGCGCCCATGAGTTGGCTTTATACCGTTTGTAGGAATTGATGTTCGGTGCGTAAAAGACCATGACGTCGAGTGCATGGGCGATCCAGCCGCCGAGAAACCATCTGAAGGTATTTGAGCAGTGAATCGGGCCGAGCTTCCGGTTACCGACGAAGGCTGCCTTCCCGTTTCCCTGACGCAGACTTAGGTGCACGTGGCAGCTCGACCCAGCTTGGTCGTCCGCATATTTAGCCATGAATGTGACACTCATTCCGAGCGAATCGGCAAGCTCTTTGAGACATTGTTTGAAGATGACGTGCCGATCTGCCATCTGGAGCACTTGGGCGTATTGGATGTTTAGTTCATGCTGCCCTAGACCCCATTCACCCTTGGAATTCTCCACTGGCACGCCGGATCGCGTGAGATGGCGCCGCGCTGGCTGATTGAATCGTTCGAGCCGTGTACCCTGCAGGGCATGGTAATCCTCGATGTACCAGCCGGCTTCTCGCAAGTCAGCATAATTCTGCGTGTGTGCGTCTCGGTAGCTGCTCTCGAAGATGTAGTACTCGAGTTCTGACGCGCCCAGGACATCGAAGCCTGCGGCGGCAGCGGCTTGTACCTGTGTTTGAAGGATCGTCCGGGGAGCTTCGCCTACTGGGGCCTCAGTATTCTCGTGTCGGAGATCGCAGATCACGAGTGCCGTCTTCTGAAGCCAGCTCGCCACCCGAAGCGTCGGCAGATCCGGTGCCATGTGAAAGTCGCCGTACCCTCGCTCCCAGTTCGCCAGCCGGTATCCTGCAACTGGGGTCATTTCCATGTCCACGGTCAGGAGGTAGTCGCAGCAGTGCGTGCCGTGCTCAGCTGCGCTCTCTAGAAAGAACGCTGCATCGAAACGTTTCCCCATCAGCCGGCCGTAGAGATCGGTGAATGCGACCAATACCGTGTCGATTTCGTCTTTCTTGACCAGCGCCGCAAGCTGTTTCAGTGTAAGGAATCCTTTAGATGGGAGCATTCAAACAGCCTTTGATCACTTAATCGAAATCATTACTTGATGGAGGATCGCGTTGAAACGGGATACGGAATGAGCTACAGGGCTGTCCATGCCTTCAATGCCGGCGCACAATACCACACAGATAGTACCCGTGTTGTCACGACCTACCCTTCGGATTTGTCAGGGTTGTCGCTGCACCTAATTGCCCGGGTTAATGGCGCGCCCGGCAGGATTCGAACCTGCGACCCTCGGCTTAGAAGGCCGATGCTCTATCCAACTGAGCTACGGGCGCACTTCTTACGTCCTCGATCTTACAAGGGACGCCGGAAAACCACCATCTGAGTTACCACATTTTTCTCATCCCGGTTTTGAAGCTCCATTTACTTGATGCCTGACTAATACTTCTGATGTCGGAAACTTGGTGATGAAGCCGCGAGCACAGTCGCACTTGAAACCCGATACGGTGCTAGTTTTCTATCCAGGCAATTAAAGGGCCACGGAACCGCCCCCGCCCACTCGCCAACGCAGGCCAATTTTGGTGTAGCTTGGGTCTCATTCTTGAAGTCCAAGGTAATGCCTGCAGGTCGTTGATTGTCTTACCGGAGGGATCCTTGTCCGGCGAGGTACTGCCGGCCGCTCGTCGATAGAGGACTTTTCCGTGTTTCGTGTCCCACGCGGTGATGATGGCGTCAAGGTTCATTACCGACGGCCTAGGAATACTGTCATAGCCGTCCGGATGACTCCAACCGAGGGTGTGCGCCAACTCATGCCGGTAAGTTCCAACGTCATCGGTCCACGCCATGTGGACCTCACTGCCCACCATCTCGCCGCTTGAGTAGCTGCACGAAGCGGCATAGGAATAACGACCGCTAAAATCCGTGACTCCGGCTGTCATGTAAGCGACTTTAATTTTATTAGGTTGACCACAGGAATCCCGCTCAAGGATTGTCCCTGCAGCGTGGTCCTTGGTTGTGATACTGATGCCACTTATTACATCGCCTGTTAGTGATGGAATGTCAGAGCCGACAACACTCCGGATAGTCGTCTCAAACTCTGAGGGCGCGGCGATGTCAGTTGCTTCGAACTTCCTGCAATGCTTACCACCATCATCGGTTTCCACACACTTCATTTCCTTGGTCCAGATCTCCACCGTGGGCGTCGCAACCCATCGTCGGGTACCCCTGGTCCCTTTGTCGCGAAAGACATGATCGAAGAACGCTAAGTCGAAATAGTCTGTGTTGGTAGTGAGAAGATTGCGTCGTGCGATCGTGAGGGAAGACTGAACCTCGATTTCACTTTCACTTGTATGAAACCCGTTCGCTTGGATAACAACCGGGAAAATGCCTGTCTGTTCGACGGCGACCGCAAATCGACCGTCGGCGTCAGACGTGACGGCAGCAGTGTTGCCGATACGCACTACGGCGTTTTCAATCCACCCTTCCTGCAGCAAATTTCCAATCCATCCGACCACGGTCTCTGTTTGAGTGACCGTAATGCTGATAGACGCGGTCTGTCTCCCATAGGCCGCGGTGATTGTAGTTGTGCCCGGTGCCTTGGCCCTTACTTGGTTCCAACCATCCGAAGGGTTCTGGCCAGGTTCTATCCTGGCCACAGACACATCATTCGAAACCCATTCAACACCTGTTGTGTCAATTTGTGGAATCTGCGCACTTGTGCCATCAGTGTAGATGGCGGTGGCGGTGAGGGTCGCCTGTTGTCCAATGGCTAGGGTGGTTTTTGACGCGTTCGTAGAGAAACTCGTGATGGTCTTCTGTGGAGAAACCGGTGTTGGTGCGGTGGGGCTGACTCCACCGCCTCCTCCACAGGCGGAACAGAGGACCGCGACCGCAATCAGACGGGTGTGGGAACCCATAAAACGTTTTCCGACACTTAGCAAATACCGTTTGAGACTAGGATTCTACCGCTATTAGATACAGGCCGCGTCGAGGTTGTATGGTGCTTGTGCCATAATCCCCTGGGTAAGGAGGGGGTCTTCCATGCGTTTCAGCACTCTTGCACGTTACCCTTCAAGCGTCGGTCGCCGAGGCTTCCTAGGGCGAATGGCGCTTAGTGTCGGTCTGGTCGCGACCTGGCCGCCAGTGTTGTCTGAGGAATCTTCGGGTGGTGGTGTTCAAGGACAGGCTTATTCTCCTGACGCTAAGGTGGTGGTCTTTCAAGGTGATTCGGTCACTGACGCTGGCCGAAATCGTGACCGAGTCGACCCCAACCATCCTACGGGTCTCGGTAGTGGATATGCGGGCATGGCCACAGGTGAATTGCTTGGGAGTGGGCCTGGTAGCCCTTGGCATTGTTATAACCGTGGGGTGAGTGGCGACAAAGTTTTCCAGTTAGCGGCGCGGTGGCAACAGGATTGTCTAGACCTCCGGCCCGACGTTCTCAGTATCCTCATTGGCGTGAACGATTTCTGGCACACATTGAGCAGCGGGTACGACGGGACAGTGGCAATCTACGAACGGGACTACCGTGCGCTACTAAACCGGACACGGGCAACGCTGCCGGACGTTACCTTCATCATCGGTGAGCCGTTTGCCGTCACGGGTGGTACGGCGCTAGCTGATACGTGGTATCCAGCCTATGCTGACTATCAAGCGGCCGCTAGGCGGGTCGCGGATGACTACGGTGCAGTCTGGGTCCCGTATCAGTCGATCTTTGATGAGGCATTGGAGAAGGCTCCGGTGGAGCATTGGTGTCCGGATGGTGTGCATCCGGCGCCTGCGGGCAACTATCTCATGGCCCAGGCCTGGCTTGACGCGTTCCGGACCGTGGTTTCGGCCTAGCCCTGTCTCAAGAGGCTTCTGTTGGCTTGGCTGACCTACGTCATGGATGCATTAGAGTGGATACAGGCGCGGTTCCGTTGAAACTAGAGAGCACAGATCGATGGTAACCATTCGAGCGGAGCGAGACGATGACCACCGCGCGGTGTTTGAGTTAAATCAGGACGTGTTTGCCACCGACGCAGAAGCACGGTTGGTGGGTGCACTTCGTCGTGAAGCGATTCCGGCGATTTCAATGGTTGCTGAGGTCGACGACGCGATTGTTGGCCACATCTTCTTCTCGCCCGTGACAGTAGGAGGCAGGGGAGGAGACCTTAGGATGATGGGTTTGGCGCCGATGGCCGTGCAAGAAAAATTCCAACGGCAAGGAATCGGACGGCAGCTGGTGGAGAAGGGGCTCAAGACGTGTCAGGAAGCAGGCACGGACCTAGTGTTTGTCCTTGGCCACCCTGATTACTATCCGAAGTTTGGTTTCCAGCCTGTTGCCCCGCTAGGTTTGCACTACGCTGACCCGAAGCTTGATGTCTGCTTCTTTGTTAAGGAACTGAAAGCCGAAGCACTCCAAGGGGTGGTGGGCACTGTCGCCTACCATCCAGTATTCGACCGCGCATTTGAGGTTTGAAGGATCGCGTGAGGGTTCTCGGCTCCCATCACTACCTCCGATTTGCCCCACGATGCGCTGAGGCGAGTGTCTCTAAATGGTTCCGTAGCGCATTACGGACATAATCCTGGAGGTCGTCCACGTCGCTGATTCCAAGTGAGTGCACATGCCAGGTGGAGGCCATTACTGTTTCACCATTAGTTAGTCTGGCAGGCTGGAAGAGTTGCAGTAAGAGGCTGACAGCGAAGCCGTCGGAGATCCTTGCTGGATTCAGAGTCACGGAGAGGTAGGTAGTTTCGCTGGACTCTTCGTCGGGTAACGGTTCGATGTCGAGCTGGTCAAGGCGCTCTTCAACGGTATCGCGGACGAAGTCGGCATCGACCCCGCGTCGGGCGGCTCCCGGGTTTCTTGCCATTGCCACCTCGACTCGTAGCGCCTCGAGTTCTCTCAAGGAATCCTGCGGCGTTCCAACCTGGGCAACGCTTAAGGAGGCACCCAAGAGAATACCGAAGATTCCGATCGTGACTACTCGACTTTGCATCTTGACTCCTTTCTAGGTTCCCTATGTCGACAGTGCAACGGGAGCCCTTTGGCATGCGACGCCAAAGATAATGATACCTACCCTTATAGCTGATGCCAGTTTCCACCGAGAAACTGGTTAGGACAAATAACAGCATGTCGCAGGAGGTCTCATGAAGGACGGCAAATCCCATCCGATTACGCTGGAATCGGCCAAAGTGAAATTCTTGGAAGATATGGTTCAACAACATGGGCTACCCGATATAAGCAAGGCTGTTCGGTGCTTAATCGACTTCGCCCGAGCTAATCCCGACAAACAGGCTAATATTTTCTCTGAATTCAGGTGTCACGATTGTTAAGAACATTATTTAATATTATATAAATGTAAGTATTATAAATTTGATAACTACACTGACCGCGTTATAAGCTGGGTTCCTGGCTGTGGCCTACACGGTGCAGACTGCGATGTTTCTTGCCGTTGACCGGTTTTTTGGTTCTCGACGCGATTTGGTGATGTCGCACCAGTCACTCCTAGTGGCTGGGAGTGGAGTGGTCACTGTTAAGGCCGGCACAACCGTGTCGGGTGCCACGGACGGGATGATGTAGCCGTTGTCCAGATGAGATTAAAGACTCAGGTCATCATCCAGAAGCGGGTGATGACCCTTTTTCGTAATTGTGCCTGCAAGGAATGGGAAATCTGATGAGTAATACGGCCGCCACTCGTCGAAGTGCTGCGCTAACCGAAGGGCCGAGCCGAGCACCAGCTCGAGCGATGTTCAAGGCCGTCGGGTTTGATGACGCTGCACTACAGAAGCCGCTGATCGGCGTGGCGAACACCTGGACCGAGATTGGTCCGTGTAATTTCCATCTTCGGCAACTTGCTGACCAGGTCAAGCGTGGTATCCGTGAAGCGGGTGGCACACCGATGGAGTTCAACACGGTGTCGATCTCCGATGGCATCACAATGGGTAGTGAAGGAATGCGCGCCTCACTGGTTAGTCGCGAGGTGATTGCTGATTCCATCGAGTTGGTTGTACGTGGAAATCAATTTGACGGGGTAGTCGTGCTGGTCGGTTGCGATAAGACAATTCCCGGCGGGGTGATGGCGTTGGCGCGGCTTAACATTCCTGGGGTGATTCTGTACGGCGGTTCGATTGCGCCAGGCACCTGGGAAGGACGCGACGTCACGATTCAGGACGTCTTTGAAGCGGTGGGTGCGCACGGAGCTGGCAAGATTACCGACCAACAGTTGAAAACGCTGGAGGACCAGGCGTGTCCTGGGGCCGGTGCGTGCGGCGGACAATTCACAGCGAACACGATGGCGACGGTTTGCGAGTTCCTTGGTATTTCGCCGATGGGCTCAGCGAGTGTACCAGCGACTGACGCGGGCAAGGATGCGGTGGCGGAACGGGCGGGTCAACTTGTAATGGGAGTGCTTAGCCGAGGTGATAACGCACGGAAGATTCTGACGAAGGACGCAATTGAGAACGCTATCGCAGCAGTAGCGGCTACCGGAGGGTCGACGAACGCGGTATTGCACTTACTTGCCATCGCCCACGAAGCGGAGGTTTCGCTCACGCTAGAAGATTTTGACCGGATCAGTAGTCAGGTGCCTTTACTCGCTGACCTCAAGCCGGGCGGGAAGTTTGTGGCAACCGATCTCTATCGCGCCGGTGGTATCACGTTAGTGGCCAAGAGACTCCTCGATGCCGGTTTATTGCACCGAAATACGCTTACGGTGACTGGTAGAACGCTTGGGGATGAAGCGTCAGAGGTTCAAGAAACGCCAGGCCAGGAAGTGGTAAGGCCATTGGATAACCCACTCAAGCCTACCGGGGGGCTGGTCATATTGCGCGGGAATCTAGCTCCGGATGGCTGTGTCGTGAAAGTAGCTGGCTACACGACGGTTCACCACCGTGGTCCGGCCAAGGTTTTCGACAGTGAAGAGGCCGCATTTGATGCGGTTGGGCGGCGTGGAATTGTGGCCGGTGACGTGGTGGTAATTCGAAATGAGGGACCAAAGGGTGGGCCCGGGATGCGCGAAATGCTTGCCGTGACGGCGGCCATTGTGGGTGCTGGGCTCGGCGACTCCGTTGCGCTACTCACCGACGGGCGATTTTCTGGTGCCACACGTGGTCTGATGGCTGGCCATGTCGCACCTGAAGCTGTTGATGGTGGACCGATCGCAGCGATTCGAGATGGTGACATTGTTGTGTTTGATATTGAAAAACGCATGCTCAATGTGGAACTAAGTGACGAGGAAATCGCGAAGCGAGCGCAGGCGTGGCAGCGACTGGCGCCACGCTACGCAACCGGTGTGATGGCAAAATATGCTCGGCTGGTTACTTCGGCTGCGACTGGAGCGGTCACGTAATCTAGGCCAATTGAGCGCGCTGGTGCTTAGTGCCAGTGGAGGCAGTCATGAAACGAACAGGTGCGCAAATTCTCTGGGAAGCTTTAGGCCGTGAGGGTGTTTCGACCGTCTTTGGATACCCGGGCGGCGCCATTCTGCCTGCTTATGACGCGCTGCTCGAGTTTCCGGTGAAGCACGTGCTTGTTCGTCACGAGCAGGGTGCGACACACATGGCCGACGGCTATGCGCGTGCGGGTGGTGGTGTCGGCGTGGCGGTTGCCACGTCTGGACCAGGGGCGACCAACATGGTGACCGGTATCGCAACGGCGATGATGGATTCGTCGCCAATTGTCTGTATCACTGGACAGGTCGGCAGTAAGTTGATTGGCTCTGACGCGTTCCAAGAAACTGATATCACGGGTGTGACGTTACCGATTACGAAACATAACTACTTAATTTCCAGGGCGCAGGACGTTGCTAGGACAGTCAAGGAAGCGTTTTACGTTGCAAAATCTGGCCGGCCTGGACCGGTATTGATCGATATTACGAAGGACGCCCAACAGGCGAGTTGTGAGGTTGAGTGGGACGACTCAGAGGTGAAGTTGCCAGGCTATCGTCCTGATTTACGTGCGACTCAAGAGGTCTACCAGCAGGCGATTGACCTGATCAACGAAGCCAAGCGTCCCATCATCCTTGCTGGTCACGGCATCATACTGTCGGGTGCGATGGAAGTCGTGCGTAGTGTAGCCGAACATGCCAATATTCCGGTCGCAATGACGCTCCTGGGAATTGGCTCTCTACCAGCGCAGCATCCGTTGAACCTTGGCATGATGGGAATGCATGGCGAGGCGTGGGTGAACTCAGCAATTCAGGAAGCGGACCTATTACTAGGGTTTGGCATGCGGTTCGATGATCGGGTTACAGGCAATTTGGCAACTTATGCGCCGAACGCCAAGAAAATCCATATCGATATCGACCCAGCCGAATTTAATAAGAACGTCAAGGTTGACGTTGCCCTGGCTGGTGACCTGCGCAGCGTGCTTGAAGAAATGCTACCGCATATTTCGAAAGGTGACCGGTCGGCGTGGCTCGGGACGATCGACGAGATGAAGGGTGATGTAGCGGTACGAGACATCCAGAACCTACCCGACAGTGGGCACCTCTACGCTGCGCATGTCATTAACGATCTCTGGCGAGTGACTGAGGGGAACGCCATTGTTGTGACCGACGTCGGTCAGCACCAAATGTGGGAGGCGCAGTACTACAAGCATGAACATCCGCGGACACTGATTACCTCAGGTGGGCTCGGCACGATGGGCTTCGCGTTGCCCGCGGCAGTCGGTGCAAAGTTCGCGTGTCCTGAGAAAGAGGTCTGGGCAGTCGTTGGCGATGGTGGCTTTCAGATGACCCAGGCTGAACTGTCGACGATCGCGCAGGAGCAGCTGAAGGTGAATATAGCGATCATCAATAACGGTTATCTCGGTATGGTGCGGCAATGGCAGGAGTTCTTTTATGAGCGACGGTATGCTGCGACACCGCTGATTAATCCTGACTTCGTGAAGCTGGCCGAGGCCCACGGCCTGAACGGCATTGCGGTGACGGAGCGTGCTGGCGTTGTGCCTGGAGTCGAGGCCGCCCGCGAGCAGGCTGGCGCTGTGGTGCTCGACTTCAAGGTCGAACAAGAAGATTCGGTGTTTCCTATGGTGCCTGCTGGTGCTGATCTCGATGAAATGATCAGGCGACCGAGCCCAATCGTGGAGACTGCGGCGGACGCGTAGGGGAATAAGCAGTGTCTTGGTCAACCTTCTAGCGATGCTCACCTAAGGACAGGAAAGACAGTTATGCGCCATACGTTCGCCGTCTACGTCGAAGACCTCCCCGGAGTACTAAATCGGGTTGCTTCACTCTTCCGGCGCCGTGCGTTCAACATCGAATCGCTTACGGTTGGCCATACTGAAACTGCTGGAGTGTCGCGGATGACCATTGTTGTCGACACGGACGAACATGGTGCGCGACGCCTTGAGGCGAACCTCTATAAATTAGTGAATGTACTGCGAGTCGACGACATCACGCTGCGACCGTCGGTGGAACGGGACTTGGCGATGATCAAAGTATCGGCCACGCCTGAGACGCGCACGCACATCATGCAGCTCGTGGACGTTTTTCGCGCTCGGGTGATAGATGTTGCGCCGGATTCGGTAATCATTGAGACAACGGGCACTGAGGACAAGATAGATGGCTTGGTCGAGGTGCTCAAGCAGTATGGCGTCATCGAAATGGTGCGCACTGGATGTGTGGCCATGGCGCGCGGGCCGAGACTCGGAGGGTTGGGTGATGTAGCCGAGCGCGCGAGTGGGTCGGGAGACGAAACGTCAACCGACGACAATAACGTTTCGTATTCGGTGTAATTACGGTTCATTTAATTTTTCATTTTTTGTGAGGCGTTGACGAATGGCAAAGATTTACTACGACAATTCTGCGGATATAGGACTGATTCAAGCGAGGAAAGTAGCAATAATCGGCTACGGATCACAGGGGCATGCGCACGCACTGAACCTGAAGGATAGTGGGGTTAGCGTAAAGGTAGGGCTCCATGAAGGTAGCAAGTCGCGGGCGAAAGCTGAAGAAGCGGGCGTGGAGGTCACATCGGTAGCTGAAGTAGCGAAGTGGGCTGACGTGGTCATGATTCTGGCACCGGATACCTCCCAACCGAGGATTTATCAGGACTCCATTGCTCCGCATCTGACCGCTGGTAAGACGCTTATGTTTGGCCACGGTTTCAACATTCGTTTTAAGACGATTGCTCCTCCGGCCGATGTTGACGTTTCAATGATTGCCCCGAAGGCTCCTGGGCATCGAGTGCGGGAGGTCTATCTGGAAGGTGGTGGGACACCGGCACTATTAGCGGTTGAGCAAGATGCCACAGGTGACGCGAAAGCGCTAGCCTTGGCCTATGCAAAAGGGCTGGGTGTGACCCGTGCGGGTGTCATCGAGACAACCTTTAAGGAGGAAACGGAGACTGACCTGTTCGGTGAGCAGGCGGTGCTGTGTGGCGGAGTGAGTGCGCTCGTCAAAGCGGCGTTTGGAACCTTAGTCGAGGCGGGTTACCAACCGGAAATTGCCTACTTCGAGTGCATGCATGAGTTGAAGCTGATTGTTGATTTGATGTACCGCGGTGGTCTGAATTACATGCGTTACTCGGTTAGCGATACGGCTGAGCACGGTGACTATACAGGCGGTCCCCGCGTAGTCACTGATGCAACTCGAGAAGCGATGCGTAAAATGTTAGCCGAGATCCAAGATGGTACCTATGCTAAGAACTGGATCACGGAAGACGCGAACGGTCGCCCATGGTTCAATGAGGTTCGTACGCAAGAGCAGACCCAGCAGATCGAGGAGGTGGGCGATGCTCTGCGAAAGATGATGCCCTTTCTTGACGCTGTGACCATTGCCCCAGGGAAATAAGAAATCTCCACTCCAACGACTATCGCTCAAACCGTGCCCCAAGACTGAACTTGGTATGATGGCAGGCCATGAGGAACTGTTGTTTCCGTTGGTCAGCAGTCTTGATCCTGGCGGTCGTCACTGCCTACGCAGGCGGTCGTGTTGTAACCGCCCAAGACTCGCCTTTTGATCTCCTAATTATCAACGGCCGAATCATGGACGGCACGGGTAACCCGTGGCGTCGAGCCGATATCGGAGTTCGTAATGGTCGGATAGCAGCCATTGGGGTGTTGGGCGAAGCCAGGGCCGAACGCCGGATCGATGCCGGTGGTCAGCTGGTGACCCCAGGATTTATTGATGTTCACTCACATGCCGGTGAAGGCTTGGCGCGTGAGGGACTCGGTCAGGGGAAGCCGTTGCTGGCGCAAGGGATCACCACCATTGTCGCAAATCCTGACGGTGGGGGACCAGTTGATCTAGACCAACAACGCCAGTTGTTGGAGTCAAATGGTCTTGGTTTAAACGTCGCACTCTTGATCGGCCATGCTTCGGTGCGGCGTGATGTGCTCGCAATGGCTGACCGCACACCGACCGAAGAGGAAATGGTCGAGATGCAACGGCTCGTGCGTCGCGGTATGGAGGCCGGCGCTTACGGGCTCTCCAGTGGACTGTTCTACGCGCCGGGCAGCTATGCGACAACAGAGGAGATTGTTGCACTCGGGTCAGTCGTAGCCGAATTCGGGGGACTTTATACGAGTCACATTCGTGACGAGTCCAACTATACGGTCGGTCTAGTTGCCGCGGTGAATGAGGTGATTGAGATTGCTGAAGCAAACGGCATGCTCGGTATTGTTAGCCATATGAAGGCACTAGGGCCTGATAACTGGGGACTTTCAGTTGCTGCGACGACTCGGCTCGATGAGGCGCGGCGGCGCGGAGTTGAAGTGTATGCCGATCAGTATCCGTATGAAGCGTCGTCCACGGGTCTGTCGGCAGCGCTCCTACCGCGTTGGGCACAAGCGGGTGGTCCAGATCAGCTTAGACGACGACTAGCCGATTCGGAGACTCGGATACGTGTTGTTAGGGCAATGCGTGACAACCTTCGGCGTCGTGGTGGTGCTGAGGCGATCGTTGTCGCCTTCTACCAGGCCGATCCTCAGCTAGAGGGGAAGACGCTCTTAGAAATTGCCGAGGAGCGGGGCCAACCGGCTGTCGAGACGGCACTCGACCTGATCGCCCGCGGCCGAGTTTCGATTATCTCATTCAACATGTCTGAGCGGGACATCGCTCACATCATGCAGCAGCCCTACACGATGACCTCAAGTGATGGCGGGCTGGTACCTATGGGTGACGGTCGGCCGCACCCGCGTAACTACGGAGCTTTCGCACGAAAACTGGCCCGCTACGTTCGCGAGCGCGAGGTCGTGTCCTTAGAGTTCGCTGTGCGGTCGATGACATCGTTACCGGCGGCGGTGTTTGGCTTGCAGGACCGTGGCGTGTTACGGATTGGTGCTTGGGCTGACATAGTGATCTTTGACCCTGGTGTGATCCAGGATCGAGCGACCTATACGGAACCGCATCAGCTGGCCACGGGAATCGATGTGGTTGTCGTGAACGGTATCGTCGTCCGTCAGGATGGGCGATTTGTTGATGCGCGACCGGGGCAAGTCTTAAGGAAATGAAATAATCGTAAGCATTATTAACAGAGCGATCACGCGGTCTAATTTCTCGCAGTGTGCTTCGGTTGTTTCTCGGATCAACTAGGAAGAGAGACTCGCAACGAGAACTTGTTTGGAGTCGATGGCTGTCTTCCACCGCAACTCGATAAAGTCTACGAGCCGCACGAAGGGGTCGAAATCGAGGATCTCGTGGGCATTTGTGACGAAGTTTGAGAGTGCGTTGACATCGTAAACGTATGGCTGACCGTCACGTTCGTCGACGATGTACTCAACCCCACACACATCGAGACCAGCAGCTCTCGCGATTGTTGTTACCACATCCCGCATACCGTCATGGATGTTGATATGTTCAATCGCCATGGTTGGCTTAGTGGGACAGAAGTTACCCAGAGATTGCCCTGGAGCAATAGCGGATGCCGCATCTGATGGTTCCTGACAGATATCGGCCGGGCAAAGATTAAACCCGTGACCGGC
>Ga0315336_1001351_pt1 | contig 49021 bp, 51 predicted proteins | sample ASW5metaG_FD_204512 | JGI IMG/M metagenome (GOLD analysis project Ga0315336, IMG submission 204512) | Ammonia-oxidizing marine archaeal communities from Monterey Bay, California, United States - ASW #5 | ecosystem: Environmental > Aquatic > Marine > Intertidal zone | place: USA: California...
CGCGGGGGCACCTCGCGGCCCCTCATACGAAGTGCTGTCCGGACGGGGTACTCTCGCGACATGCTCGCATTCATCAACGGCAACGAATGGATCTACCTCGCGATTCTGATGGTGGTCGTTTTCGGTGGCGCCAAGATTCCTAAGCTCGCTCGCTCACTTGGACAGGCTCAGAACGAGTTCAAGCAGGGACTCTCCGAGGGTGCCGAAGGCGCCGACGACGACGAGTCCAAGACCACAAGCTGACAACCGGTCAATTGACCGGGCCCGACCCGACCGACGCGGCCGGGACCGTGCCCACATGGGATGAGGTCGCGCGTGATCACTCGCGATTCATGTATTCCGTCGCGTACCGACTCGCCGGGAACCATTCCGATGCCGAGGACGTTGTGCAGGAGTCGTTGCTTCGCGTCAAGCGAGGTCTCGTCAACTACACCCCCGGATCACTGCAAGGATGGCTCGCCCGAATCGTGACGAATGTGTTCCTCGACGAGACGCGGCGTCGGAAGCGACGACCGCAGGCCGCGTTGCCGGACGACCCCGACCGCGTGATTGCGGGCGGCCCCGGTGCCGACGAGGAACTGGCGATGCGCTCGCTTCCCGATCACCTTCAGTCGGCGCTGGCCGGCCTTCAGGACGAGTTTCGTGTCGCGGTGATCCTCTGCGACGTCGCGGGCATGAGCTACAGCGAGATCGCCGATCAGACAGGTGTCCCTGTCGGCACGGTGCGTTCTCGAGTTCATCGTGGGCGGATGAAGCTGCGGGAGGTGTTGACGTGAACGACGAACGGATCTCTGCGCATCTCGACGGCGAGCTGACTCCGAGCGAGTCAGCCGAGTTCGAGAGAATGCTGGCCACGGATCCGGCGCTTCGGGCCGACTACGACGATCTCGCTCGCGTACGTTCGCTGTTGCAGAGCAGCTCGGTCGAGCCCGTCGATGGGGCCATCGAGCGATTGATCGCAGCGGTCGAGAGCGACGATGAAGATCGCCACGATCACCACGATGCTCGGGTGATCTCGTTGACCTCGCGTCGGCGAGTCCCGACCTTCGCCGCCGCGGCTGCCGCGATGGTGATCATCGCCAGCGTGGTGGGTGGACTGGGCGGCTCTACGAACCTTCCGGCTCTCGGCGATCTCATCGACCAACACGAGGCGGCCGCCGCAATAGTCGACGGCGATCCGATGCCGGATTCGCTCGGCGTGGTCGACTCCATGCCGATGTCGGTGGCAAGCGCGGCAGCGCCGCCGATGCCCGACGACTATTCGATGGAGCACGCGTTCACGCGGGGGCGGATGGTTCATCTCGTCTATCGGACGGTCGACGGCGATCCAGTTTCGATCTTCCGCCATGAAGGCGATGCCGACCTCGGCGACCTCGGTCAGGGCTCGATCGTTTCGAGCGAAGAGGCCGACATGTGGTCGGCCCCGATGGACAACGCCTATGTGGCGGTGGTCGACGGCACGGGCTACGTGTGGATCATCATCAGTGCCGAGCCGCACGACGACATGATGGGCGACATGATGCACGACCTTCCCACTCGGTCGCCGTCGTTGGGCGACCGAGTGCGAGACGCCGCCGACGCAGTGGTCGAACCCTTCCGTCTCTGAGTTTCGGTCGGGCCGGCGCTACACGGCGATGGGAAGAGCCGCCTGGCGACGAGCCTTGAGAATGCGCCGGCGCTGGCGTTCGCTCGTGCCGCCCCACACACCGTGGTCGATGCGGTTGCGAAGCGCGTACTCGAGGCAGCGCTCTTGAACGGGGCACCCGTCGCAGACGCGACGAGCAACTTCTACACCGACTCCGTCGGAAGGAAAGAACGTGTCCGGCGGGTGCGTGGCGCAATTGCCTACTGCCATCCAACTGGTGTCCATTTGGGGGGTCTCCTTGGGCTATCGCCCGCTTCGTTGAGGGTATTACGCCCAGATCGAGGGGAAAGTTCCCGTAAAGCTCCATTCGACGCCCAAGTACCACTAACTGAAGCCGGAATGTCACGCGGAGTGGTCAATTGCGGGATCAACGCACCGCCGAACGGCCGGTACACTGCTTTCTTGATCGCTCTGCCGAACAGAGCTGTAGGAGCCCGTCATGACCGACACTGCCGAAGTCGAAACCGATGAACCACCAATCGGTCAGGCCACCATCGTCTACTTGGGCCCCACCGCCCCGCACTGGGAAATCCGAGCGGTCTACGGCGAGCGCGACGTGATGGACGGCTTCCGAGACCGGGTCAACGCTCGGCTCCTGCTGCTTCCTCCCCACGATCCGCAGTTCCGCCGCAACCGCGAACGGGTCAACCGCGACGGCGAACGCGAACGCATCGTGGTCGAGTGGGATCTCGGCTACCCGGAGGACGAGCCGGCCTCATGAGCCGGCCGACCAGATGACCAGTCTCGGTGTCGATCTGGGTGGCACCAAGATCATGGCCGTCCTCGTAGAGGATGGCGTGATCGTCGAGAAGGCAAAAAAGTCGACGCCGAAGGTCGGTACGCCGAGCGACGTGCTCGACACGATCGCGGCGGCGGTCGCGAAGGCCGATCCGGAAGGTCGGGCCGACTCGATCGGCGTCGGCGTCCCCGGCGCCGTCCCGCCGGGTTCGGGTGTGTTGTCCTTCGCGGCGAACCTGCCCGGGTGGGACCACGTCGTCGATGTGGCATCCGGGCTGAGCGAGCGCTGCGGCGATCGCCGCGTCGTAGTCGACAATGATGTAAACGTCGGCACCCTCGCCGAAGCGCGCCTCGGCGCGGCCGTCGGCGTCGACAACCTGCTGGGTGTCTTCATGGGCACGGGAGTCGGCGCCGGTCTCGTGCTCGACGGGGCTCTTCGGCAAGGGCCGCGAGGCCTGTCCGGTGAACTCGGCCACACCTACGTCGCGTTCCGCGAATTCGATGACGCGCTCGTCGGTTCGGGCGAGGTCGAGGACTATGCGGGTCGCCGAATGATGGAAACGCGGGCCCGTGCTCGCCATGCGGCCGGGGAGGCCACCGCTCTCGTCGATCTCGTGGGCGATGGCCGCATGAAATCGTCCACGTGGGAAAAGGCGATCGAGGCCGACGACCCCATGGCGCGCTCGATCATCGACGAGGCGACCGACGCCATGGCGACGGCGATCGCCAACGCCATCACACTGGTGGATCTCGAACTCGTCGTGCTCGGCGGCGGAATGGCGGAGCGTCTCGGCGAGCCTTTCAGAGCCGACCTCGAGCAACGCGTCGCCGCCCGGGCGTTCACCGGAGGCGCCGCTCCCGTCCGTGCCGCGAAACTCGGCGACACCGGCGGTGCCCTCGGTGCGGCTCTGTTGGTAGACGACATTCGATGACCGACTCGGTGGCGTCCCGCCAGGTCGGAGGCTGGGACGACAACGAAACCGACTTCCTGAACCGCGAGCTGAGTTGGCTGGCATTCAACGCACGCGTCCTCGAGTCGGCCGACGACGCCAACACCCCCCTGCTCGAACAGGCCGCCTTTCTGGCGATCTTCGCCAGCAACCTCGATGAGTTCTTCCAGGTGCGGGTCTCCGGCCTCTATGACCAGGTTGCCGCCGACCTGCAGACTCGGGGCCCCGATGGCCGCACTCCGCGAGCGCAAGTGGCGGCCATTCGCGAGGTGGTCACCGAACTCGGAGCGCAGCACGAACAGATCATCGTGAAACAGGTACTGCCCGCCTTGCGTGATGTGGGCATCGATCTGCTCGACTATTCCGATTTGTCGGGACCCGAGCGGGGCGAGGTGGATGAACGATTCCGCACTCGAATCTTTCCGATTCTCACGCCGCTCGCCGTTGACCCGGGCCATCCGTTCCCCTACATCTCGGACCTTTCCCTCAACCTGGCTGTCGTGGTGCGAGATCACGTCGACGGGATCGACCGGTTTGCTCGGGTGAAGGTGCCCAACACGCTTCCTCGGTGGATGCAGCTCGGACAGTCGTCCCGCTATGTGTCGCTCGAGTCGGTGATGGCGGCTCATCTCGACCAGCTGTTTCCCGGTCTCGAGATCGTGGAGTCCCACGTCTTTCGGGTGACGCGCAACGCCGATATCACGCTCGAAGACACCGACGCCGACGATCTCTTGGCCGCGGTCGAGCTCGAGCTGCGACGCCGTCGCTTTGGTCGAGCGGTGCGGCTCGAGGTGGCGGCGTCGATGTCGGACGAGGTCTTCGACCTGCTGCTGCGCGAGCTGGATCTCGAGCGAAGCGATGTGTATCCCACCTCCGCTCCGCTCGACGCGACTTCGCTGTTCGAGATCGCCCGGCTCGATCGTGAGGAGCTGAAGTGGCCGGCATGGCAGGGCGTGGTCGAACCACAGCTCGAAGCCGACGACGGCCGCGCCGACTTCTTCGCATCGATGCGGAAGGGCGATGTCCTGATGCATCACCCCTACTCGTCGTTCAGTTCGTCGGTCGTTGAGTTCATCCGCCAAGCGTCGCTCGATTCCGGCGTTCTCGCGATCAAGCTCACGCTGTATCGCACGTCGGGTGAGAGTCCGATTCTCGATGCGCTCATCCAGGCATCCGAATTGGGCAAGCAGGTGGCGGTTCTGGTCGAGCTGAAAGCGCGTTTCGACGAAGCCGCCAACATCGGGTGGGCCCGCCGACTGGAAAAGGCCGGCGTGCATGTGGCGTATGGCATCGTCGGCCTCAAGATCCACTCCAAGATCTGCATGGTGGTACGCGAGGAGCCGGACGGGATCCGGCGCTACTGCCATATCGGGACGGGAAATTACAACCACCGCACGGCCCGTTTCTACGAAGATTTCGGAGTGCTCACCGCTGACCGCGAGGTCGGAGAGGATCTGGCCGGGTTGTTCAACGGCCTCACCGGCTACAGCCACGCTCACGAGTTCCAGAGGATCCTCGTCGCTCCGCAGCACCTTCGGAATCGGCTCTACCAACTGATCGACGGCGAGATCGAGTCGGGCCGTGGCGCGATGACACTCAAGATGAACAGTCTCGTCGATCCCCCGATGGTCGAGAAGCTCTACGAGGCATCGCAAGCGGGGGTCGACATCGACCTCATCGTGCGCGGCGTGTGTTGCCTCCGGCCCGGCGTGCCGGGGCTCTCCGATCGGATTCGCGTGCGCTCGCTGATCGGTCGATACCTCGAACACTCGCGTATCTACCACTTCGCCAACGGCAACGGGCCAGCGCAGCCGCTCACCTATCTGGGGAGTGCCGACCTGATGCCTCGCAACCTCGATCGCCGAATCGAGGTCCTGCTCGAGATCACCGGTCCGGCCACACTCGGCCGTCTTCACGAGGCAATGGAACTGAATCTCACTGACGACCGTCTCGCCTGGACGCTCGACGGTTCGGGCCGCTGGACGAGACGAATCGGCCCGGTCGGAATCGACAGTCACGAACGCTTCCAGCAGCTGGCTCGAGCTCGGCGGGCGGCCCGTGGCTGATCTGCTCAGTCGACTCGGCGAGGAGTACCCGGAGGTCACTGTCTGGGCTGGTGGCGGTGTCGTGCTCCGCGAACACGACGGCCAGGTCGAGGTGCTCCTCGTCCACCGACCGCACCGCGAGGACTGGTCCTTTCCCAAGGGAAAGCTCGATGAAGGTGAGACACTCGGCCAGACCGCCGAGCGCGAGGTCGAAGAGGAGACCGGCCTTCGCTGTCGGCGGATCGACCGGCTTTCCCCGGTGCGCTACGTCGACAACAAGCAGCGTGAGAAGCTCGTCGTCTACTGGACAATGGAAGTGGAGACCGGGGCCTTCACGCCCAACGACGAAGTCGACACCCTTGGCTGGTTCAGTTTCGTCGCCGCCAAGAATCTGCTCACCTACGATCGAGACATTCGGCTGCTCGACGCGATCCCTCCAGCCGAGCCGCCACTTAGACTGCACGCGTGAACGACTCCGGCTGGCGCCCGCTCCGCCGTCCGCAGCCCAAAAAGCAAGGCGCCGAGGGTTTCGCCGTCACGCCCTTTGTTCGTCTCGCTCGCGTGCACGCGATGGCGGCCGCCTCCGACGGCGCGATCACGGCGGCTCTCGCCGGCTCGATCTTCTTCTCCATCAGTCCTGACGAATCGCGCGGCCGGGTTGCGCTCGCTCTGCTTCTCACGATGGCGCCCTTCGCCGTGGTCACCCCGCTGATCGGTCCGGCGATCGACCGCGTGGCCGGTGGTCGGCGCATGATGATCATGGCCACCCTGATCGGCCGGATCGTCGTGGCGTTCCTGATGATCCGCCACTTCGACACGCTGCTGCTCTTCCCCGAGGCGTTCGGCATCCTCGTGCTGCAGAAGGGCTACGCGGTTGCGAAGAGCGCCGTCGTGCCCCAGTTCGTGAAGAGCGAGCAGGACTTCGTGAGCGCCAATAGTCGACTTGCGTTGCTCAGTTCGATCGCTGGTCCCTCCGGCGCCGTGATCGCAGGACTGTTCAGTGTGATCGGCGGACCGGCCTTCGCGGCTGCCATCGCGATGGTCGGTTTCATCGTCGCGACGATCCTCTCGTTCCAACTTCCGAAGATCGTGGTCGCCGACGCACCGGTCGAAGAGGCCGAACGGGCCGAACTGCGCGACGCGAAGATCCTTCTCGCCGCGACGTCGATGGCCGCAATCCGCGGGGCGGTGGGCTTCGTCACGATGCTCCTCATGTTCGAGCTGCGCGGTGGCAAGGAGGCCCTCAATACCTCCGGCGAGGGGTCAGCGCTCGGAGGCGCGACGGCAACCGTGCGCGACATCGACATCACCGGCGACCCGCGCGCGCCGGTCTGGCACTTCGGTCTCGTCGGTCTCTTCGCGGTGTCGGGTTCGCTGACCGGAGCGAAGTTTGCGCCCGCGTTGCGCCAACGCGTCACCGAGGAGCGCATGCTCGCCGGCGCGCTCGCGGGAATCGTGGCCTTTGCGCTGTTCGCCGGAGTGAACGGTCAGATTCTGGGCACCGCCCTCCTCGGATTCATCGTGTCGTTCGGAACCGTCACCGGGAAGCTCGCGTTCGATGCCCTCGTGCAACGTGACGCGCCTGATGCCAACTACGGAAGGTCCTTCGCCCGGTTCGAGGCCCGATTCCAACTCGCGTTCGCGATCGGAGCCTTCCTGCCCGTCATGATCCGGATGGGGGTGCAGGTCGGGGCCTGGCTGGTTGCGTTGGTCACCGGAGCAGCGCTCTTCTCCTACATCGCCGGAGGGCCGGGACGGGGCGCCTTCTCACGGCGTATCCGCGGTGTCGCCGCGGTCGAGAGCCCGGCATTGCCGTCAGACGACGATGTCACGGCGGAGCTCACCGATGAAGACCTGCAGGCATCGCAACCGGCGTCCCCGGCCACCACGAGCGAAGTTGCTGCCCCTGAATTCTGGGACGACACCACGCCGTACGTTTCTTCGATCGACGGGGTCGAGGTGGATCCGAATCCACCGCAGGAGGCGGCTGACCGTCGCGACGACGACGATGCCGGACGTCGCCTCTAGTTCTGTGAGTCGCCCTCGATGCCGGGCAGGTCGATCCGAGCCAGCCACAGACCGGGCGCATCCACTTCGTTGGGCGTGGGCAGATGATCCGGGTCGGAGAACAACCGGTTCACGCCGTCGTCGCCTGCTCGTTCGGCGATACCGGCGACGAACTCCGTACCGCGCTCGTAGTGGGCACGGTCGAGTTCGAGGCCCAGAATTCGTTCGACGAACCGATCGCTGGCATCGGCCTCGACACGCCGGCGCCGGAGCGCTTCGGTGAGCATGGAGTAGGAGCCGATCAGGGCACCGCCGGTGCGGTCCATGACATGGTCGACGTAGCCCGTGATCGCAGCCACGATGGCCGTGAGTTCCGGCTGCAAGGCTTCTTGCGCCGATGAACGCACGGCGCCGAGAATCGCATCCGGGTCACCGAGTGCGTCCTGTAGCTCGGCCAACGCCTCGGGCCCCGCGCCGAGGTCGATGTCGCCGAACGCCGCGCCGAGACTCTCCGGGTCTCGTTCGAAACTCGCCGCGTGTCGGTGAAGGAGATGCGTGAGCCGCTCGCGGACATGGGGGACGTTGATGACGGCGTGGTGAGCCACCTCGTGGAGGCAAACCCAGAGGCGGAGATCATCGCGATCGAGGGACCATTCGGAACCGAAGTGATCGAGATTGCGTTGCAACACCAGGATCGGCGCGCCCTCCGGGCGAGGGATAGGAAGCGAGTAGCCACCGAGGGCGGTGCGAGCGAGGTTGCCGACCATCGACCCGGTCGTCATGCCGAGCATCATCGGACCCATCATCTGCGACAGTGACGCCATCATCTCGGCCATTGGATCGCCGGCGGGAAGATCGTCGGGCGTGCCCATGGTGGCCGTCATGCCCGCGGCGAGTTCCTCGAACAGCGGGCGGTAGTCGTCGATTGTCTGATCGGCCCATTGGGTGCGGTTCGCGACCGTCAACTTGAGGGTGCCGTGCCGGGCGACCGGGAGATCCGTGGCGTTCTGGACCTGAAGTTCGGCGACGCGAACGAGCTCCTCGATGGCGATGCGGTCGGCCGGGTCGATGTTGGGCTCCGATTCGCCGTCGTTGGCGATCGACCGGGCGAGCTGGCGGGCTGCATCGGCGCCGCCACCGGCCTGGCCCTGCAACATCTTCATCAGTTCGCCCAGGAACGGAATGCCACCGAGAGGATCGTCATCGGGTGGCAGATCGTCGCTCATGACGGCATGGTAGGTGTGTGACCGCGTCTTTACGCCCCGCCCGCTTGCTCGCCCGACGAGGCGGTCCCACGCAATGACCCGTGTGGTCGTCACCGGAGCGGCTGGGGCCATTGGCTCGCGCGTCGTGCGCCGCCTGGCCGAGGCCGACGGCGTGGGCGAAGTGCTGGCCGTCGACCGTGTCGGCACGCCGGTGGCGCCCGATGTCGAATCCAAGCGGGTCGACCTGGCCGCCGGGCCACTCGACTCCATCTTCGCCGGAGCCGATGCGATTGTGCACCTCGCGTCGGCAGCCACACCGGGAGTGCCCGACGCCGCGGCCGAAGAGCTCGATCTGGCGATCGCTCGGCGGGTCCTGGATGCTGCGGCCGAGGCCGGCGTGCATCAGGTGGTGGTCCTGTCGACGGCGATGGTCTATGGCGCATGGGCGGCCAACCCCGTCCCGCTCACCGAGGATGCAGCGGTGCGCCCGAACCCGGATTTCAGCTGGGCTGTCGCCCGCGCTGATGTCGAGCGGCTCGCGGCTGAGTGGGGGAGCCGTCGGCCTTCCTCAGTGGTGTCAATCCTTCGGCCCACGGCGATCGTCACCGACGACGATCTCGGCGGCCTGGCTCGAGTTCTCCACGCCGCTCGGCTCGGCGTCGCGGCCGACGGTGACCCGCCGGTGCAATACCTCCATATCGACGATCTCGCGGCGGCGGTGGTGACCGCGGTTGCCGGTCGCCTCGACGGGGTCGCGAACGTGGCCCCCGACGGGTGGATTCCGCCCGACGCGCTCCATGACCTCGAGGGCCCCAAGCCCCGCGTGCGGGTGCCGTCGTGGGCGGCGCGGGCAGTAGCCGCGGCTCGCTGGCGGTTCGGGGTCTCGCCGGTCACCCCTGGCGTCGTGCCCTACACCTCGCACAGCTGGGTCGTGGCCAACGACCGACTGCGGTCGATGGGCTGGCGCGCCGAGTACACCAACGAAGAGGCATGGGTTGTCAGCCATGATCCCGGCCCGCTCGACCGCATGCCGGCCCGCCGTCGTCAGGAATTGGCGCTCGTGGTGGCGGTTCTGGCGGTAGTCGGCGCCGCGGCTGGTCTGGTTGTTCTCGTCCGACGTCTTCGGCGGGGGTCAGGCGTCGACAGCGAGGTGTGATTCCAGTTCCACTGTGCAGTTCACCTCGACGCCATCGCGCCACACCACCACGTTGACCACGTCGCCGGGTTCGTAAGAGCGAAGCGTTGCCACCATCGACGCCATGCTGATGATGGGTGCTTCGTCGAGGCGGATGAGCAGATCGTCGGTGAGCACGCCACCGGTGTAGGCGGGTCCGTCGAACGTGACCGCAGTGATCAAGGCGCCGTCGCGTTCGAGCCCGTCGGCGGCATGCGGACTTCGGGCCTTCACTCCGAGGCGAGGGTGGGTGGCCTCGCCGTCGTCGATGATCTCGTTGGCGACCTCTCGCGCGAGATCGATGGGAATGATCGCGGTCGGAGCGCTGTCGGCCGTGGCCGTCGCGATCCCGACAACGTTGCCGTGGATGTCGAACGCCGGACTGCCCGGTGGGACATCGCCGATTCGGCCGTCGAGTTCGACAATGCCCACGACGGGTTCGCCATTGGCCTTTGCCGAGGTGGATGCCGCGGCGACCACTCGTTGGCTGGTGTCGCCGTATTCGCTGGGCATCGTGATCTCGTCGCCGACCACGACACGCGCGTCGCGGGGCTGAATTCCGAGATCTGCTCCCGCTACTCGGATGACGGTCATGTCGGTGACGTCGTCATGGCCGACCACGGTGCCGTCGAGGTCGGTGCCGAGCCAGCTGACGATCACCGTGTCAGCGCCGTCGAGAGCTGTGCCGCTCGTGACGATGAATCCGTCGCGAACGGTCAATGCTCCGGCCAGGGCGGCGCCGTCGGAAGACCTGATGATGATGACCTCGCCAACCTGAGGGTCGTCGGCCCCGATGCCCACGGCCGCGACGCGCACCACGTCGTCAGAGACCTCAACGTCCGTCGGCGCCGAGTCGGCCACCCATGCGAGGCCGGCCACCGCGATCCCGCCGCCCACGAGGACGGCCGTCGACTTGGCCCGTCGAGCACGGCGGCGACGGTGGTGGCGGAGGACCGCAGCTTCCCTCGCCTCCATGGCGACCTCCGCTGGATGGCGCCAAACGCGATCCTCGCGCGGCAGGGGTGGACGTCCGGCCGGCTCCTCGGCGTCGTTCTCCCCGTCTCCCACGACCTGAGAGCGTACCGATCACCGGTTGCGTGGTGGCCGCGCCCCCCGGGTGGGCGGGTTGGCCTGGCTGCCGTGGGCCCTAGCCTTACGGCGTGCTCACCCCTCCCGTCGACCAGGATGACTGGCTCGGATTGACCGAAGACACCTTGCCGGTCGGACTCGCGGCCGACTGGGCCGTGTTGCCGAGGTGCGGCGCGATGGTCCTCTTCAGCGGTACGGCTCGCGACCATGCGCCCGGTCGTGATGGCGTCGAGCAGCTCGAGTACGAAGCGTATGAGGAGCATGTGGTTCCCCGTCTCGCCGATATCGCGGCGCGCATGCGAGAGAGCTGGCCGACTCTCGGTCGCGTCGTGCTTCTCCATCGGATAGGGACCGTTCCGGTGGGTGCGTCGTCGGTGGTCGTCGTCGCGTCGTCTCCACACCGCCCAGAGTCGTTCGAAGCGGCCCGATTCGGCATCGACACCCTCAAAGCGTCGGTGCCGATATGGAAGCGTGAACGTTGGAAAGACGGCGAGTCGTGGGGCCTCGAGGCCCAACACATCGCCGATGTGGGAGAAGAGAAGTGAATACGGCAGCCATCTTCCTCATCGTCGCCGCACTCGCCGCCGTCGTGGGTTCTCTTGTGCTCTATGTGGGCCATCGCATTCGTCGACCAGCGCCTCCGGACTTCCAGGAACAGTTGCGGGCGATTGCTCCGAAGAACCCAAAGCGGACGGCGGAGCAGACGAGCGGTATCGTTCATCTCAAGTCCGGTCCCGACGAGGAGCACTGAACCCTGGCACGAGATCTCGCGATCGATCTGGGCACGGCGAACACGCTCGTCTACGCCCGAGGTGAAGGCATCGTCTTGAACGAGCCTTCTGTGATCGCGCTCAACAGTCGCAACGGCGAAGTATTGGCCATGGGCCACGAGGCCTGGCAGATGATCGGGCGTACACCCAGCTACATCGTCGCGGTCAGACCGCTCCGCAAGGGTGCGATCACCGACTTCGATGTCACGCAGCGCATGATCCGGTTGCTTCTTCAGCGGGTCGGCGTCAGCCGCCTGAACCGTCCGAAAGTGGTGATTTGTGTCCCGTCGGCGATCACCGCGGTCGAGCGTCGCGCGGTCACCGAAGCAGCGAAGCGAGCCGGAGCAGCTGATGCAAGGCTGATCGAGCAGCCGGTCGCCGCGGCGATCGGTGCCGATCTGCCGATCAACGAACCCATCGGCAACATGGTCATCGACATCGGTGGCGGCACCACGGAAACCGCGCTGATCTCGCTCGGGGGTGTGGTCGCGCTCGAAGCGGTGCGAGTCGGGTCGTTCGACATCGACAATGCAATCCAGGGCTATGTCCGCCGCGAGTACGGCATCGCGGTTGGTGAGCGCACGGCGGAAGAGATCAAGATCGTCTTGGGCTCGGCCGCCGTCACGGCCGACGAAGTCAATGCTGAGGTGCGAGGTCGCGAGCTCATGAGCGGTCTGCCGAAGACCGTTGTGTTGACGCCCGCCGAGATCCGCGAGGCGATCGACGAACCGGTCACCGCGATGGTCGATTCAGTCCTCGCATGCCTGGCCCAGGCTCCTCCCGAGCTGGCCCAGGATCTGATCGTGCAGGGCATCCATCTCGTCGGTGGCGGGGGGATGCTCAAGGGCATGGACGCCCGACTCTCGAGCGAGTCGGAAGTGCAAGTGCGTCTGGTTGATGCACCGCTTGAAGCAGTGGCTTACGGCGCGGGTCGTGTGATCGAGCACTACGAGTCGGTGCAGGCGATGTTCATGGAGGGTGGGAGCTCCCGCCGCTAGAACCGCAGGTCCTCAATCGTCGAGTGGGCCGAGCAACTCTTCCACCGCATCGCGAACCTGCCGATCGCGGTCGTCGCGCGCTCGGGTCCAGGCGGCGTCGACATCGGGCCCTTCGAATGCGACCAGCGAGATGACCGCTCGTCGACGGATGGCCGGCTTGTCGGAACACGCGGCGAGAACCGCGGGCAGTCCGCGTTCGTCTCCGATCGCACCGAGAGCGGCAACGGCGGCCTCTCGAGCCAAGGGGTCGTCGTGGTCGCCGGCGACCGCGGCAAGAGCATCGATCACGGCGGGTTCGTGGGCGGCCCGTTCGCCGAGCGCCCAGCAGGCCGACTCGACGACCATTGGGTCGGTGTCGGCGAGAAGAAAGGCGAGCGGGGGCGATGTACGACCAGCCGCGAGCTCCAGCGCGGCGATGCGTACGCCAGGGGCGTCGTCGGCCAGGCTCGCGGCGATCTCGATGTCGGTGAGTTCATGGAGCCGTTCGAGAGCGCGCAGCGCGGCGACACGGACCGTGCCGTCGTGATCGAGCAAACCTCGTCGCGCCGTGGCGATGTCGCCGGTGTGGCCGGCAACACCGATCTCCTTGCGTCGCTGTGCGCGTGACGGGGTACTCACACAGCAACTCTACTGGGCGACGCGAATCGCCCGAGGCGGCGGAATCACTCAAGATCGCCGGACCGACTGCCGACGGGAAGAGCGGTAGCCATCCGTGAAGGAGTCGGTTCGATGAGCCACATCGTGATCCACGACGACAGCAGCAATGACACCCACTACGCCGAGTTCGACGACGTTCAAGCAGCGGCGTCGTATCTCGAACGTCTCGTCAACGACGACAGCGGATCGAATGCCCGTCTGTTCTCGCTCGAGCCGGTCGAGTTCGCGGTCAAGTCCTACGTGCGTGTCGAGATCGGCGGTGTGGCCGATGAGGTCGTCGCCGAAGATACGGCCCCGGTTGAAAACGTGGAAGCGACCTCGCCCGAACTCGTCGAGGAAGTGCCCGTCGCCGAGGTCTTCACCGATGCTCCGGCGGACGACACGGTGGAATACGTCGAGGCGGCGATGGTGCCGGTCGATGCGTTCGCGCCGGTCGCGCCGGTCCCCGAACTTCAGGAGATGCAGGACGACGTTGGCTCCGGGGAACCCCGTCGAGGTCTGTTCGGCCGCTGAGCGGTCGATCAGGCGATGGCCTGTTCGAGTAGGAACCCAGCCGCCAGCACGAGAATGCCGATCGACGCGGCCAGCAGGATCCCGATCGAGATGATGATTGCGGCGAGAACGATCAACGCTCGTACTCGTTCCCACACTCTGACGTAGGCCCGGCGACCGACGGTGGGTCGCTCGATCCGACGGCGCACGAGTCCGAGCACCCGCAACGAGTCCATGATGATCGAGTTGTCGTCGTCTTTGTCGAACCTCAGGGCGGCGAGGATGTCGTTTCGACGAAACCGTGGCTGCCCGGCGCCGCTACGGTCGAGCGTCGTGGCAGGCTGAAGCGCCCAGGACAGCGGACCGCTGCCGGGGAAGACTCCCGCCACGAGGACGAGCAAGAGCACGATGAATGAGGTGAGCACGCCGCCGCCGATGCTACCGCCACCCGCCGGACCGGCGGTACGCGCCGACGCGACATCACGGTCGAATCGCTTCTGGTGGTGGATCGGCGGTGTGGTCGTGGTCGTGATTCTCGCCGTGATCGCTTCGGCCCTGATTCCGGCCCGGGCCTTCGCGGTGATCATCCCGGGTCAGCGAATGATCGATGATGAACTCGTCGCCCAAAAGCCCGGCTCGGCCCGTCCTACCGCCTCGAGGGTGTCGATCTCGGCCGAGGGGATCGATGATCCCGACGGAGCGATTCTTTTCACAACGGTGCAGCTCGACACGAGCGTCTCGATCTTCGATTGGCTCGACGGTGAGTTCAACGACGACATCGACCTCCGGTTGAGAAGTGAGGTGCTCGGCACTGTCAGCAACGAGGACAACCGCGAACGAAACCTCGAAATGATGCGAGTGTCGAAGGACAACGCGGTGGTCGCGGCACTCCACCATCTCGGTATCGCCGTGTTCGAGTCCACGGGCCTGGCGATCGACACGGTGCGAGACGATGGCCCGGCCCGCGAGACACTCGTCGCCGGCGACGTCATCATCGACGTGGACGGCGTCGCCATCACCGACTTTGTGTCGCTGCAGGACGTGCTGGTCGACAAGGTCCCGGGCGAGGAGGGTCGTATCACGGTGGAAAACATCGACACGCTGGAGACGCGTGAGGTCGTCCTGCCCTGGGGCGACCATCCGGAGCGTGCGGGCTCGGCCTACATCGGGGTGAACATCGTCCCGCGCCAGGAGGAACTTCCCCTCCCGTTCGATGTCGAGATCAACTCGGGATCGATCGGCGGCCCCTCGGCCGGGCTCGCGTTCACGCTCACGATTCTCGACCTCCTGACCGAGGGCGACCTCACCGGTGGTCTCGATGTCGCCGTCACCGGCACGATTTCGAACGATGGCACCGTCGGTCCCGTAGGAGGGTCGGGGCAGAAGGCCGCAGCTGCTCGAGAAGCGGGCGCGGCCGCCTTCATCGTGCCGGTTGAGATGGTCCCGGTGGCCACCCCGCATGCGGGCGACATGCCCGTGATCGGGGTGGAGAATTTGGCCGAGGCGCTGGAGGCGCTGGCTGAGCTGGGCGGATCGACGACCGACCTCGAACTCATCGATTTCTAGCGTTCGCGACAGGCGCGCAAGAGGGGATACCCACGCCGCGCCCGCTGCACTCATAGCATCGGTGTTGTGAATTCGCCTGGTGATGACCTCGACCCAACGCGTCTCGAGTCGGCCTCTTTCGAGATGGTTCGACGGGGATTCGACACCACGGCTGTGCGTGGAGAACTCCAACGCGCCGCGCAGGAAATCCGCCGACTGCGCCTCGAACGAGACGAGTTGACCGGACGACTTGCTGAGTTCGACGGCGTTTCGCCCGATCACTTGGAGGCACATCAGGTCGCCGAGGCACTGGGCGTCGAAGCGACGCAGGTCCTGGAGGCCGCTCACCTCGCGGCTCAGGAAAGAGCCGAAAGAGCCGAACGCGAGGCTGGCGCGGTGCGCGACGAAGCACTTGCCGCGGCGGAGGTCACTCGAACCGAAGCATCGGCCGCACGAGATGAGCTGATCGAAGCCGCCCAGCGAGAGGCGGAGGAGCTCGTCGAGGACGGACGGGTCCGCGGCCGCGACATGGTCGCCGAGGCCCAGACCGTTCGAGAGCGAATGCTTCGCGATCTCGCCCGGAAGCGCCAGACCGGTCGCGCTCAGGTCGAACAGCTCCGGGCCGGACGCGACCGACTGCTCGAGTCGTTGACGATCGCCCAGGAGAGTCTCGACATGTCGGTCGATGACCTCGTCAACGCCGTACCCGAAGCTCGTTCCGCCGCGGAACGGGCGGGGCTTCGAGTCACATCCGAGCCCACGCCGACGCCGGAGCAACTCGAGGGAGAGATCGAGTCCGCTCGCCTGGTCGGCCACCCGCTCGTCGACGACATCGTCGACCCTGGTCCGGTCGACGACAGCTTCGTCACCGGAGAAATGGAAGCGCTCACCCATCTCGACGCGCTCGACAGCGACGTCGCGATCGTCGAGTCGGTCGCCGAGCCCGATGAGCCCGATGAGCCGGAGGAGGCCGTCGAGCCGGAGGAGACCGACGAGTCGGTCGAGCTCTACGACGTCGACGCCGAAAGTGCCGACGCGCCCGAGCCCGACGAAGCCGAGGCGGAGGATGTCTTCGCAAAGCTGCGGTCGGAGCAGGACTCGACCGAAGAGGAGCCCGCTGAAGCCGAGGCTGCGGTCGAGCCCGAAGAGCCCGAGGAGTCCGAAGAGCCCGAGCCCGAGCCCGAGCCCGAGCCGGAGCCCGAGCCGGAGCCAGAAGCCGGCGGCATCGATGCTGACCGAGCCGCGGCGCGAAAGCAGGCCGCCGACGCCGCGGCGAAAGCGATGAAGAAGATCCTCGTCGAAGAGCAGGGCACGCTGCTCGACGGAGTTCGACGGAGTGGGGCGGAAGCGCTGAGCTTCGTGACCGACGACCCGACCGCTCATCGCGCGACCTACGAGAAGGCCGCGGCCGCCGCCCTCAAGCAACTCGCCAGTGACCTGGGTGGCTCGAAGCGCCTTGGCCTCGGCGCGGCCTACGCCCAGATCGAGGCGATTGCCCTCGAGCCTGTACGGCAACGCCTGAGCGACGTCGCCGAGCGGGTCGACGACGCCGATGAGCTCTCCGATACGGTTCGAGCGCTCTACCGAGAGTCGCGGAGCCGACGAATCGACGAGGCGGCCAACGCAGCTGCGGTCGCGGTCGACGGCCTGGTCGCCATTGCGACCACGAAGGGGCCACTGGTGTGGCAGGTCGAGGCCGGCGGTCCGTGCGGTCCCGACTGCGCTGACAACGCGTTGGCCGGCGAGATCAAGGCCGGCGACGAGTTCCCCACGGGGGACCCGCACCCTCCCTCGCATCCCTCGTGCACCTGTTGGCTCGACACCGCGGCCGACTGAATCCTTCGCTCGACTCCGACTGCAGCTGAGCGGCCGATAGTCTCCTGACGATGCGCGCTGCTGATGATCTGCCCCGTCGCGAGAACGGCCGACTGGCCGGTCGTGGTCGCACCGTCGCGATAGCGGCCGTGATCATTCTCGTCTTCTTGATGGCCTCGCTCTCGGGGATCGCGGGCTTCTACACCGACTACCTCTGGTTCGAGGCGCTGGACCGGGCGTCGGTATGGCGTCAGGTCCTCGGAGCGAAGATCGCCCTCACCGCGATCTTCGGCGGAGTCTTCTTCGTCTTCATGTGGCTCAACCTCTACCTGACCGACCGGGCGGCGCCCACCTTTCGTCCGGCCGGCCCCGAAGAGGAACTGCTCGCTCGCTACCACGATGTGGTCTCCGGCCGAAAGGGTCTGCTGCGCACCGGCGTAGCCGCCTTGTTCGCGCTGGTGGCGGCCGCGGGCGTTTCGAGCCACTGGGAAGAGTGGCTGCTCTTCACCAATCGTCAGGATTTCGGCATCGACGACCCGCAATTCGGTGTCGACATCGGGTTCTATGTCTTCCAGCTGCCGTTTCTCAGCTTCGTCGTCGGCTGGATGTTCGGCAGCTTCGTCATCATCTTCATTCTCACCGCCATCAATCACTACCTCAATGGCTCGATACGGATCACCGCAGTGGCCGGCAGCCGGGCCACTCCCACGGTCAAGGTGCACCTCTCGGCGATCCTGGCAGTTCTGGCCTTGATCAAGGCTGCCGACTACTGGCTCGACCGATATGAGCTCACGGTGTCCGAGCGGGGCGTGGTGGATGGTGCGCTCTACACCGATGTCAACGCGCAGCTTCCGGCTATCTATCTCCTGATCGCGATCTCGCTGTCCGCGGTGGTCTTGTTGGTCATCAATCTGCGCCTTCGGGGGTGGACGATGCCCGTGCTGGCCGTCGGCCTCTGGGCCTTCACGGCCATTGTGGTGGGCGGCATCTACCCGGCGTTTGTGCAGCGGTTCCAGGTGGAGCCCAACGAGACGACCCGCGAAGCGGAGTTCGTTGCCCGCAACATCGCCTCCACTCGTTATGCCTTCGGCATCGGAACCGACGATGTCGAGCAGCAAGAATTCGACTACACCGACGAACTCAGCGCCGATCAGATCCGGGCCAACGCCGACACGGTGGCCAACGCTCGGCTCCTCGATCCGGTCGCCGTCCACCCCACATTCGAGCGCGAGCAAACCGAACGCGACTTCTACCGCTTCGTTGGCGTCGACACCGACACGAGCGACGATGAGGCCGGCACGGCGCTCGACACGGATCGTTATGTGATCGACGGTGAGCTGCGCCAAGTCGTGGTCGGAGCTCGTGAGCTCCAGCTCGACAGCAGCCTGAGCTGGGAGCGCGAGCACGTGCGCCTCACCCACGGCTATGGGCTGGCGATGGCCACGGCCAACACTCCGACAAGCTCGGGCAGCCCCGACTTCGTGGTGTCGGGCTTGCCCACCACGGTCGACGATTCGCTCGGGTCAACGGTCGACCGTCCGCAGCTCTACCACGGCGAAGACCTCGGCGGCTATGCCCTCGTCGACGCCACGGTCAACGAGATCGACTACGTCGACAGTGAGACCGGTGCCGACGTCCAGTTCTTCTACGACGGCGCGGGTGGCGTCGAGATGGGCTCGTTCCTGCGGAAGGCCGCGTTCGCACTGCGCTTCCGCGAGATCGATCCGCTGATCTCCAACTTCGTCGACGGCGACACCCGCATCATCTACAACCGCGACGTCCACAACCGCGTCGAGGCTCTCGCCCCGTTCCTCGACTTCGACGCCGACGCGTATCCCGTGATCGTCGACGGCGGGGTCTTCTACGTCATCGACGGCTACACGACCTCGGACCGGTTCCCTTACAGCCAGCAAAGCGAGAACGGCCGTCTGTCCGAGGGCGGGCTTGCCGGCTCCTCGTTCAACTACGTCCGCAACTCCGTCAAGGCCGTGGTCGATGCCTACGACGGCACTGTTTCGTTTTATGTGATGCCGATCGACGATCCGATCATCGCCGCCTGGCGTAGCGCGTTCCCCGAGCTGTTCTCCGATTTCGACGAGATGCCGGCTGAGCTGCGAGACCACCTTCGCTACCCGCGAGATCTGTTCCGCGTGCAGACCAACATGTATGCCCGCTATCAGGTCGAAGACAGCGAAGCGCTCATCATCGGCACCGAGGCATGGGCGGTTGCCCAGGACCCGGGCCGCACGGTGAAAGCCGGTGGCACCACCGAAGAGTCGACCGACGATGCGGGCATCGTCACCACGAGCGAAAAGCGGGTCAACCCCTACTACACCCTCCTGCAGCTGCCGGGTGAGGACGACCTGTCCTTCGTGACCATGCGGACATTCGTCCCCGCGTCCGGCGACGACGGCCGAAAAGAGCTCGAGGCCTTCATGATCGGCGAAACGGCGGCCGATGGTTCGTCGCGCCTCGTCAGCTACGAGATGAACAGCGCGTCGGCTCCGGGCCCGGTCCTGGTGGCCACCAGCATTGCCCAGAACGAAGAGATCGCGCAGCGGCTCACGCTGCTCAACGCCAACGGCTCGAAGGTCGAGTTCAGCGACGTGCTGTTGCTCCCCATCGACAATGCGATCCTCTGGGTGCGTTCGCTCTATGTCGCAGCTGAGGGTACGAGTGTGCCCACGCTCGAGAACGTGATCGTGTCGGTCGGCGAGGGCGAGCAGCTGGCTATCGCGGAAACATTGCCCAAGGCATTGGCCAAACTCTTCCCCGGGGAGAGCTTCGACGACATCCTCGATGTCCCCGCAGGCGGCGTCACCGCTCAGAGCGACGACGGTCCCGACGTTGACTTGCCGGTCGACGACGGCTTGCCCGACACCTTGGAGGAGTTGGTCAGCGAGCTCGACGATCTCTGGCGCGAGTCCAACGAAGCGCTCGCCGAGGATCCCCCCGACCGAGTCCGGTCGGCTGAAGCGTTGGCGCAGATCGATGAGCTCCTCGACTTCAGCAAGACGCTCACAGGCACGGAGCCGCCCGAGCCGGTCGATCCCGTCGAGGTCGAGAGCTGAGCCTTCGCCGGGAGCTTCTTGCCGAGCTCTACGGCGAGCGCGGCGATGACATAGCCGACCAACTCGATGTCCTCGTCGCCGCGACGCTCGGCGTGCCGAGGGGGCCTTCCTGGTCCGAGAGAGACGCCTGGTTGATCATCTATCCGGACCAGTTCGGATCGGCGGGGCTACGAGGGGTTGCCGAGGTGGCTGGCGCGCTGGCGCCCTCCATCAACGGCGTGCACTTACTTCCCTTCCACCCGTCGTCGAGCGACGGCGGGTTCAGCGTGGAGGACTACGCGGTCGTCGATTCCGACTTCGGGTCGTGGGCGGATGTGCAAGCGTTGGGCGCGCAGGGGCGGATGATGGCCGACGCTGTCATCAACCACGTTTCTTCGCAGGGGACCTGGTTCCGCGGTCACCTCGCCGGGGATCCCGCCTTCGCCGACTTCTTCCGAGTCGTGCCCGACGGCACCGACTTGGCCGCCGTGCAGCGACCGCGGCCCGGGCTGCCCGTCACTCGGTTTGCGCGGAGCGACGGATCGGAGGCTCAGTACTGGACCACCTTCGGTGCCGATCAAGTGGACCTCGACTACCGGTCGCCAGAGGTATTGGTCGCTGCCGTCGAGGCTGTGCTCCGGTATATCGCGGCCGGGGCGTCGGCGGTTCGCCTCGACGCGATCGCCTTTGTCGGCAAGGACCCGGCGACGTCTTCGATGCACCTGCCCGAGGCGCACTCGATCGTCGCAATCATCCGCGACTGCGTGCAGGAGGTCGACCCGAGTGTGGTGTTGATCACTGAGACGAACGTTGCGCACAACGACAACATCTCGTATCTCGGTTCCGTTGCTCGTCCCGAGGCCCATGCCGTCTATCAGTTCACGCTCGCTCCGCTGGTGCTGCATGCGGTGCAAACCGGCGATGTCGATCCGCTGATTCGGTGGGCTGCTCAGCTCGACTCGCCGCCTGAGACGACGGTGCTCAACTTCCTCGCCAGTCACGATGGCGTGGGAGTCAGGCCGGCCATCGGTTGGCTCGACTCCGCCCAGATCGAGGCGATGGCCGATCGGTGCCGAGAATCGGGAGGCGTGGTCAACGAGGCGGCAGTGCCCGGCGGGGCCGAACCCTACGAACTCGCCGCCACGTGGCGGGCGTTGTGCGGCGTGGGCATCGGCGGACCCTTCACCGTCGACGAAGTCGCCCGCCGTCACTTGGCGACCCACTCGATCGCCCTCGCTCTGGCCGGCATCCCCTTGGTCTATGTCCACTCGTTGGTCGCGTCGGCCAATGCGGTAGAGCGCTGGTCTCGAACTCAGATCGGTCGCGATCTGAACCGCGGCCGGTTTTCGTCGGTCGGCGACTTCGTCGATCGGATGTCCGGCGGGGATCTGGCGGGCATCGTCGCCACCGGGATGCACGAACTGCTCGGCTGGCGCGGGAGTTCCGGCGCCTTCCATCCGGACTCCTCGCAGCGGGTGCTCGCTGCTCCCCCCGGTGTGTTCGCGATCGAGCGGTCCGGGCGCGGTGAGAGGGCCCGGGTCATCACCAACATGTCTGGCGTCGGGGCGACGGTGGAGGTCGGGTCAGGGTGGCGGCGCTTCGACAGCACGGTTGTGAGCCCGCCACGACTCGAAATTGGTCCCTGGGAGGCGATTTGGCTTCGTCGAGTCGACGAATCCGGCGTTGTGTCAGCTCGGTGACGTACTGAACGTCGCCTGGCCGACACCTCGTTGTGTTCGAATTCGACACAATGAGAGTGTTCTTGGGCGGCGATCCTGAGAACCCCGGTGAGGAGCGCGGCGGCTTCCACCGGGGACCTCGTGTCATCGGGCCTCTCGCAAGAGGGGCCCGTTGTCGCGAGGTAGTGCCTGCTCGGCGTCCGATCCCCCGACTACCGTTGAACAGCGCCACCCGGAGGTGTCCTGATGTCTCGTTCTCCCCGCCGACATTTCCTTGTTCGACTGCTCGTGCTTCTCGGCGTGCTGTCGCTCGTTGCCGCCAGCTGCGGTGACGACAGTGGAGGCGACGAGAACGGCGACAATGAAAACGGCGGCACCGCAGCCGTCGACTCCGAGGGCACGACGACGACCACCACCGTGGCGCCGACGGTTGCCCCGCCTCCCGAGACCGGCGAGGAGCTGGCGCTCGAGGTCAACATCGTCGAGTTCGGCGCCGACGGCTACGTCGAGATCATCAACCGGGGCGCCGAGAGCGTCACCCTTGCCGGAATCCACATCTGTCAGTGGCCGAACTACCAGGATCTGGGCGACATCGCCGATGTGGCCACGCTCGATCCGGGCGCAACGCTGCAGATCCCAGCCGATCAGTGGGGCGGACTCGACGCGGCCACCGGCGAGGCCGGCCTCTACAGCAGCGCCGACTTCGGATCTCCCGACGGAATGCTGTCCTACGTCCAGTGGGGAGCCGCTGACCACCAGCGGGCATCCGTGGCGGTCGAGGCCGACTTGTGGCCCGCCGTCGATGTCTTCGTCACCCCCGACCCGGCATTCAACTCGATCGAATCGGGCGGCTTCGCAGCTGAGGCCGAGGGCTGGAGCTGACGCACCCTCGTTGCGTTGCTGAGCGGGCCGAACGGCCCCTTTCGAGTGCCTGAGCCCATTGGTACCCTCGTGCGTTCATGGCCGAAGTCCGAACTGCAGGCGCGCTCGCGTCGTTGAAGGGCTTCGCCCGACGCACACTCAAGCGGGTGCCGTTTGCCCATCGGCTCGCCAAGGAAGCAGTCGTCGGGGCCAAGCTGGCCCGCTATCGAAGCGATCGTCGACGACGGGACCACACCCTGTCACCCGACCGCCTGTGGCAGGCCGAGAAGTCCTTCGAGTTGCCGATCGAATCGCGAGATTCGTTGCGCAACGCGATTGCTGCCGCGGGTCCGCTCGAAGAGACCACCGGCGGCTATCGGGTCGCGTCGCACGAAGATCTGCGGCAGGCATTCGGCCCCCTCACGAATGCCTACCCGACGGACGCGACCTTTCTCGTTCTCGACACGACCGACGGCGATGTGGCGCAACGACACGCGGTCGCCGCGGCCGCGGCCCATGCCGACGGCGGAACGCGACTCATCGATCTTGTCGCCGGACAGCTGGCCGGCTCCTCGACCGACGACAGCCGCATCTGGATACTTGTGCTCGAGGGGTCCGAAGGTGTCGCCTACGAGGCCGCACCGGTCGGCGACGACTTCGACCGGGACGCGGTGACCGATTCGGTGATCAGCCGCCATGAGGAGACGCTGCACTTCGGTGATGTGCTGACGGTGGTGAAGGGCGGCGAGCGTTTCTTGTATCAGGACGTGCCGGGTCGCTCCGATCCTGGCCGCCGCGACACCGGCACTCGGATCACGGAGATCACCGAGATGCTCTCGCGGCACGGCGTGGAGTTCGAGGACCGCGTTGTCTTCGATGTGTGCTGCAACTCCGGGATGATGATGGGTGAGGCCTTGGCCCGCGGTGCCCGTTGGTCGGTCGGCTGGGATCTGCCCCGCGTCGCGGTCGCGGCGAATGATCTGCTGAGCGTTCTCGGAGCCGGACGCAGCGAACTGCACGGCACGGGCATCGACAACGAAACCGATTTCGTCGACGACCTGCCGACATGGCTCGCGGCCGACGATGCGATCTGCTTCTTTCTGGCGGCGTGGCACCACGTTCGTTTCCCGGAAGGCATCCGTGACCTTCCGTGGACCTCACTGGTCTACGAGGGGCAGGAGAACGAAGATCCCGCCATCACCGCGGCGAACATCGCCACGATGGAGCGGACCTGGCGCTGCGAGGCAGTGGAGTCGTCAACCCACAGCGACGGGATCTGCGGGCCCCGGCCCCTCGTGTTGCTGCAACGGTCCGGCTAGAGGTCGGGCTTCGTCTCCGGCAACCGAGCCGCCGCCCAGCGGGCCAGAGCGGCCACGAGCGCGCCGCGGCCGCGGCCGGCCACGGCCCGATACGCAGCTCCCTGAGCGACCATCAGCGCGGCGAGGCGGTCGCGATGGAACGCATCGGACGCCTCGACGGAACGACTGCTTGCGTAAGCCGAGAGGAATGCGTCGGAGAGTTCGGCGTAGGCCTGACGCATGAGCCACATGTTGCCGAGCCCGCGTGTGCGTCCGGCGAGACACGTGACGAACGTGGCCAGGTCCATCTCGGGTACGTCGATCGAGTCGACCGCCCCGGAGGTGTAGCGCGAAGGCTCGGGGTCGTAGATCACGAGGCCACCATCGGCGTCGACCGCGACATTCGACATGCCGAAATCGCCGTGGAGTGTGACGCGGGGGATAGGAGCGAACGCTTCGAGTCCTCCGGGCGGGAGCTGCGCCTTCAGGGCGAGGGAACGAGAGTTGCGGTGGGAGCTGGGCAGATCGAGGCCGTCGTGAATATGAGCGAGAGCGCGGCCCACTGAGGCCACGAGTTCCACTGCCGCTATCGGGTCGGTGCTGCGCAGTACACGGACGATCTCGACATCGACGGTGCACTCAGAGTCGAGTAGTTCGAATTCGATACGAGGCGGATCGCGTCGAACGGCCCGCACGACCGGGCTGGCGAACAAGCCATTCTGGAGCGCGACCAGATGGCGATACTTCGTGGCGGCGGCCTCGGCCTTCTCGTCCGTGTCGTAGTACTTGACCACCGCATCGATGGTTCTTTCGGTGGCCCGTGACCGCGCCACACCAGTGGACTTTCGAAGGGCCACGTCAGTGGCCGAGCGTGGCGGCGAGTCGGGTTCGCCGGGCATCGTCGAAGAAGTCGCGGTTCAGCCCCAGCGCATCGGCCGCGTCCTGCATGCGGCCGTCGGCACCCCGAATCGCGATCTGATCCAACGGGATCAGGCTCGGATGTGTCACGCCGAGAGCGTGGCACAGTGAGCGGAGATCGTGGCGAAACGAGCGTAAGTAGCCCGCGGTGCGCGCGGCCTTGTCGGTCGGGTCGAGGCCCCGGAGGAGCCGCTTGTCCTGAGTGGCCACGCCGGTGGGGCAGTGACCCGTGTGGCACTTCTGCGCCTGAATACATCCGACGGCGAGCATGGCTTCACGTCCGACACCGATCACGTCGACTCCCATCGCCATGGCGATGGCTGCGTCCGGGACGAAGCCGAGCTTTCCCGACCCGACGAAGGTCACGTCGTGGTGGAGTCCTCGCTCGGCGAACGCCTCGAACACGATCGGGAACGCGTCGCGAAACGGCAGAGCCACGTGGTCGGAGAACACGAGCGGTGCCGCTCCGGTGCCACCTTCGCCGCCGTCGACGGTGATGAAGTCGGGACCCTTCCCCGTCGACGACATCGTCATCGCCAGCTCATCCCAGAATCGACGGTCGCCCACCGCACTCTTGATTCCGACGGGGACACCCGTCGCATCGGCTATGCGCTCGACGAAGCGAACGAGGCCCGCCACATCGTCGAAGTCGACATGGCGACTCGGACTGCGAATCGTGACCCCCACTGGGACGCCACGGGCCGCGGCGATCTCCGCCGTTACCTTCGCCGCGGGAAGCACGCCGCCGAGACCGGGCTTGGCGCCCTGGCTCAACTTCAATTCGATTGCCTTCACCGGATTGTCGGCGATCGACTCGAGAAGCACATCCACGGAGAACTCGCCGGCGGCATCGCGGGCGCCGAACAACCCCGTACCCAGCTGGAAGATGAGATCGCCGCCGTGACGGTGATGCTCGCTGATCCCGCCTTCGCCGGTGTTGTGCAATGCGCCGGCCATTGCCGCGCCCCTGTTGAGCGCTTCGATGGCCGGGGCGGAGAGCGAGCCGAAGCTCATCGCAGAGATGCTGACCATCGAACCCGGCCGAAATGCGCCGGGCCGGCCGGTGCGAGCGCCGATCACCTTGGCTGCGGCGAGGTCGTCGAGCTCGTCTTCGTGAGGCGGGTCGAGAGGAAATGCCGCGTGACGAAAGATCGGGTAGCCGCGGGTGTCGAGCTTGTTGTCGGTGCCGAAGCCGAAATACGAGTTCTCGCCCTTGGCGCTGGCGTAGACCCAACGACGTTGGTTTCGACTGAATGGTCGTTCCTCGTCGTTGTCGGTGACGATGTATTGGCGAAGTTCGGGCCCGATGCGTTCGAGGATGTAGCGAAGGTGGCCGATCACCGGGTAGTTCCGCAGGATTGCGTGGCTCTTCTGCGTGAGGTCGTAGACCGCCACAACAGCAATCACCGTGACAACGACGAGCACCACCCAGATCCACCACGACATCTCCGCAACCTAGTGGTGCACGCGGAGAGCCACCTCGCCGCGGTCAGCGAGTGCGCTGGATCTCCCAGAGGTTCATCGTCTTGCCGTGGATGAGCCGATCTTCCACGAGTCGAAAACCCAGTTTGTGGAGCACGCCGTCGCTGCGTGAGTTCTCGGGATCGGTCACCGCATGAATGAGGTCACCCGAGTAACGGTCCCATGCGTCTTGGAGAATCACGTGACCGGCCTCGGTGGCGTAGCCCTGATCCCAGAAGCGACGCGCAACAGTGAAGCCGAAGTCGGTCGGCGCTCCGTCGACGTCGAAGAGATGTTGGAGCCCGGCCTCGCCGATGAGACCGCCAGTGGTTGCGTCGCGGATCACCCAGAGACCCCAACCCTCGGCCCGCCAGCATCGCTCCGCGGCGGCGAGAGCCGACTTGGTCTGTTCACGAGTCCGCACCCCGCCGTCGACGAATTCCATCACCGCGTCGTCGCCGTAGAGCGCGCCGACCTCATCGAGGTCGGCCGAGCTGAGCGGCATGAGAATCGTCCGGTCGGTCCGCAGCAGTGATGCGCTCACCCCTTGATCGTGTCACTCTGGAGCGCGAAAGGGGAATGGAATGACGATCGAGTGCCGCAGAATCACCGGCGCGTTGGGCGCTGAGGTCACCGGAGTCGACCTGGCCAACCCGACCGATTCGATGATCGACGAGCTGCGCAAGGCCTGGCTCGACCACAAGGTGCTCGTCATCCGTGACCAACACATCTCCCGCGAAGAGCACATCGCCTTCGGTCGGTGTTTCGGCGAACTCGAGATTCACCCCTTCGCCTCCAACCACAAGGACTACCCGGAGATCGTTCGCATCAAGTCGAACGAGAAGTTCCAGTACGCGGCTTCGAGTTGGCATACCGACGTCACGTGGCGCCCGGAGCCCTCGATGGGTTCGATTCTGCGCGGCGTGGTCATCCCGCCGGTCGGTGGCGACACCTGCTTCGCGAACTCAGCGCTCGCCTATGAACGCCTTTCTGATGACGTGAAGGAATTCATCGACGAACGGTTCGCGATTCACGACTTCACCAACACCTTCGGCCGCGGCATGACCGAAGAGGAACGGGCCGAGAAACAAGCCGAGCACCCGCCGGCCCGACACCCGATGGTGAGGACTCACCCCGACACCGGCGAGAAATCGCTCTACACGAGCCGCAACTTCGTGCGTGAGATCGAGGGTGTCGATGCCGTCGAGTTCGAGCGGCTCATGGACATCTTCGATAGGGCAATCATGAATCCGAGCGTGCAGTGCCGTGTGAAGTGGCAGCCCGACACCTTCGTGATGTGGGACAACCGGGCGGTCCACCATCACGCATCCGACGATTTCTGGCCCGAGACTCGCCACGTGGAACGCGTGACGATCTGTGGCGACAAGCCGTTCTAGGAGGACGAAGATGACCCTCGAGATCACCCAGCTGAACGGCTACTTCGGGGCTGAGGTCGCTGGCTTCGACATGGCCGACGTCGACGACTCGACCCGCGATGAGCTGCGAAAGGCGTGGCTCGACCACAAGGTGCTCGTCCTTCGCGATCAACACGTCTCGATCGAGGAACACATCGCGTTCGGTCGGCTGTTCGGTGACCTCGAAGAGCACCCCTTCACGGAGGGCATCGACGGCTATCCCGAGATCGTGAAGCTCGAGGCCGGCGGCGACAGCGGGAAACGCTTCGTTGCCGCCGGGTGGCACTCCGATGTGACCTGGCGGGCCGAACCGTCGATGGGGTCGATCCTACGAGGACGGGTCGTCCCCGAGATCGGGGGCGACACCTGCTTCGCCGATGCAACGGCCGGTTACGAACGACTCCCCCAAGACCTCAAGGATCTCGTCGACGACGCGTACGCCATTCACGACTACGCCCGGGTCTTCGCACGTCGAGTCGACCCCGCAGAGGCGGAGGAAGTGCGCGCGAAGTATCCGCCCCAACGCCACCCGGTGATCCGCACTCACCCCGAGACCGGCGCTCGCGGGATCTACACCAACATCGGCTTCACATCACATATCGAAGGGATGAGCGACGAGGAGTCGGAATCGACACTGCGTCGACTTGAACGCCAGATGATGGATCCGTCCATCCAGATCCGCGTCAACTGGCAGCCCGACACCTTTGTCATGTGGGACAACCGTGCCGTCCAACACGCGGCGACCACGGACTTCCTTCCCGCCCACCGCATCATGGAACGTGTCACCGTCATCGGCGACCGCCCTTACTGAGGTCCACAAAACGATGCGGGCGGTATCCTGACGGTGGTCGAAGACGGGAGATCGTCCGTGGGGGAGTCGGCAGTGCCGCCAAAGGAGCGTGACGCTGCGGAGGATCCGCGGAAGGGACCGCTCGACACTGCGGCGGGCGGCTACCTGGCAAGTCGGTCCTCCGGACTCTCGCCGCTCAAGCTGCTCGCGGCGGGCCCGCGTGCCTCGCAGTTCATGGTGCGCTCCGCGACCCGAGGACTCCGAGGTGGCAACCGCCAGTCTGCTCCCGAGATTCCGACGCGGGTACCCACGATGGGCACCGCGTTCGGTGTCTGGGCCGACGAGTTGGTGCTCGCCTTCATGGCCACGACGCGACTCTCGGCCTCGGCTGCCGACTTCGCCCGCATCGCCGAAGAGGTGGGTGAGGCCCTCGAAGCACTCGAGTCGACGGGCGCGCTTGCCGACCCGCGCGGGCTGCACCCGCTGCGGCCCACGCCCGCGGCGCATCTCACACCTGCTCGCTACCGCGGGATTCGCTACGAGCTACTGACGTTCCCCAGCGGCTACCAACCCGCCGTCGACCTCCCCGGCACGTCGCGTTGGATGTCGGTCGGCAACAATCAGACCGTCCACGCCTACGTCATGCGCCACGACACGCCCCGTCCGTGGGTCGTGCAGCTGCACGGCTTCGGGATGGGCAACGCCAGCGACCTCGTGGCCATGCGAGCCCGTCACCTGCATCAGAACCTCGGCCTCAACGTCATTCAGCCGGTCTTCCCCAGCCATGGTCCCCGGGCCGAAGCCGACGGCGAAGAGGCACTGACGATGGACTACCTCAACAACGTTCATGCAGTGAGTCAGGCGATCTCCGATGTGCGTCAAGCAATCTCGTGGATCGAGTCGACACAGCCCGACGTCGGGCCGGTGGCGGTTCACGGCGTGTCGATGGGCGGCTACCTCGCGGCGATGCTGGCGGGCGTCGACGAGCGGGTCGGATGCGTGATCAGCGGAGTTCCAACCGTCGATCTGGCGTGGGTGATGAACCGACACCTTCCCGAAGCCGACCGTCTTCTCGCCGACGAACATCGTCTGCTCGGCACGCGGGCCGAGCAGATCCACTCGGTCGTCTCGCCTCTCGCGCTGGCGCCGCTGGTTCCGCATGCTCGCCGCTTCGTCTATGCGGGCGTGGCTGACCGGATGGCCACGCCCGGGCAGGCCTACCGCCTCTGGGAGCACTGGGGGCAGCCGTCGGTGCTCTGGTACCGGGGCGCCCACGTGTCGTTCGCCTGGTCGCGAGAAGTCCGCGGCTTCGTGGATCGAGCACTGCGGTCGTCCGGGTTCGCCCACGAAAGGAACAGCTCATGAAGCGTCTCTCCGGCCTCGACACCGCTTTCCTGACATCGGAGACAAAGCAGTGGCCGGCCCATGTGGCCTGCATCACGATTTTCGACCCGGCCGAAATCGAGGGGGGATTCAGCGTCGACGTCTTGAAGCGCTCGTTTGCGAGCCGGCTCAACGAGCTGCCTCCCTTGCGGTGGCGGGTGGTGGAGACGCAGCTCGGACTCTCGGCCCCGCACTGGATCGAGGATCCCGAGTTCGATCTCGACTGGCACATCCGCCGCATGTCCGTGCCGGCCCCCGGGGGTCGCGAGGAGCTCGCAGCCACGGCGTGCGACATCTACCGGCACCGGCTCGATCGCCGACGCCCGTTGTGGGAACTCTGGGTGCTCGATGGGCTCGAGGATGGCCACGTCGGGCTCTTCTGGAAGATCCACCACGCGTGCATCGATGGCATGGCCGGGGCCGGCATGCAGGAGATGATGTTCGACGCTGATCCGAGCTGGCGTCCGCCCGACGAGATCGAGGACGACGGCTGGCGGCCCGAGAAGTACCCGTCGGCTGCGGCAATCGCGATCAGCTCACTGCCGGCCGTCGCGCGTTCCAACCTGCGAGCCGCGAAGGACGTGGTCGCCATGATCCCGCGGGTGCCCGACCTGATCCGCAACTCGAGCGCGGCGATGCCGCAGGACGTGCCCCGCACTCGTTTCAATGCCCCCGTCGGTCAACGGCGAGCGTGGAGTTACACGACCGTTTCGCTCAGCGAGATGAAGGCAGTGAAGAACGCCTTCGGCGTGAAGCTCAACGACGTCTACGTCGCCATGGTCTCGGGTGGGCTCAAGCGGTACCTCGCGGACCGCGACGAACTCCCAGCCGATTCTCTTGTCGCTTCGATTCCCGTGAGTGCACGGCCCGACGGGTCGGGCGGCACCGGCAACATGATCTCGGGCATGACCGCGACACTCGCCACGCATCTCGACGATCCCAGTTCCCGTCTCAAGGCGATCCACGAAAGCACCAGTGCGTCCAAGGAAATGCAAGAGGCGATGGGCGCCGAGATGATGATGAGCATGGCGGACGTGCCGCCTCCCGCGATGATGGCGTTGGCGGCCCGCTTCTACGGCAAGACCCAGCTGGTCAAGCGCGTGCCGCCGATGTTCAACGTCGTCGTATCGAATGTGCCCGGGCCACGAGAACCGCTCTACAACCAAGGCGCGCCGATTCAGGCGTTCCAGTCGATGGGCATCGTCTACGACGGAGCCGGACTGTTCATTGGGGCGATGAGCTACATGGACCAGATGGACATCGGCATTCTCAGCTGTGCCGACATGCTCGATGAGCCATTCGAGCTGGCCGACAACATCGCCGAAGAGCTCGCTGCCTTGCTCGAAGCGGCAGGAGAGTCATGAGCAACCGCACTGTTCTCACCACGGGCGCCAACGGCGGGCTCGGTCTCGCCACCGTGATCGAGATGGCCAGACGAGGCCACCGATCGGTCGGCACCGTTCGATCCGATGCCAAGGCCGAAGAAGTGCACGCCGCGGCTCGCGCCGAGGGCGTTGATATCGAAGTCGAGATTCTCGATGTCACGGATGGCGATGCGGCAGGCAGGGTGATCGAGTCGGTGAAGCCCGACATCCTGGTCAACAACGCGGGCTACATGCTCTATTCGGCGATCGAGGAAGTCAGCGACGACGACGCTCGCGCCCTTCTCGAAACCATGGTGATCGCTCCCATCCGCCTTGCTCGGCTGTGCTTGCCCCACATGCGCGACAACGGGTGGGGTCGCATTGTCCAGATCTCATCGCTCTCGGCCCGCGCCAGCTTTCCGCTGATGGGTTGGTACCAGGGAGCAAAACATGCGCTCGAAGGTGTTTCAGATGCGCTCCGACTCGAGGTCGCCGGCGACGGGATCGCCGTCACACTGATCGAGCCCGGCGTCTTTCGTAGTGAACTCTCCGAGGAATTCGTCGACATGGAGTCGAAGCGAGGCTCGCGCTACGAGAAGGCCTACGCCGCCTCGCAGGAGATGTTCGGACGCATGGACCGCTTCATGACAGAGCCGGAGGCGGTTGCGAAGGTGATCGCCAAGGCCGCGGAATCGAAGTCGCCCAAGGCCCGCTATCCGGTGGGCCTCGATGCCCAGTTCCAGATTCTCACTGGTCCGCTCACGCCGACTGGTCTGCGCGATTTCGCCCTGCGGAAATCCTCGGGTCTCTGATCGTGGGTGGATCGTCTCTGGAGGGAAAGATCGCGCTCGTCACCGGCGGCGCGGGCGGAATCGGCGAGGCGCTGGTTGCCCGACTCGCTCGGCGCGGTGCCCACGTCGTGGTGGTCGATGTCGACGAGGATCGAGCGGCTGCGGTGGCCGCCGACGTCGGTGGCAGCTCCATTTCGTTCGATGTCGCCGACCGCAGTGCGTGGGACACGGCCAGTGCCAGGATCGCTGATGAACGAGGCGGGATCGACCTCGTGGCTTTGAATGCGGGCGTGATGTCTCGGCCGAAAGGCGTCGACATGGCCGGCGACGACCCCCTGCATTGGATGGCCGAGCGCTACGAACTCGTGCGTTCGGTCAATCTCGACGGCGTTGCCTACGGCGTGATGGCGACGGTTCCGCACCTCGCGAAGGGGGGCGGCGCGATCTGTGTCACCTCGTCGATGGCTGGCCTCATGGGTCAGGCCGAGGACCCGGCGTACACGATGACCAAACACGGTGTGATCGGGCTGGTTCGGAGTCTGGCGCCCACGCTCGCCGAGCAGGGAATCTCGATCGGCACGGTCTGTCCGGCGGGTGTCGACACCTCGATGGTGCCGCCCGACTTTCGCGCCGCCGGCTATTCCTTTGCCCCGCCCGACCACATTGCCGAGACACTCGAGATGATCCTCGACACCCCGGCCGACGACAGCGGAGCCATTTGGGTGTCGATGGGCGTCGATCAACCGGTCTGGCGCTACGAGTTCGCGCCGCTGCGATGAACTCACCCGTGGAGCAGCCCTCTCACTCCGGTTCACTGACCGTATGACCTTTGGACCGATCGTGAGCCCCGAGTGGCTCGCCGAACACCTGAACGACGAGGGACAGGTGCTCGTCGACCTCCGATGGTCCGTCGCTGACGGCCCTGCCCACGATGCTTTCGCGGCAGGCCACATACCCGGGGCTGTGTTCGCCGATCTCGATGTCGACCTCTCGGGCTCGGCCTCCGATGCAGCGGGTCGTCACCCGTTACCCACTCCGCTGCAGTTCGGTGAAGCAATGGGCCGGCTCGGTATCGGCGACCGCACCCGAGTGGTTGTCTACGACGATGCCGGCGGGATCGTGGCGGCTCGGCTGTGGTGGATGCTGGCGGTATTGCATCGTGAGGTGGCGGTGCTCGACGGTGGCATCCAAGCCTGGGAGGGCAAGCTCTCGAAGGCCAAGGCGAAACCCGACGATGCCGAATTCACGCCGCGGCCTTGGCCCGCCGGTTCGCGTGTGTCGGCCGACGAGGTGGCAGCGGCACTCGACGCCGACGCCGTGCTCATCGATGGTCGCTCCGCGGAGCGCTACGCCGAAGGCAGCGCGATGGATCCTCGACCGGGTCACATCCCGGGGGCAAGGAGCGTGCCGGCCGGGGTCAACCTCGAGGATGGCCGGTGGAAGTCGCCTCGTGCCCTGCGCGAGATCTACGAGGACGCCGGCGCCGACGGTGAGAACGTCATCGCCTACTGCGGCAGCGGCGTGACCGCGTGTGCCGACCTTCTTGCCCGGCGCCACGCAGGCCTGCCTGACGGCCGTTTGTATCCGGGCTCGTGGTCGCAGTGGGGCGCCGACGAGGACCGTCCCGCCAAGAAGGGCGCCAAGCCCTGACCCGCCCCCGTTCCTTCGTTCTGGTGGGGCAACGGTGTGGATTCCACACCGTTGCCCCACCAGAACGGGGGGGTTGGGTTTGGCGGAGCGCGGTTCGATGGCGACATCGATGACCACTACCGTCGCAGGGATGGACGCAACGTTCGAGTTCGAGGCTGCGCTCTACGAATGGGACGCGCGCGACGATGCGTCGTGGGTCTTCGCGTCGGTTCCGGCCGAGATCTCGGAGGACATTCGCGACATGGAGCTACCTCGAAAGGGGTTTGGTTCGGTGAAGGTGCGGGTGCGTCTCGGAACGAGCGAATGGCGCACCTCGATCTTCCCCGACTCCAAGTCGGGCTGCTATGTGCTGCCGCTCAAAAAGGCGGTGCGCACCAAGGAGAAGGTCGACCTCGGCGATGTCGTCGCGCTCGAGCTCGACATCGCGCCCGAGTAGCGGTCACGCGGGCCAGTGTCGGCCGACCTCTTCGAGCTCATCTCGGAAGTCGGGATGAGCAATCGCTGCCATCGCAAACGCTCGCTCCCGGACGGTCTTCCCCGCGAGCTCGGCCACGCCGAACTCGGTGATGACCACGTCGACCTGATGACGAGGCGTGGTGACGATGCTGCCCGCGGCTGCCTTGCCGGCGATGCGAGACACCAGCTCCCCGTCGACGGTGGTGGTCGACGGAAGACAGATCAGCGACCGGTCGGTGAGTTCGAGGCCGGCGCCGGCAATGAAGTCCTCATGGCCGCCGATGCCCGAGAACTGTGACCCGCCGATCGTGTCGGCGATCACCTGACCGGCCAGGTCGACACTCATCGCGCCGTTGATCGTGATCATCTCTCGGTTGCGGCTGATGTTTTCGGGAGAGTTCACGATGTCGACGGGGAGGAAGCGCACGTCTTCGTTGCCGTCGAGCCACTCGTAGAGCTCGGCGGTACCCGCGGCAAAGGTGGTGACCGAGATGCCGTCGAACTCACCCTTGTGGTCGTTGGTGACCTTGCCCGCCTTGCACAGCCGCATGAGGCCGGTCGTGAACATCTCGGAGTGGACGCCGTAGCCCCCGCCCGACCCTTCGGCCAGCAGCGTTGCCACGGTGTTGGGGATACCGCCGATGCCCGTTTGGAGGGTGGCCCCCTCCGGTACGAACTCGGCGGCAAACGCGGCGATTGCCTCCTCCACTGCGGTGGCCGGAGCGTCGGCGAGCTCGAATGGCGACGCGTCGCCTTCGATGATCAGGTCGACGTCGTCGACGTGGAGCGCGTGGCGGTGCTCGGGCGGCAGGCCCAACGTGTGCGGAAACGACGGGCTCGTCTCGACCACGCAGAGCCGATCGGGGTCGGCCGCAGCACGGTGGAGCTCGGTCACCGACGCACCGGCGTGGAGCGACAGGCTCATCCAGCCGTCGGCGTCGGGCGTGGCGGCGGCAGTGGCCACGACCCGCGGCTTGATCTGCTCGAGCGCAGGGGCAAACCGTCGGAAGTCGGACGGCACGAAGTCGACTCTTGCCCCACTCGCGATCAGGAAGCGCTCGGCCGGGCCGTAGAACCCGCTCTGGAGCGACACGCCCGTCCGAGTGAAGAGTTCGTAGAGGTCGGGGAGGAGCGCCCCGAACACACGGAGGTCGTCCCAATCATCTCGGGCTCCCAGCGCGTGGAGGAACTGGCCGGGCACTCCAGGCCCCAGGGGGACGGCGACGGAATCAGTTGGTCGGATCGATTCGATGGCGGCAGTGGGCGAGAGCGTGTTCGGCATGTGACAGCAGTATCCCAACAACCACTGCGCCGTGCCGAGGGCCTTCGGCCCTGTTCTCGAGGTTGTCGGTCTGGTGCCTCGCCGGTAGCTTCCTCAGTCGCGGGGTGGAGCAGTCTGGTAGCTCGTTGGGCTCATAACCCAAAGGTCGCAGGTTCAAATCCTGCCCCCGCCACTGAGAAGGAACCCGGTGCTTCGGCACCGGGTTCTTCCCGTTTTTGGTCGTCACCTGCGCAAGAGCCAGACCACTACCATGCCCGCGACCATCGTGAGGGGCAGGTTCCGAGTTCGCGTCGCGACAACAGCGGCAGCTCCGCCGGCGATCCATTCGGCTGCGTCGCCGGAGGCGATTGAGACGGTGACGAGCGCGACGATGAGGCTGCCGGGAATAGCGCGGAGTGCTTTCGCAGCGCGGCCCCTTGTTGGAACTCGCTCGCCGAAGTAGATGCCGGTGATTCGTAGGGCGAATGTTCCCGCCGCGAGGGCTGCGATAACGAGCCACGTTTCAGTCATCGGAGGCAATCCCTGCGGCGAGTGATCCGGTGATGCCACCTGCGAGCAATGCCCAGGAGGCATCCCAATTGAGTACGACGGTCGCTGCGCCGGCGATCGCTGCTGAGGTGATCCACGGTGTGAGGTCGGCGCGGCCTGTCCACAGGCTCCGCGCGATCGCGATGAAGGCCGCGGTGAATGTGAAGTCGAGGCCGATGGATCGCGGTTCGGGAACGAGGTTTGCGAGGTAGACCCCAGCGACCGTGGAGGTTGTCCATGCGGCGAGGACTGCAGCGCCGGCCCCCACCAGATAGTGAAAACCGGCGGTTCCGCCATCCGCCCTTTTGGCGAGAAGTAGCGCCCAGTTCTCATCTGTCGAGAGATGTCCACCCAACAGCCGTTGCCATCGGGGACGGCCAGCGAAGACATCTCGAATCGATGCGGTGATCAAGACGAGTCGGAGGTTGAGCGCCAGCCCCGCGCCGAGGGCTACCCATGCTCCTGCCTCGGCGATGAGGCGCTCCACTGCCACGATCTGAGATGCACCGGCGAAGACCAGTGTTCCCATCACGCCGACCTGGATCCCGTCCATCTCGGCTTGGGTGGCCAGGACCCCAAAGGCGAGCCCGTACATCGCGGCGCCGAGTGCAAGTGGCGCGACCTCGATCGCTCCGCTTCTGAGTTCCTGCCGCTGTTCGCGATGAGACGTGTCTCGCGGTTTGTGTCGTCTCTTCGTCACCAGCGGGATCGTATCGAGTTCTCAGAGATATTTGTATGGTGTTCAAACAGAAGAGGTAGGGTCCGCATTGTGAAGCTGGACGTGCGAGCTACGAGAGCCGAGGGAATTGCGACCCGAAAGCGAATTCTGGAGACGTCTGTCGGGTTTTTCGTCGACTCCGGCCTCGGCGGGGTATCGCTCAAGGTCATCGCGGAGGCCGCAGGGGTGTTTCCGAGCCAGATCACCTACTACTTCGATTCGAAAGAGGCCTTGTTCGTCGAGGCGGCCTGCCGAGAGGCGTTGCTCATCGCATCTGAAGTAGAGAAGGCAGGAACGGGTGCGACGAATCCCGAGCAGTACGCGTCAGCGATTCTCGGCGCGGCGTTTGACTCGCAGTCGTTGCTGCTGTTCGCCGAGGCGATGTCTGTGGCCCGCTTCAATCCCGAGCTTCAGAAGGCCCTCGCCGACACCCTGCGTCGGCTGCACTCTGAGGGTGCGCGAGCAGTGACCGAGACTCTTGATCGGAACGGCTGGGTTTTGCGGACAAGTCCTGCCGCCTACGCCGAGGCGTACTGGGCAACGGTCCTTGGAGTCGCGCTCCAGCGTGCCGCGCTGCCTGCTGGATCCAGCACCGACGTCGCGGAGTCGGTCATCTCGCTATTCTTCAGCGTTCATCCGGCGCAATGAACCGCGCCGGAGGACCGCTCAAGGAGGCAGGGGTCGGCGTCTCATGACCGCCGAACTGATCGTCGGGTTCATCCTGGCTGATCTCGCTCTGATTCTCTCGCCCGGCCCGGACTGGATCTACGTGCTCACGAGGGGAATCGCTCAGGGCAGACAGATCGCAATCTGGTCAGTTGTCGGAGTCTGTCTCGGCTATCTCGTTCACACCGTGCTGGTCGTGGCAGGCCTCGCGGCCCTCGTCACCGCGTCCCCCGGCGCGTTCCGGGCGCTCAGAGCGGCGGGCGCGTTGTATGTCGCGTACCTGGGTATTCGAATGCTGCTAGCCCGGAACAATGTGTTCACGGCAGAGGGAGGGTCTACTGACCGTTCGCGCTTCGCGGCACTTGCACAGGGTGCGTGGACGAGCGGGCTGAATCCCAAGGGGCTGCTGCTCTACTTCGCCGTTCTGCCGCAGTTCGTCGACGTCAACTCCAGCGTGAGCCCAACGGTTCAACTCGGTGTACTCGGGCTTCTTCACGTCCTTGGATGTGGACTTGTCTACGGCCTGCTCGCCGTTGGCTCAGGCACGATCGGTAGTCGGCTACAAACCAACCCAAGGAGTGCTCGCCGGCTCCAACTCGGTGCGGGCGTTGTCCTCACCGCGCTCGGCGGAAAACTGCTTCTGGACGCCCGCTGATCGGGGCTCTGAGGGCCGGCGAGTCGGCCACAGTCTTCGCCAAGTCCGGACTGCGCTACTCGTCGTCTGGCTCAGGATTCTTGTGAGCGTCGGCCGCGGTGAGCTCTAACCCGTAGACCTCACGCAGATTCTGGATCGCGGCGAGGGCAGCTTTGTCGTGAATCGCCGCCTTACCTTCGAGCGAGTGCAGCAATAGGCCCTCGACCAGGTCTGCCAGCGACAGGTCCATGTACTCGGCGACGCCCTTCATCACCTTCAAGAGCGACTTGTCCATCCGAAGCCCTGTCTGGACTCGATCTACCGGCATGGCACGTGGCCTTTCGCTCTGCTTTGGCGAGAACGTATCACTCCATCAAGTCGAGGCCCCGCGGGCAACATTTCGACAACTTGGTGTCGTATACTTCTACATCTCATACTATCATGGTACCATGACACGAACGCTTGCAACAAGAGTCGAGCGAGCGAACCCGAAGAACCGTGGCCCCAGGAGGACACAACCAATGCCCGGACAACTCATCGCCATCACAACGACCGCCGCACTCGTGTTCCTCGCGAGCTGCGCAGCGGACGACAGTTTTCACGAGATCGGAGAAGCCGGGCAGGGTCAACACGGCGCGACCCCCGCGGCGGACACCTCCGATCCGCATGATGAGCCCACAGATCCACATGCCGACCCCACTGATCCCCATGGCGACGCGGATAGCGCGACCCCTTCTGAACCGTTCGAGTCGAACTCCAGCGAGTTCTCGTTTGAGATGACCGCCGATGCCCCAGTAGGGGAGGTCTTCCCGCTCCTCGGCCCTGTACGCGAAAACGACTGGATTCCTGGGTGGGAGTCGTTCACCACGTTGATCTGGAGCGAGTCTGGATTCGCTGAACTTGGCGCAGTCTTCCAAACCGCTCCGGGTGGTAGCGATCCGCAAACGTGGGTGATCTCTGAGTACATCCCGAACGAGCGCGTCGCGTTCGTTCGCTTCAGCCCTGACGTTGTCACCCGCCTGGGAATCGACGCCAGCGAAGAAGCCGGGAAGACAAGCCTTCTGTGGACCCAGAACCAGACGGCCATCAGCGCGGCTGGAGTATCTGAGGTCGCCGCGGGTACCCAGGAGAGCTATGAGGAGTCCACCGCCGGGTTCGAGGCAATGCTCAACTACTACCTGCTCACCGGTGAACTCATCGATCAAGAAACTCTCGACAGCCATACCCAACCTGACGACCACGAATAGATCGAGCACGGAGACCTGACAATGAAGACATCACTTTTCTACCTGATGGATCACTACCCGGAGCTGTCCGGTTCGATCGAAGATCGCTACGCCGCGCTGATCGATCAGTGTGTGCTCGCCGAGGCTCGGGGCTACGAGTCCGTGTGGCTCGCGGAGCATCACTTCCATCAGCTTGGCACCGCGCCGAACCCAGCAGTCTTGCTCGCAGCGATTGCCGCGAAGACGACAAGCCTCCGAATCGGTCCTGCGGTGGCGGTCTTGCCAATGCGGCCGACGCTCTACACCGCCGAGAACTACGCGATGGTCGACAACATCTCCAACGGGCGACTCAATCTCGGTGTGGGGTCCGGCAGCAGCCCGTTCGAACTCGGCGGAGTCGGCCTCAACCCAGACCAAGCAAAGAACGAGTACATCTCGTCGCTGACGGAACTGGGGGAGAGGTTCGCGGGCGCTTCAGCGGGCGATCTTGGATACGAGACCATGAACATCGCCTCGGTTCAGCAGCCAGCACCCCCGACCTTCATCGCGACGAGCAGCACCGAAGGAGCCCATCGCGCGGGCACCGACGGATCATCCATCCTCACGATCTCGACACCTGGAACCCCCGACGTCGAGGAAATCGGAAACCGCCTCCGCTCCCACCGCCAGGGTCTCATCGACGGAGGCTTCGATCCTGAGAGCCGCCAAGCAGTGGTCGTCGCCTTCGGATTCTGCGCGCCGACCAGCGAAGAGGCCAGAGCCCTCGGGGCTCCGGCCCTCGCACGAACGATCCACAACATGTCTGGCGCCGAGATGGACCCAGACGACCTCTACAACAAACTGACCGGCTGTGGCACCGGCGTTTTCGGCGACCCCGCCGAGGTGACCGCGCTCATGCAGGGATTCGCGGATCAGGGTGTAGAGCGGCTTGCCTTTCTCACCGGATTCGGAGCGCTGCCGATCGACAAGAACGCCGAGAGCATCGAGCTGCTCGCGAACGCGGCGTCGAACGTCAGGCCGCAGCATGCCAGACCAGACACTGCGCCAGTCGCGTAGGCGACCCACGGCCGCTGATGCGAGAAGAACCTCAGGACAGATTCAGGCCTGTCGAAATCATGGCGCTCACCGCCGGCCATGCACAGCATGACCTGGCCGAGAGCCTCGCCCCGGCACTCACTCTTCGTCAGATCCTCGCGGTCTCCGACGCCGACCCCATCGGCGACCTAGAACTCGACTACGGCACACCAGCAGGTGGCACTGAGCTACGCGAGATTCTCGCGGAGCAACATGGAGTCAGCCCCGACTCGATCATCGTCACTGCCGGCGGAATGCACGCAATCTTCTTGGTGGCAATGATGACGTGCGGCCCCGGCGACCGGGCGTTGCTTACCGTCCCCGCCTTCCCGGTCGCGGAGGCCGCACTTGACGCTGCCGGGGCCGTCGTGGACTACGTCGGACAGTCCTTCGCCGAGGGATACGTGCTCAGGCTCGAAGAGTTTCAGGCCAAACTCACCTCACGGACACGGCTCGTGTACATCGCGACACCGCAGAATCCGTCAGGTGTTTCCATCTCTCAGGGCCTTGTGGCAGCGCTCTCCGAAGCGATGCTCGAGATCTGCCCGACTGCCGTGCTGCTCGTCGACGAGACGTACCGGACCGCGACCTACGGCACTCCGTCTCCTGCGAGTGTGGCGACGCTCGCACCCAACGTCGTCGCCACATCCTCAGTCTCCAAGCTCCACGGCGCCGCAGGACTCAGGATCGGCTGGGTAATCGCCCAAGAGCCGCGACTGCGAGACCAGCTGCTACACGGCAAGTACACGACAATTCTCAGCTGCTCACCGCTCGACGAAGCACTCGCATCTCGCGTGCTCGCCAGCGACGCCGTTCGTGCCAGGCAAGTCGAACATCTCCGTGTCACCCGCAAGATCACTGAGGGCTGGGTCGGTGAGCACCGACCCCTGATCGACTGGATTCCCCCCGACGGAGGCGGTCTCTGTTGCATACGGCTCGACCCAACGGCCTTCGATCTGAGGGCCGTCGAACGGTTTCACGTACTTCTTTCCGAGCTGGGTTGTCGGGTCGCGCCGGGGCCTTGGTTCGGTGATGAAGCACATGTCTTCCGGCTCGGGTTCGGCTACCTCAGCCCGAACGACCTCACCGCAGCCCTCACGACGGTTTCTGCAGTGCTGAACAAGTCGGTCTCCCAGTGACCACCACCTCCACGTCCGAGCTGGTCGATGCCTTCCACAACCGAGTGCTCCCGAAACCACAATGGACCCACGAAGCCCACCTGATCGTGTGCTGGTCCGCGCTCAAAACGCGGACGGTCAACGAGGCAACCGCGTACCTGCGCCAAGCCATTCGGGCCTACAACGATTCGGTTGGAACGCCAAACACTGACACGTCCGGCTACCACGAGACGCTCACGCGCTACTACGTCGAGGCCATCGCACAGCTCACAGGAGAGTCGGTTGAGCAGGTGCAGTCATCTGCTCACTGCCAGCGACAGTCGCCCTTCACATACTGGTCCCGGGACCTGCTGTTTGGCACAGAGGCGCGCCGCGATTGGGTTGACCCCGACCTTCAACAGCTCCCATGGCGAGAAGGCGACTAGGGCCATCCGTCTCGCCCGGCTCGATGCTATGGTATATTGGTACCATGACACGATCACTTCGTGATCACATGTCCCTGAAGAGGCTTGGAAGTCCCGGCCGCCTTCTCGGATCCCCCAATCTCAAGGAGAACCCAGCTCATGACAAAAACACGAACCACATTGCTCGCAGCCGCCCTAGTCCTACTTGCCCTCGTCGCTTCCGCTTGTGGCAGCGACCTACACGGTGGGGACTCGGCTGCGCACGACGATCAGGACAGCCACCCCGAAGAATCTTCAGACGCAGAAGGGCACGGCGGATCCGACCCGGCGCCGGATGTCGAGGACGGACAGTTTCCAACCGTAGGATTCGAGGTCGTCTACGAGACCTCGGTCGAGTTTGCCCCTTCGGACGTCTGTCCGTTGTACGAGCCGTCAGGCCGGTTTCTGCTCTATGACGACTGGGACCCGACAGTGCTCCGAGAGGCTGAGGGCGACACACTCGTCGGCCTGATCACCACCTCACTGTCGTTCGGCCTTGAAGTGATCCTCACGGTGACCGAACACGCTCCAGACGAAGGCCGCATTCAGTACGTGGCGCTCTGGGATGACTTCGAAGTCCAGCGAATCGACATCAGCTGCACCGAAGGATCCACGCCCGACTCAACGACAGTGGTGTGGACCGAGCGCAACGCCGGCCTCCACGAGGACGGCACGTCGATGGTCACGACGTTCATCGAGGCCGGCGGGGTGGGGATCAACGCAGAGAACTACTCGCGCAACATCTCCGAGTACCTCGCGAATCAATAGGAGGACTGACAAAGTCGCTCTCAAGCGCGGACACATCAACGGTGCCTTCCTCCACGAGAACGGAGGGTGAGCCCGGACTCGATGAGTTCGCGTCGGATCGTCTCGCGGCCAACGTCGAAGTGGTCGGCGAGCTGAGCGAGGGTCCAGCCCTGGTCATATCGCTCGGCCGCTTCGGCGACCTGATCATCGTCAAGGCGGCGCGTCTTTGCCCGAAGCGGTACTCCAGCTTTCTTGAGCGCTCTCGACACCGTCTGGCGATGAATCGCGAACTCCTCCGCGAGTTCGCGTGTCGTCGAACCCGAGTGGTACGCGCAGATAATGGCCGCGACGTCGCTCGGCGAGAGGTGCTCCGTTCGGGTCTGCCTCGTAGCAGGAGTCTTTGCCCGGCTTGTCGGGGGCGACGACAAGAGGCGGGAGACCGCTCCTTCATGGTTCAAAAGTCGTCCCGCTAGGTCCACTGAGAGAGAACCCGGTGCCGATGAGGCATCGGGTTCTTCGCTCTTGCTTGTCGACGAGTCTGTCCAGATCCGTCAGCTGGAGAAGACGAGTGAGAACTCCATCGTGGCTTCGTCTGTTGACCTCACTGACGCGCCGAAGTCGTCGAGGTCGATGTCGGTTGAGCCGACGACGATGAGCTGGCCGTCGAGCGTGGTCGCGTCGAGGAGCACGGTGACGGTCTCGGTGATGTCTCGAACGGTGAGTTCGCCGACGGCTTCGAAGGCGAGTTCGGCGCCTTCATCCGGGATCTCGATGTCGATGGGATCAGTGAGCGAGAAGGTGCTGGTTGGGTAGGTGTTGTATTCGAGGCCCTCGTCTCCGAGGTGGTCGTCCCGCAGCGAGCTGTCACTCTTGAGTTGCGTCATGTCGGCGGTGATTTCCACGGCGGTGATTTGAGTGTCACTCGCAGTAAGCGTGCCCAAGACGCCCGGAGAACGCCCGACGGCTTCGCCGATCGCGCTGTCTGCTCGGTAGCCAACAAACGTGGCGTCGCCAGTCGCGACTGTCCACTCGCCAGCGATCGAAGCCACGTCGAGATCGGTGGCGGTGGTCGCTGCCTCGAGGTCGGTCGAGCTACCGAGGTCGGTCGCGTCCCCGAGGTCGTTCGACGCCGATGTCACTGCGGCGACCGTCTCCTGAAGGCTGACCTCGGCGGGTTCGGGAGTGAAGAGGCCGAGCCACCATGCGGCCCCGGCAGCGCTCGCTATTGCGATCGCCACGAAGAGGACGGCGGCGTTTCGTCGTCGGCGAGGGTGGCGAGGGCGGCGATCATCAGCCGTCGGGGTAGGAGGGGCGGGGGACGGAATTGTGGGATTCGCTGTCTGCGTACTCATAGCTCTGTTCTTTCGGGTCAGAAGATTCCGGGAAAGGTTCCGCCGTCGACACTGATGCTCTGGCCGGAGATGTAGCTGGCCTGGACGCTGCAGAGATAGGCACAGAGATCGCCCACCTCGTTGGGTCGGCCGATGCGTCTGGCGGCGATCGATTCCGCCATCTCCGCATAGGCGTCGTCGACCGAGATGCCCTTCACCTGGCTGGCGAGAGCGGCCATCTGTTGTTGGCGGCCTGTATCGATGCGCTCAGGGCAGATCGAGTTGATGGTCACGTCAGCATGAGCAACGTCTCGCGAGACACCCTTCGCGGCCGCGGTCAGTGCAGCCCTGGCTCCAGAGGAGAGGCCCATGACTCCAAGCGGAGCCTTGACCATGGCGGACGTGATGTTGACGATGCGGCCGAAGTGTCGCTCGACCATGCCATCGAGGACCGCACGCAACATGAGCGCGGGAGCGAGCAGGTTTGCGTCGAGCGCGGCGTACCAGGTCTCGCGATCCCATTCGCGGTAGGTCATGGGGCTCGGTCCACTGTTGTTGGTGACGAGAATGTCGGGCATCGGGCAGGCAGCAAGCAGCGCATGACGGGTCTCGTCGAGCGCAACGTCGCCGACGACACCGGATGCCTCGTGGCCACTCGCACTGAGCCGGTCGACGGCGTCGGCGAGCCGGTCGGGGTCGCGCCCATTGAGTACGACGGCGACGCCTTCGGCGGCGAGCGATGTCGCACAGGCGAAGCCGAGGCCGCTGCTCGACGCCATGACGATGGCCCTACGGCCGCGAATGCCGAGTTCCATCAGCGCTTTCCTCGGGCTTCGCGCGCCGCCCCGATCGCGGCGAGATCTGGCGGTTCGAAGAACACGTCAGGGGCCTCGGCCGCCCCCCATATCGACAGACCGGCTTCGTCGGGTGTCCAGTCGTCGCGTCGGATCTCGCCGTCCCAGAGTTCGTCGTCGTCGATCTGGTCCATGTCGGCGAAGAACTCGAACATGTTCCCGGCGGGGTCGGTCAGATACCAGAAGAGATTGGACCCGAGCAGATGCCTGCCGATGCCGACGACATCAGCTTCGGACCGTTCGGCCACGACCGCGGTGCCCGCGGCACCGATGGCGTCAACGTCGTCCATCTCGACCGCGTAGTGATTGAGATAGGACACGGAGCTCGGCTGGATGAGGAGGTTGTGATGGTCGGATTCGCAGCGCATGAACGTGAGTACGCCGTCGAGCATCTTGTCCGACACGCGGAATCCCAGACCGTCCACATAGAACGCATTGGCCTCCACGTGACGCGGTGTCGCGAGGACGACGTGCCCGACACGGCGGGGCGGCCGCGGGTGCGACTCGAGTATGACCTCGGCTCGGGCAGTTCTCCGCGGTGCATGGCCAGGGCCGTTGGTGGCTCGAGGCGGGCCGGCGGTGAGTGTCCGGGGTCCGACGACATCGACGGTCACGATGTGGTCGAATACTGGATCCTCGACGCGGAGTGTTGTGTCGGAAACGGGGGCAGCCACACCCAGTGCCGCCAACCGCCGGCTGATGTCGTGGAGGTCTTGCTCCGATTCGCAACCGAGGTGGAGTTCCGCGAGGTGGCGGTAGGGGCCGTCGGTGATCTTGAGAAATCCTGGTCGCTCTGCGGAGCCGAGGTCGGCACTGTCGGACAGGCCACGGCGTCGCCAGAACTCGACCAGCTCATCGGGCTCCGGTACGGCGAGGGTGATGTCGAGAAGTCCGTTGATCATCGGTCGAGGATCTGTGTGATGGCGCCCCGCAAGGCGCTGGTCGGGTCATTCGGGAGATCGGTGCTGCGCCAACCCACGAATCGGTCGGGGCGTACGAGCACGCAGCCCTGTTCACCGACCTCTCGCTGGCGGGTCCAGTCGCCGAGGACGTCGTTGTGGGGCTGGCCCAGTGCGACTCGGTAGACGGGGATCGCAACGCTCAGTTCGTCGGCGACTGTGGCAGCAGCGGCATCCCAAGCGTCCGTGGCCCCGGTGATGAGCGCGAACCTTGAGTAGCAACCGAGGTCGAGTGTCGAGATGTCGTGGGTGTCGCGGCCGAGCCAAGCGTGCGGTAGCGGGGCGCCGGGGTGCGAGGTGACGTCGTGATGTAGCTCGGGGTCTCGTTCAGCGGCCGGCCAAGGGGTGCCGTCCGTCGCGACCGCCGATGATTCGTAGCGCTGATTGAGTTCGACCCCAAGGCAGTTGAACTGCGCGTTCATCACGTCGAGGCCGTCACGCAGCTCCTCACGAACATCCTCCCCGCCCTGCCCGAAGATCTCGTCGAGGTGCGATTCGGCCTCGGCCTTCGTCTGGCTCGGACTCAGACCGAGTGGTCCGAGCCAATGAAGCATTTCGCCGACCGACTGGTTTGCCCGGTCGACAACTTGGCGCCCCACAGGCTGACGTTCGGCGTCATAGGAGTCGAGGAGCCCCTCACCGGCGGTGCCGCGCAGGACCATTGCCAGCTTCCACACCAGGTTGTAGGCGTCTTGGATCGACGTGTTCGAACCGAGTCCGTTGGCCGGCGGGTGGCGGTGTGCCGCGTCGCCCGCAATGAAGAGCCGACCCTGGCGGTAGCGGGATGCCACGACGTGGTTGAACTCCCATGGGCTGATGTGCTTGATGCGGACGTCGACGTCGTCGTCGCCGATGGCGGCCTGCACTCGTGGGAGCACTGCTTCCTCAGTCAAGTCCTGCGCCGTCATGCCGTGCTGGACGAAGATCGTCGACCACTCATCCCAGGGTTCGATACATGTCCAGATGCTGCAGACATCCTGACCGCCTGGCTCGCAGACGACGAAGAGCGCCCCGGACCGATGGGCCGTGTACTTCCGAAGATCGGCTTCGATCCAAACGGTGATGGCGTTGCCGAGGCCGGCCTCGCCTTCCCATTCGAAGCCGCCATCACGTCCAACAACGGTCTTGGCTCCGTCGCAGCCGATGACGTACTGCGAGCGCACCGTGAACTCGTCGCCGCCCTCCCTCGGACGAACGACGGTGGAGCAGGCGTTCTCGTCCTGAGTGACCGAGAGCACCTCGTGGTGAAGCCGGATGTCGGCGCCGACCTCCTGACAATGCTCGAGGAGCATCGGCTCCAGGATGTGCTGCGGGATGTTGCAGTGTTGGGTGGGACTGGCACCGAGAAACTCGCCGATCCGATCGGGGCCGGTACCCCAGGTCATCATTCGACTCAGCTCCCGACCCGCGAACGCGGTGGCGAACACCTGCTTGCCCATCAGGTGGTTTGGCAGCGCCCGCTTCATCACCGCTTCCTCGAGTCCGAGGTCACGAAGGATCTCGACCGCGCGCTGGTTGGTGATGTGCGCTCTAGGCGAGTTGGCGGTGCCGTACTTGGTGAGGGTGATAGAGGAGACGCCGAGCTTTGCCAGCAGCGCGGTCGCCGTCAGTCCGGCCGGTCCGCCTCCAACCACCAGCACATCGGTCTCGATGGTCTCCATGAATGTCACCTTTCGTTGTTCGTCGTGTTCGAGGTCGTGAGCGACTGGGCTCACGCCATGAAGAATGTTTTCGAGGGCTGCAGTCGCAAGATGGTGCGCTCCTGCTCGTCGAGCGACTCCACAAGCGTCTTCGGGTCAGCCCGCTCGCTACCCATGAGGACGGCGAACACATCGGCGGTCAGCTCGGCGCGCCGCGGGTCGGTGTCGATCGCCTCTGCGATTCCGTAGACGACCAAATGCGCTCGCCCGTCGGGCACCGTGAGACAGACGTTTGGCTGCCGCTTCGCGTTCTTCCACTTTGCGGTGTAGGCCTTCGCCGAGATGATGATGCAACCCTGCTCATCGACGACATATCCGACCATCGACTGCTGCGGCGAGCCGTCCGATCGACCCGTCGCCAGCACCGCCCATGTGTGCGCGGTGAGAAAGGCAAGATTCTCGGGGTCCCATTCGTAGGTCATGGTGTCTCCTTCATTGATGTGGATTCGCTGTTCACGTGCTGGTCGCCGCGGCGATGCCAGCGGAGATGGTTGTGAGGTCGGTGCCGACGGTGAGTTCGCCCTCGTACCCGCCCCTGCGTACGTCGTGCGCGAAGCCGGCTTCGTCATCGCTGGTGAGCGGCGGCGGAATGAGGTGAGTGAGAACGAGGTGTCGGACACGCGCTCGTCGGGCCATGGCTCCGAGCTCGACTACGTCTGCGTGGTATTCGAGCACCCGGTCGTAGCCGGCATCAGCGAAGGCCTCCCGGAGCACGTCGCTGCGGCAGGCCTCATGGACCACGACATCGGCGTCGGCAATGAGCGACTCGACCTCGTCGCACACCCGGGTGTCGCCAGACACCACGACGGTCGCGTCGGGTGTCGTGATCCGGTACGCAACGGCATCGTCGCACGGCTCGTGTTGGACTCGGACAGCCTCGACGATGACCTGACCGTCATCGCTCCTCCAGATCTCTGCCGGTGCTGTCGTCGGAGCAAATGGTCTCAAGTCGATGGTTGGACGACCGGAGAGGACCTCTGTCGAGCGAGCGGCGATGTCAGCGTCGTACGGATCGAACATGCGCGCCACGAAGTCAGCGGTGGAGCCATTCGGGGCGATGATCGGCAACGAAGGTGCGGGAGCGAACGGCTGGAAGATCCAACGGGTCATGGCCAGATCGGCGACGTCTGACACGTGGTCGATGTGCGAGTGGGTGAGGAACAGCGCGGTCACGCTGGCGGGCGGCTGCATTGCTTCGACAAGGCGGAGAACAGTCCCTCTCCCGGCGTCGAACTGGAGGGCGAGGTCGCCGTAGCGGACGAGGCATCCGGCTCCAGCTCGCCCGGGCGAGGGCAACGGCACCCCCGTGCCGGTGAGCGTCACTTTCGTTTTCGTCATCCGTGATGCCCGATGTCCCAGCCTTGTGCGGCGAGGACGCGTTCGGCGGTTGCTCGGGGGATGTCTTCGAGGGTGGTGGCCATGGTTTCGTTCCAGCGGTTGAGGAAGCCGAAGAGGGCGCAGACGGCGACGATGGCGGTGATCTGTTCGTCGGTGT
>Ga0315336_1001352_pt1 | contig 48992 bp, 43 predicted proteins | sample ASW5metaG_FD_204512 | JGI IMG/M metagenome (GOLD analysis project Ga0315336, IMG submission 204512) | Ammonia-oxidizing marine archaeal communities from Monterey Bay, California, United States - ASW #5 | ecosystem: Environmental > Aquatic > Marine > Intertidal zone | place: USA: California...
CACGCCGCGACCTTCTCAGGTCGGGAGTGGCCGGGGCCGTGGGCTTGGCTGCCGGCGCGGGCGCGCTGGCTGGAGTGAGGCCGGTCGACGCAGAGCCGACGCTCAGCGGGGCGGGCGGAGCCCACGACCCGGGACTCGCCGGGGTCAAGGGTGACGTGGATCCGAACGGGTTCGACGCCACAGCGTTCCTCAAACATTTTGACTACGGCAGCGTGTCGACCCTCCCGGACGGCCAAGTTCTGCGGGAATACGAAATCACGGCGCTAGATCGTGAAATCGAGGTCGCGCCGGGCGTACACTTCTCCGCGTGGACTTACAACGGGACGGTCCCTGGACCTACGCTCCGCTGCACCGAGGGGGATCGGCTGAGGGTGAACTTCACCAACGCGGGAAGTCACCCGCATACGATCCACTTCCACGGTATCCACGCCGCAGGCATGGACGGCGTTTTCGAAGTGGTCGAGCCTGGGGACCGCTTCGTATACGAGTTCGCCGCGGCTCCGATGGGGTTCCACCTCTATCACTGCCACGCCCTCCCCCTGAAGCGCCATGTGCACAAGGGTCTGTACGGCGCGTTCATCGTAGATCCGCCCGAGGGAAGGCCAGAAGCCAACGAAATGCTGATGCTGATGAACGGCTTCGATACCAATTTCGATGGCGACAACGAGGTCTACGCCGTGAACACGGTGGCCCACCATTACCAGAGACATCCCATCGAAATCGAGCAAGGTGAATTGGTGCGGGTTTACCTCGGCAACATGACCGAGTTCGATCTGCTCAACTCGTTCCACCTACACGGAAATTTCTTCCGCCTATACCGCACCGGAACGGATCTCGAACGGTATGAGTGGACCGACACTGTGATGCTGTGCCAAGGTGAACGCGCCGTCCTCGAGTTCACGTACGATCACCCCGGGAAGTACATGTTTCATGCCCACCAGAGCGAATTTGCTGAGCTCGGCTGGATGGGCATTTTCGACGTCACGCCGCGTACGCTGGTTTGACGTCCGGTACGAGCATGACGGATGCCACCGCCCCTCCCCCTCCCCAGGGGCGCATGGCCATGGTTTACAAAGGCCTGCTCCCACTGCTCTTTCTGGCAGCCCTTCTGGCGGTGTTCGCGCGCATCGGTCCCGTCGGCGTATTCCGAGCCACATTCCCACCGATCGAGGAACTCACTTTCGAGCGGATTGCATTCCCGCAGCCCGGACTGATCCGCGTCCATATGGTCAACGGTGGACCGGAGCCCGTCACGGTCGCTCAGGTGATCGTGGACGACGCGTACTGGGAGCATACGGTCACGCCCGACCGTCTGGTCGGCCGTCTCGGCGACATTGTGTTGGAGATCCCCTACCCGTGGGTCGACGGCGACCCTCTGGCCATTTCGGTCGTCAGTTCGACTGGGGTCACCTTCGCGCAAGAAGTGGCCGTGGCCACGCAGTCTCCGCAGTTCAATCGGTCCTACGTCGTCACGTTCGCCCTTCTGGGCACGTATGTGGGCATCATCCCTGTGTTCCTGGGCCTGTTGTGGCTGCCATTTCTCGCCAGCGTGGGAGCGCGCTGGGTGGACTTCTTCCTGAGCTTCACAGTAGGTCTACTGCTCTTCCTGGGGGTGGATGCGGTCGAGGGAGCCCTCGAGTTGTCGGACGGGGTTGCTTCGGCGTTTCAGGGGGTCGGGCTCATCGTCCTGGGAGTGGTCGCCACTCCGCTCGTCATTCACATCGTGAGCGTCCTGGGCCGCCGTGACTCCGAGCTCACTCCTGTGGGCCTGTCCACCCTCATCGCAATCGGCATCGGGCTTCACAACCTGGGAGAAGGTCTCGCGATCGGCTCCTCGTATGCGATCGGCGAGGTGGCGCTGGGAACGAGCTTGGTCTTCGGGTTTCTACTCCACAACACGACGGAGGGACTCGGTATCGTGGCGCCGCTGGCCCGTTCGCGGCCATCGCTGGCGAAGCTGGCTGCTCTCGGCCTCATCGCGGGAGTGCCCACGATCCTCGGCACTTGGATCGGAGGATTTTCCTACTCACCGACAGCCAGCGTTCTCTTCCTGGCCATCGGCGCAGGAGCCATTGTCCAGGTCATCGTGGTGCTCGGCAAGAGTATGGGATCGCATGGTGGAAAGGGCTTGAGGGGCCCGCTGAACGCAGCCGGATTGGTGGGGGGATTGCTCGTCATGTACGCCACCGGGCTGTTCGTGGCTGCCTAGTTGGAGACCGATTCCCGTCTCTCTTTCCCTCCGTTAGATTGTCGATTCCGACGTAACCGTCTAAGGAGAACATCGTGCCCCACCAGAACGGCTCCAACCGCAGCGGCGCTGGCGACGTGACAGACACGCCAGAGGGTGACTACAGCTCCGCCTTTCCCAACTCGAGGAAGATCTTCGTGGAGGGCTCTCAGGGAGTCCTGGTCCCGATGAGAGAGATATCTCTCGCTGGTGGGGAGCCCCCGGTTCGCGTGAACGACACGAGTGGACCGCTGGGCGTCGATCCCCAGTTAGGACTGACAAAGCTTCGGGCCCCCTGGATCGAGGGGCGGGGCGGCGTAGTCGAGGGCGACACGATCTATCGGCCTCTCGACCCCGACACAGCAGCATCGATCCCCGCAGCGCTTCAGAACCGCCCACTCCGCTCTACCGGCGGAACAGTTACGCAAATGCACTATGCGCGCCGAGGCGAAATCACTGAGGAAATGGAGTTCGTCGCTATTCGTGAGGGGATGGACGCGGAGTTTGTACGTGATGAGGTCGCACGGGGGCGCGCGATCATCCCCGCCAACATCAACCACCCCGAATCTGAGCCGATGATCATCGGACGTGGCTTCCGCGTGAAGATCAACGCCAACATCGGTAACTCGGCCGTGGGCTCTTCGATCGAAGAGGAAGTCGAAAAACTGAGGTGGGCGGCTCTTTGGGGTGCAGACACCGTGATGGATCTTTCCACGGGCAAGAACATCCACGAGACGCGCCAGTGGATTATCCGGAACTCTCCGGTACCCATTGGAACGGTGCCGATCTATCAAGCGCTCGAAAAGGTGAACGGAGTCCCTGAGGAGCTCACCTGGGAAATCTATCGCGACACGCTGGTCGAGCAGTGTGAGCAGGGCGTCGATTATTTCACGGTGCACGCAGGGGTGCTCCTGCGCTACGTCCCCATGACCGCGAATCGCATGACGGGCATCGTGTCACGGGGTGGTTCGATCATGGCCAAGTGGTGTCTGGCCCACCATAAGGAGAGCTTCCTCTACACGCACTTCCACGAGATCTGCGAACTCATGGCCGAGTACGACGTCTCGTTCTCGCTAGGCGACGGACTGCGGCCCGGGTCGCTGGCGGACGCAAATGACGAGGCTCAGTTCGCTGAACTTTACACGCAGGGGGAACTCACGCAGATCGCGTGGGAGCACGACGTCCAAGTCATGTGCGAGGGGCCGGGGCATGTGCCGATGCACATGATCAAGGAGAACATGGACAAGCAACTGGAGTGGTGCGCCGAAGCCCCCTTCTACACACTCGGGCCGCTAACGACCGACATCGCCCCTGGGTACGACCACATCACGAGCGCCATCGGAGCGGCGCAGATCGGATGGTATGGCACAGCGATGCTCTGCTACGTAACGCCGAAGGAACACCTCGGCCTGCCGAACCGTGACGATGTAAAGGCGGGAGTGATCGCCTATCGAATCGCCGCCCACGCAGCCGACCTGGCGAAGGGGCATCCCGGAGCTCGGGAATGGGACGACGCCCTCTCGAAGGCCAGATTCGACTTCCGATGGGAGGATCAGTTCAATTTGGCTCTCGACCCCGTGACGGCGCGGGAATTCCACGATGAGACGCTGCCCGCGGAGGGAGCAAAAGTGGCCCACTTCTGTTCGATGTGCGGGCCGAAGTTCTGCTCGATGAAGATCAGTCAGGACATCCGCGACTTCGTTTCAGAGGGGGGCGCGAGCGAAGACGTCATCCAGACCGGATTGGAATCGAAGTCGGCCGAATTTCGAGAGCAAGGTGGAAAAATCTACGTGGATGTGGGCGGGGATTAGCCTGCTGCTCCCTACGCGTCCTCCCAGTGCACCTCGTCGCCGACCGCGATGGTAGCGTCGTTCAGGACGCTTCCGTGAACTCCACCGCCCCAATGGGGATCGAGGGCGTCCATGAGGCCCTCGCAGGCTTCGTCCATCCGTACGCAGGGGCGGGTTTCACCATGAACGTGAATCCGTAGGTCCCCCACAGCGAGTGTCTGGTCACGTGTACCCTCCAGCCGTATGCCGCCCGACACCATCAGGTTGGCCCGACGCATTACCGGCTCCACGAAGCCTTCCAGTTCTCCTTTGAGACGGTCGAAGACCTCGCGTTCGATCAGTGTCACCTGACGCTCGCGATCGAAGTCCGCGCCCCCCTCGAGTCCTCGGCCCTCCACGGAGACCGCCTCATCCACTGAATGCATCGGCCCTCCACGCGCCCGCTTGAGCCAGATAACCTCCAACTTTCCCATGAACGCCTCCTCGGACGTCAGATCAACGCCAGCGGGATTGAAGCTTCGCCAGCGCGGCCCTCCCTGGGCACAACTTGTCGAACGGCACATCGACCAGCGGCTGATCCACGGTATTCTCAATCGCGTGCAGGTCAAGACTGTTCGGCTCGATGTATAGAAGCCCCGTGGCCACCTCTCCCCGGGCCTGGAGTTCCTTGAGGTGCGTATACGCCGCGGCCCTATCGGTCGGGTCGTATCCCTCATTCACGGATCTGAACCGCACCACGCTCCCGTCGTGCATCGTCACCGCGGTCGCTGCTCCGGGATCCTGTCGAGCCTGAATCTCGTGGAGTGGCGGCACGAAGTCTGTCTCGACGACCTCGTGCCCGTGCTCGCGTGTGTGAGCATAGCTCTTGGTGGAGCCCTCATGGTCGTTGAAAGTCACGCACGGAGAGATCACGTCCACGAGAGCGAAGCCCTGATGAGCCAGCCCCGCCTTCATGAGAGGCACCAACTGTTTCTTGTCTCCGGAGAAGCTCCGGGCAACAAAAGAGGCGCCCAACGTCAGCGCCAACGACGCTGGGTCGATAGGGCGCATCCGATTTTCCTCGCCGTGTTTCGCCGTGCTGCCCACATCCGCCGATGCTGAAAACTGACCCTTGGTCAGTCCATACACGCCGTTGTTCTCCAACACGTAAAGAATGTTCACGTTGCGGCGCATCGCGTGACAGAACTGCCCCAGCCCGATGGAGAGTGAATCGCCATCTCCGGAGACTCCGATGTAGGAGAGGTCTCCGTTTGCAGCATTCGCGCCCGTAGCGATGGACGGCATACGGCCGTGAAGCGAGTTGAAGCCGTGCGCCTCACTGAGGAAATAGGTGGGCGTCTTCGATGAGCACCCGATTCCACTCAGCTTCGCGACCCGGTACGGTGGTATGTCGAGTTCGAAAAACGCTTGAACTATTGCCGCGGTAATGGAGTCGTGACCACACCCGGCACAAAGCGTCGACTGAGTCCCCTCGTAGTCCCGACGAGTCAGTCCGAGCTTGTTCTTCCTGAGGCCCGGGTGTCGGACCGACGGCTTAGCGGTTTGTGTCATCGAATCCCCCTACCCGGCTTCCACGGGGACGAGCCCCAACCGATCCCGAACACCCCGGGCCACCACCTCGGCACTGAGGGGCGCTCCCCTGTAGTCGAGCACAGATGCGAGCTTGCTCTTCGGAACGGCCGTCTCGAGCATGAGCAACCTCCTGAGTTGACCGTCGCGGTTCTGCTCCACCACGATGTTGAGGTCGTGGGAGAGGAGGAACTCCTCGACGGCGGCGGAGAAGGGGAAGCCCGCTACCCGCAAGAAATCGAGGGCGATTCCCTCCCCCGCCAGTATTTCGACAGCTTCCAGGACGGCCCCCCGACAACCACCCACCGTGACGATCCCGATGGTAGCTCCATCGACAACACGGACCTCCGGGGGTGGGAGCGCCTCCGCGGCTCCCTCGATCTTCCTCGCGATCCGGTCCACTACGTCCTGGTAGAGATCCCCGTCCTCGGTGTAGCGACCGAATCGGTCGTGCCCCGAACCCCGGGTAAAGTATGCCCCCTTGGGATCGACCCCCGGTAGAGACCGGGCGGGGATACCATCGCCGTCGGCGTCGAGGTACCGATAAAACGTCTCCATCTCCTGCAGCTCCTCCGCGGAAAGAACCTTTCCGCGGTCCGGAACGTAGCCGTCATCCCACTCGAGTTTCTTGCACACCCAGTCGTTCATGCCGACGTCGAGGTCGGAGACCACGAACACCGGCGTCTGGAAACACTCGGCCAAATCGAATGCCTTAACGGAGAAGTAGAAACACTCTCGCGGATCGCCCGGAAACAGCAGGATGTGCTTCGTGTCGCCGTGGGAGGCGAACGCAACCGTGAAGAAGTCCCCCTGCTGGGTGCGCGTGGGCATGCCCGTAGAGGGTCCCGCACGCTGTACGTCGAAGATGACGGCCGGTATCTCGGCGTAATACGCCAAGCCGAGGAACTCGTTCATCAAAGAAATCCCGGCCCCGCTCGTGGAGGTAAACGCACGGGCGCCCATCCAGCCGGCACCCAGCACTATACCGATCGCCGCGAGCTCGTCCTCCGCTTGAATGACGCAATAGAGGTTCTTACCCGTCTCCGGATCCTTGCGGAGCCTCTCACAGAAGCCCCGGAACGAGTCCATGAGGGACGTTGCCGGCGTGATAGGATACCACGCTCCCACAGTCGCGCCCGCGTACACACAGCCCAGAGCCGCGGCCATGTTCCCGGTCATCAACACGGAGTTCCGATTCGCGTTCATCCGTTTCAGGCAGATCGGGAGCGGACAGTCGAAATGCTCCATCGCGTAGTCGTAGCCCAACCGAAGGGCTGCGGTGTTCGAGTCCATGAGATGCTGCTTGGTGCCGAATTTCTCACTCAGCATCTCTTCAAGCACATCGATATCGATGGACAGGAGTGCGGCGACAGCCCCCACGTATGCGATGTTCTTCATGAGGATGCGCTCCCGGGCACCTTTGAAGTTCTCCACACACATGTGCGACAGCGGAATACCAAAGAACATCACGTCCGCACGACGGAGCTCTTCGTCAAGCGGCCAACTCGAGTCGTAGAGGACAGCCTCCCCGGGACTCACCTCGGCAATGTCCTGCTCGTACGTCTTTGGGTTCATCGTCACCATCAGGTCGACCTTCGGGCTGCGGGCTAAATGGCCGTCCTTGTTCACCCGGATTTCATACCAGGTCGGAAGTCCCTGGATGTTGGAGGGGAACACGTTCTTTCCGGAGACCGGAACGCCCATGCGAAAGATGGCCTGCATGAGCATGCCGTTCGCGCTGGCGGAGCCGGTCCCGTTGACCGTGGCGACTTTTATTACGAAGTCGTTAGTGCGGTCTGGGGAGTCTCGGTCCACGTCGGTTCACCTGCGTAAGGGATGAGCAAGTCGAACTTCTGCATGTCCCACGCGGCCGTGGGGCAGCGCTCTGCGCATAAACCACAGTGCACACACAGGTCCTCGTCTTTGACCATCACGCGAGCGGTCTGGGGTAGGTTCTCTGAGACGTAGAGGTCCTGATCGGTGTTCTCAGCGGGGGCGGTAAGGCGGAGCCTGAGCTCCTCCTCTGGCTCGTTCTCGGTCATCGTCAGGCAATAGACGGGGCAGACGTCTATACACGCGTCGCACTCGATGCATAGGTTCGACGTGAACTCCGTCTGAATGTCACAGTTGAGGCAGCGGGCCACCTCGACCGCCGTCTGCTCGGCGTCGAAGCCCAACTCCACCTCGACCTCAAGAGCCTTGAAACGCTCCACCAAGTCGACATGATGCATCCTGGAGCGCTCGGAATCATCGTACGCGCTTCCGTAGCTCCAGGAGTGCAGCCCCATTTTCTGTGAGACGAGGTTCATACCGTAAGCCGGTCGGTCGGTCAGCGACCCGCCTTCACACTGCGCATGAATGGAGACGGCCGCTTGATGGCCATGCTCCACGGCCCAGATGATGTTCTCGGGGCCCCACGCTGCATCTCCACCCACAAAAACGCCGTCCCGCGTAGTCTGGAACGTAGTGCGATCAACGGTCGGCATATCCCACTCGTTGAACTCGATGCCGATATCACGCTCGATCCAAGGGAAAGTGTTGTCCTGCCCGATCGCCAGAATCACGTCGTCGCACGGGATCATCGTCGAGTCGACCTTGGTGCTGACGAGCCGGCCGTCCTCATCGGGCGCCCACTCGACGATGTCGAACTCCATGCCCACCAGCCGTCCGTCTTCGATCACGAATCGGCTCGGCGAATGGTTTTCGACGATCTCGACGAGTTCTTCCTCGGCGTCATCGAGCTCCCACGCCGAAGCCTTGAAGTAAGGGCGACCTTTTCGAGCGATGACGCGGACGTCCTTCCCGCCGATCCGCTTCGACGTCCTACAACAGTCCATCGCTGTATTCCCGACACCGATGATCAGCACCCGCTCACCGATGGAGTCGGTGTGCTCGAAGTGGACCGACTCCAACCAATCGATTCCGATGTGGATGTTCGCGGCGCCCTCGTCTCGCCCGGGGATGCGCAGTTCCTTGCCCTTGGGCGCACCCGTGCCGATAAAGACGGCATCGAATCGGTCCTGGTCCAGAAGCTCCTTGAGGCTGTCGATGGGGTGGCTGTAGTGCACCTGCACGCCCATGTCGAGGATCATGTCGATCTCTTCATCGAGCACGCTTCCCGGGAGCCGGAAGGACGGAATATTGGTCCGCATCAGACCCCCGGGCCGATCCATCTTCTCGAAGAGCTCGCACTCGTAGCCTAGCGGCATCAGGTCGTTGGCCACGGTCAGTGACGCCGGGCCGGCCCCGATCAGCGCGATACGCTTGCCGTTCTTTTCCTCGGGTATCTTCGGAAGCAGATCTGCTACATCGCCCCTCAGGTCCGAGGCCACCCGCTTGAGCCTGCATATCGCGACGGGCTCGTCCTCGACACGGACACGCCGACATGCCGGCTCACAGGGGCGGTCACATGTTCTCCCCAGAACACCGGGAAAGACGTTCGACTCCCGGTTCAACATGTATGATTCTGTGAACCGGCCCTGGCTAATCAGCCGGATATACTCCGGGACTGGCGTGTGGGCCGGGCACCCCCATTGGCAATCTACGACCTTGTGGTAGTAGTCAGGGTTAGAGGTGTCGGTGGGCTGCATATATCAAAACCGCTCCAGCGGCTGATTCACGGAATTTGCGCGACCATGATCGGGTTGCTGGTCCGTTTGCGCAAGGTGTGGGGATTACCTAGGCAGAGGGCCGGTTCAGATTGTCGGACAAGACATTCATCACTCGGGTCCTGGCGAGGGAGAAAACCAAGGTCGTCTGAGGCATGGATCTGCGTTCTCTCGCCGGTGAAATGGTCACGCTTCCGATCTTGTTGCGCTTGAATGGTCACCCTTCCGGCCCGTTCAATCAAGACGTGGCGAACTCTCACTCGGACTGCGGAGCCCGAGCGTTTTCTCTAGCAAGAAACGAGCCTTGCAGCACCCGTCCGCGCACGTTGACATATTGCACCGATTCGGTCTCGAATGTTGGCAAAATTTCCATGCTCAGAGCGGGCCTTATCGGCTACGTCTTACCGAGCCACACCCTATGGGGGCCAGCATCGAGCAAGACTTCAACGGTCTTGAAAGTCGAGTCGAGTGAGGCAGACGGCGGCAAACGCCGTTGTGTAACGAGTGACAGTGATCCGCCGGCCTCGAGATGGTCCGGCACTCCACGAACGAGATGCTCGACCACTCTGCCCGTCTGTGCCTTCCCTTCGTGGTACGGCGGGTTGCTGACGATCAGGTCGTAGCGTTCATCTGTCAGCGCGCCGAAACCGTCCGAGGGAATCACGCGGGCCCCCGGTACGTTTTCCCTCGCTGCCGCCAGCGCGACGGTATCGACATCGAGAAAGTCCACACGGGCAGTGGGTTCCAACGCCGATAAGAACGCTCCGATCAAACCCGAGCCGCATGCGAAATCCAGGACGCGCCGTCCCGCTAGTGGAACCTTGCCCACTGCATTGAGCAGCGCACGGGTGCCCGCATCCAGGCGGCCCGCAGCAAAAACACCGGGGTAGGATATCCATTCCCGAGGACCATCGGGAAACTCCAGGGAGGTAGACTGGCGCCACTCCTCGAGGGTCCCTCTGGGACTCGGGGCATCCGTCGACCACACCGCCTCGAGGACACGACAGCGGCCACCGGACGCCACGGTCCTGGCCGGATCCATGAGAGACTCGATAATCCGACCGGCGGAGCCAGCCCCCTCGTCGTTGGCTCCGTACACCCAGAGGGGCGCACCGCCCTTGAGAACGGACGCCGCCGCGTGAAGGGCCATATCCAACTCTTCTTTGGCCTTGGGGAGCCGCAGGGTAGCCGCGTCGAACGGCCCAGCGGGAGGCCACGCTGAGGCGCTCCTGCCCTCTCGCGCGAACCGGTGCCATGATCGAACCTGGCCCCCGGCCTCTCTCACCGAAATGGCCACCTCCGGGAGATTCTCGAGCATCACGAGCACGCTCCCGCGGATTCCGGCCCGGCCCAGGACCCCGGACATCAGCTTGGCAGCGGCCCGATCCCGCCAGTCGGCACTGCGTTTGAGAGACATGTCCGCCTGATGTGAACGCCGGGCCGAGGCCGGACTCAACCGCCCTCGATCATCTCCCCGAGGCGCTCAAGCCCTGCCGAGATCTTGTCCTCTGAGGGCCCGAACGAGAAGCGAACCCACTTCTTGAGCCCCTTCATCGGTAGGTGTGTCTTGGCCGGGTTCACATCGAAGAACCGCCCCGGAATGGTAACCACTTTACGCTCCAGTCCGGCCTTGAAGAACCCCTCGGCGTCATTCAGAGGCTTGGGCAAGCCACCCAGATCAGCCCACACGTAGAACGTGCCCAAGGGCGGGCGCTCACAGCGAATTCCAATAGTCTCGAGCCCCTCCAGCATGATGTTCCTTTTCTTCGCGAACAAGCGCCGCACCGCGGTCGTCTCTTCATCTGCCCGCTCCGGATCCAAAGCTTTGATCGCCAACCGCTGCGCCGGAAGGCTCGGTCCACCATCGAGCCCCGTGGCAGCCCGCTCGAGATTCTCGATCACGCTCGACGGCCCCACCGCCCAACTCAACCGCCACCCCGGATACCGGAAATTCTTGCTCAATCCGTCGACGATGAGCACCGGTTCCTTCTCTACGTTCCTCACGTAGGCCGCCGCGGATACCGGGCCACTCCCGGGGGCACCGTCCTCCTCATAAATGAAGTGCGAATAGGACTCGTCCATGACGAGCGTGCACTTGTTCTTTCGTGCGGCCGCCAAATAGGCCTTCAGGTCACCGCCCTGGATGAGGTCACCCGTCGGATTGCACGGGTTCCCGATGAGAAAGGCCCGAAGTTTCTTAGCCGCCATGACCTTGGCCAACTGGGCTGGCTCGAGGCGGAACGACTCGTCCGGACCGGTCTGCACAGGCACGGGCTTGACCCGATCAAGGTGCTGGTTGAACAGGTCGTGATATGACGCCGAATCGGGGGACTTATACCCCATCGAAATCGAGTTGAAAGTGGAGAGAATCTTCCAAAGCATGAGGCGGCCACCCGATGCGATAGAGACATTTTCCTTCTTGTACTTCGAATCTTCGCCCGTGCGATAAAGACGATTGTAGTGGCCCGCCACTGCTTCCCGGAGCTCATCGATGCCTCCGGCCGGTCCGTAGGAATGGTCATGGGGCTCGAGGGTGATCCAAGTGAGCCGGTTGGGGGCGCCCTCGATTCTGCCGACGTCAGGCTGTCCCTGGCTCAAGTTACACCAATCGGGCCGTCCACTCCTATAGCCAAACTCCGCAGCGTCGACCATCGCCTGAGCGACGCCCATGTAGGGCATGTGCCTGAATGTTGTCTTCTTTTTTGCCACTGATGGAATCTCTTTCAGTTTTAGCGAATGGGCTTTAGCGAACCTCGGACGAACTCAGGATCACTCGGGCGACGCCGGTCACGATTCCAGCCCTTGGGGCAACAGTACGAGGCGCACCGTACCGAGGTTGATCCCGGGAACGGACAACTGCACGCGGGGACAATGTAGCGGAATTGACTCTCCTTCGCCTTCCCGGGTCGCGTTCCATCTCCCTTCCCACTCGGGGCACGAGTCGGTAACCTGGGACCTTGATTAGTTCTCAAGGAAGCCACGATGAGGCGCACGGCCGGTACTCAATAGCCCTGTCGTTGACGGCCCCGGGCATCGTTTTCGGCGATATCGGGACCAGTCCCATCAGTTGTAATCGTCGCGGAGGTTAGAACTGATGGCGCCCAAGGGGAAGCAGAAGCTCAAGAAAGAACTGGGCCTGTTCGATGTCTACGCCATCGCCACCGGTGTGACGCTGAGCGCCGGTTTCTTCCTGCTTCCGGGTTTGGCGGCGGTCGAAGTGGGCTCGGGCCTCCCCATGGCTTACCTGCTGGCGGGACTCGTCATCATTCCGGGTCTGGTCAGCATGGCCGAACTGGCCACCGCCATGCCCAGAGCCGGCGGCGTCTACTACTTCCTCGATCGCAGCATGGGACCGTTGATGGGGACGATCGGGGGGTTCGGCACGTGGATCGCGCTCAGCCTCAAGTCAGCGTTTGCGCTGATCGGAATCGGAGCCTATCTGCGACTATTTCTCCCCGATGTGAATATTGTTGCGATCTCCGTGGGATTCGCGATCGTCTTCGGCCTCCTCAACATCCGGGGAGCGAAGAAATCCACATCCCTCCAGTCCGTCATGGTCGTGGGACTCTTGACGCTTCTCGCGTGGTTCACCGGCGTCGGGCTGACGGACATTGAGCCGGCGAATCTCAGCGGAATGTTCGGGTACGCCCCCGGAACACTCGTTTCGACGGCGGGTCTGGTCGTCGTCAGCTATATGGGCCTCACCCAGGTGGCCAGCGTCGCGGAGGAGGTCCGAAACCCCGAGCGCAACATCCCACTCGGGATGTTCCTGGCCTTCGGAACCGCCGTGCTCGTCTACACGGTCGGCACAGCGGTCATGGTGGGTGTCGTCTCGGCGGACGTCCTTGCCCGGGACGGCGGAGATCTGACCCCGGTGGCCACCGTAGCCGACGTGCTCGTGGGCCGTTGGGGGACCATCATGATGACCACCGCCGCCGTGCTCGCATTCTCGTCGGTCGCGAACGCCGGCATCTTGTCCGCCTCTCGCTATCCGCTGGCCATGAGCCGGGACAACGTACTTCCCAGGTTCTTTTCTAGGATCCAAGCCCAGGGCGCACCCCTCTACGCAATCTATGCCACGGTATGCCTGATCCTGGTATTCGTTGTCCTGTTTGACGCCAGCAGAATCGCGAAGCTGGCGGGTGCGTTCCAATTGACGATGTTCGCCCTGAGTTGCCTCGCCCTGATCGTGATGAGGGAGAGCCGAATCGAGTCATACGACCCGCGCTTCCGATCTCCCTTCTACCCGTGGCTCCACATTCTGGGAGTGCTGGCGCCCTTCTGGCTTATCGTTCAGATGGGGGTCCTGCCGAGTGTCTTCACCGGTGGACTCATCACCTTTGGGGCGATGTGGTACAGCTACTACGCACGGGAACGCGTGGACCGGGAGGGCGCGATCTACCACATCTTCGAGCGCCTAGGTCGCCAACGGGACGCAGGGCTCGACCGGGAGCTGCGCGAGATCATGAAAGAAAAGGGTCTCCGTGACGCGGATCCCTTCGAGGAAGTCGTGACGGCGGCCTCCATTATCGACACGCCCGGCGGTACGGGATTCCGGAACGTGATCTGGGAGGCGTCAGCTTATCTTGCAGATGCTTCCGGTGTTCCCGTGAAGGAACTCGGCGAGGACTTCTTGCAGGGCACCGTCGTAGGCATGACGCCCGTCTCTCACGGGGTCGCGCTTCCACATCTACGCCGAACCGACATCGAATCCGCTCACATGGTCATGGTTCGCTGTCCCGGCGGAATGAAGATGGATGTAGAGATAGCTGAAGGTCGACACCATGAGTCCGAGCCGGTGCAAGCCGTATTCTTTCTCATGAGCCGGCTGGACGACCCCGGCCGGCACCTGCGGCTCCTGGCCCAGATAGCCGGCCGCGTCGACAAGGACGACTTCATGGAGGCCTGGCTCTCCGCCTCCAATCATCAGGAGCTCAAGGAGGCGATACTCCGTGACGAACGGTTGCTAACGCTGACCCTCAAGGTCGGTACGCCGTCGGAGTCCCTCATTGGACAAGCGCTCAAAGACATCCCCTTGCCGGAGGGCACTCTTATCGCCTTGGTTCGCCGCGGGCCCGAAGTGGTGATCCCGCGGGGAGCCACCGTGCTGGAACGCGGGGACCGTCTCACGATCATCGGAGAACCCACCGATTTGGGTACCCTCGGGAAGCGCTTCAAGGCCCACGCTCCATCGCCCGGAGTGGCCTAGGAGCAGGCCCACGCGACAAAGCGACCATGGTGGGAGAGAGAGAGATCGACCGGCAACCTACGGTTTCGCCAAAGAACGACCGGAATCCCCTGCTCCGCCTCAATCTGGACCTGTTCAGGTGGTAGGTCCATCCGCGAGCTGAGGGCCGCACGTGCCGACTCCCTCACCGTCCGGCTCGCGTCGGCACCGGGCGCCTCCAAAGGCTCAATCCTCGCGGTGACCGAACGATGGGTCGAGAGGCCATTGGCCGCAGTGAGCGTCGCGACTGCGTGCACCCATTCGTCGGTTCGCTCCAGCCGAACCTCGAAAGAACCGGTCTCGTGAAGGACCAAGATCCACCCTTCGGCAACCGGTCGAACCAAGAAATCCCGCGGCATAAACCGGACCGCGGCATCGACCTTCTTGGCCATCTTGTAAGCGCTCTCTTTGGCGGCCCAAAAGCTCCACCGGAGTGAATGAGGAGAACCCGAAGCGCTCAGGGCCTCCCGTTCGCCAGCGGAAAAGACACGGGCATCGAAGCGAGGGTGAAGCGCCTCGGGTTGGCTCTCGGGGTCGTGGAGATCGACCACATCGTTACCTACGAGCAAAATACTCCTCCTCCATGCCGATGAGCCGATCGACGATCTGTTGAGAGAAGTCCCTGGAACGCCGCATCCCCGCGTGATCCGACTGCGGCTCGATCAGCTCGAAGCCGATATAGAAGGAATCCCCACGGGCAGGCACCGTCGACCACGTGTCCTGCCGATCGCCACGCAAGTAAACGCACAATGGCCGACAACCCGGGACCGAAGTGAGGATTCTCCCCACCGCGTGCGCGACAGAGTCGGACTCCACTCGTCCACTCCGACTGCGCCGGGCCTCTGGAAAGATCAGCGCCGTCTCACCCTTCGAGAGAAGGTGTTGCACGCGCTTGATGGCCCTCGAGACGTCCTCTCGGCGTCCCCCCCGAATGACCGGTATGCATTTGGTGAGCCACGCCCCGACCCGCGTGGGCCACTGGGATGCGAAATTGTTGTACTCGGGGAGATTCCAGGGTATGCGAGAGTAATGGAAGAGGTACCACCAACTGCCGCCCAACGCCCAGGCGATGACGGCTGAATCCATCATCGTGAGATGGTTCGGGCAGATTAGGAGCGGTCGGGCGCTCTCCTTCACCAGTGCCCGGTATCGCGTCCGGACCTGCGCGACGTCCCTGACGTGATACCCCATCACGACACGCAGGATGAAGGCAATCGGAAGGACCCACACGATGGAGAACAGACGGCCCACTTCGCGCTGGAATACATGGGCAGCCCGGGTTCTGAACGGAAGCCGTGTCAAAAAGCGATCCTCAGGAAAGCTTCTCCTGAATGAGCCGCACGGCGTCCCCTACCGTATTCACCGCATCCGCGTCCTCGTCCTCGACCTCGATGTCGAACTCATCCTCGAAATTCAGGATGATGTCCACGAGCCGGGCTGAGTTCACCTTCAGATCCTCGAGGATGTTGGTGTCGTCGGTGACAGCCTCGAGGGCGTCTTCATTCTTTGCGTAGGGCTTCACGATCTCGACCACTTTCGCGAAGATCTCGTCTCTCGTCATCGGTGCTCCCATCTGGAACTGTGTAAAGTGTCTCGAAACATACTCGCGGTCACGGTTGAGCGCGCCCCACTCGTATCCTAAGTGGGTTAGAACGCGCTGTACTTCTTCAAAAGACTTCTAGTCCTCCCACCTGCGGAAGATCGCGCAGGCGTTCACGTCGCCAAAGCCGAAACCGGCCTTGATCATCGTATTCAACTCCGGCATCTCCCGCACCACGTGAGGAATCGAGTCGGCATAGGCCTCGATCTCGGGATGCACGTCCTCACAGTTGATTGAAGGATGTACGAATCGGTCGCGAAGCATAAGAACACAAGCGACGGACTCGAGCGCGCCCGCAGCTCCCAGGGCATGCCCGATCATCGACTTGGTGGATGTGATCACCGGGAACGCCTCCGGAGCGCGCTGTAGGACCTTGGCCCAGGACGCTACCTCCTTCGAATCCGCCCCGGTGGCCGTCAAATGACCGCTGATCGCGTCGATCTCACCCGGATCGATCGCCGCATCAGCCACGGCCGCGCCAATGCATCGCTGTACCCCCTCCGCATTCGGAGCCGTCATGCTACCCCCACCACGGTGGCCGCCGCAATTGATGGCGCCGCCGAGGATCTCGGCGTAGGTGCGAGCGCCACGGGCCTGTGCACTCTCCAAGCTCTCGAGATGCAGCACTGCCGCTCCGCTGCCTGGAACGAAGCCCCCGGCAGACGCACTCATGGGCCGCGACGCCTTTCCCGGTTCGTCGTTATGGGAACGGCACAGCACTCTCATCGAATCGAACCCGGCCCAGGCATAGTGGCTGGAGCCCTCGGTACCACCACAAAGCATACGTTCGGCCAGCCCGGCCCGAATGCGTAGGCAGCCCTCGATGATCGCTTCGGTTCCGGTACTGCAGGCGCTTGAGTTGGCCGTCACCTGGTTGCCGAGGGAGAGGAGTCCAGCGATCCGAGCGGAAGCACCGCTGCCCATCACCTGCTCGACCATCGTGCTACCGAGCCGTCGCACACGCCCGGCGTCGACAAAGGGAATGAGTTTTTCGCCGGCCGTATCCAGTCCACCGATTCCCGTCCCGATTACGGCACCGGCCTCCCAGTTAACGCGGTCGTCGTCCGGATCGGGTCTCTCCAAGCCCGCGTCTGTCCAGGCGTCGACCGCAGCGATGCACGCGAAGCGATGGCTAGTATTCATCGCGAGCAACTCGTCGGGTGCGAAGTACGCCTCTACGATCTCATCGACCCCCTGGGGGATCCCGCCCACCGTGCACCCGAACTTCAGTTCTTCGAGCAACGGGACGTGGCGGATCCCGGAAACGCCTCCCCGGAGTGCCTCTGTGTACGACTCTAGGCCACATCCGTTGGGCGCGACCACACCCATGCCTGTAATGACCACTCTGCGGGCTGCGTCTTCGCGCCTCGCTGCATTCTCCCGAGCCGCCGACTCATCCGTCATCGCATCACCACTCAACGTTCCACCCCGAGTCCCGAAATCGTTCCTGCGCACACAACCGTACCGTCATCAAGGGTCATGGACGCTTCGGACCGAAGTTTGTCGCGCCGAAAAAACGTCTTCCGGGCCGATATCGTGACCCGTTCACCCGGCTTCACGATCCCGGAAAAATCGATGTTCGCATCGGTGAAGAGGGCAATCCTCTTTTTCACCCCCTCACGTCCATATTGGAGCGCGTAGATGTATATTCCCAACGCCACCACCCCGACCTGAGCAAGAGACTCGAGCAAAATGACACCGGGGGTAATCGGGTCACCCGGAAAGTGCCCTCGATAGAAGTTTGCGTCCGGACGGAAGCGGTATTGCGCCAAGATGTGGCCCTCATCCACCTCAAGGATCTCGTCCACAAACCGGAAGGGCTCCTGTTGAGGAAGGAGCTCTAGGACCTCCTCCGGGCTCAGCCGAGCGGCGGTGACATCGACCGGCATTACTCCCCCATCCTACCACCGTACGAACGCTCGCTGGGCCACGGATAGTCCGCGTAGTCGATGTCACGAAACACCCCGACTTTGGCACGCTTGATGTCATAGATCGCTTGACCGTCCACCAAAACCTGCGCATCTCCGATCGTGATCGCCGAGCCGGATTGGGGTAGGTCCTGGTATCGAACGATGTCGATCTCGTATCGGACTACCCCATCGTGTGGCCTGATTTGGCCAGAGAACTCGACCTCCCCACAACCCAATGCGCGCCCGCTGCCCAAGGCCCCGTTCCAGGAGCAGTACAGTCCGAGCAGCTGCCACACACCGTCCACGCCGAGGCACCCCGGCTGAACGGGATCCCCCAGGAAGTGGCACTGGAAGAACCAATCATCGAGCCGGACTTCACGCTCCGCGACCATACGTCCCCGGTTTCCCTTGCGGGAGACGTGCTCGATGCGATCGACCATCAACATGGGAGGCAACGGCAAGCGGGCCTTGCACCCAGGCGGAGCATCCTCGATGAGGCTCCCGTGGGCGATCGCCAGAACCTCCTCTTCAGAGAAGTGCGAACGCGCCTGAAATTCCTCGTAGGTCACGTCTGATCTCCCGTCACGTCTGATCCCCAAACCGGAGAACATAACTCGCCCACGTCAGTCCCGAACCGACGCCGATCACCGCCACGTCATCCTGATCCGTCCAGCAGTCCCAGTTTGTAGACAGCACCGAAGGCGCGCCGGCGGCGCCCCCGTTCCCGTAGTCGACCACGTTGGAGTGGTGCCGTTCGTCTTCGATATCACACTGCTGGCAGACGGACTCCAACATGCGGAGGTTGGCCTGATGCCCCACGAAGTTCAGCGTCCGTCCGGGCGCCGGGTAAGTCTCCTGAATTTTTCGGAGGCATCGCACGGTCTTCTTGATGGCGAACATCTGAACGGTGCGTCCCTCCTGGCTGAAGTGTCCGAAGAGGGGCACGATCACCTTTTCGTAGCCCGCCGGACTGGACTCGATCGTCGTGTCGACGATCTGGCCCCGGGATGATACCCGCGGCGAAACGATCGCGGCCGCCGTACAGTCACCCCACAGCACCGAAGCGGAGCGGTCGTCATAATCCACTGTGGTGGTGAGGCTTTCTGGCGCCACGACAAGCACGTAGTCCGGCAGGCTTTCCGGGAGCATGTTGGAGAGCATGTGCAGCGTGATCCACATGCTGGTACAAGCAGAATTCATGTCGAAGGCCGGCGCCTCCACCCCGAGCGCAGCCGCGATGTGGCACGCGTCGGCAGGCGTCGAGAGCCCTGGACGGCTGGACCCGGCGATCACCATCCCGATTTCGTCCTTGGTGATTCCGGCGCGCTGGAGAGCCATCTCGGTAGCGAGCACGCCCGTGTCTGCGTGTGTGTATAGCGCCACCTCCATGGCCTGACGCGTATCCCGATTCCGGGTGTCCCGGATGTAGTCGAGCGGAAGCACGGTGCGGCGGCTTCGGATACCGACACGATCCAAAATCCATTGCTCGTCCGTGCCGATGTCGAGCTCCGCGAGAAAGCGATTCGTGATCTCGTTCTCGGGGTGGAAGTGGCCGAGGCCGTGCAGGTAGAGACTCACCGCGAAGCCCCGGAGATACGCTCTCCCCCATCCACCCGGATGATGTCACCGTTGATCCATGCCGACTCCGGAAGGGACAGCAGAAAGATCACGTCGGCGACGTCCTCCGGTGTGGTGAGCCGGCCGAATGGATTGCGCGTACGTGCCTGAGCCTTGAGATGCCCGCTTCCGGGGATCATGCGCAGCGCCGGCGTATCCGTGACGCCCGCCTGCACGATGTTCGATCGAATGCCGCACTGAGCCATCTCCACGGCAATCGAGCGAGACACCGATTCCAAAGCGACCTTGGCCGCCGCGACGCCAGCATACCCTTTCCACGCGACCGTATTTCCCTCGCTGGTCAGGCCCAGCACCCTAGCATCCGGCGCGAACAGGCCCCGCTCTCGGAGGGCTTGCGTCCAGCCGAGAAGGCTGGTCCCCATCGAGTGGATCGTCCTGGCCATGTCCTCCTCTTCCAGAAACGCTTCAGCGGAGTACTCGGGAGCGGTAGTGAGGCCCTGGACACCGTCACAGCCCTTGGCGAAGAGTCGGTCCGCGACCTCGCCCAACCCGGCCTCGTCGATACCCAGCGCCGCGGCCAGGCGCTGCCTGGCGCTGTCGCTCACGGGCGCCTCCGGCCCGATCAGCTTGAGGTTGCCGAAAGCGATGGAATGAAGAACTACACGGACCTTTCCTTGCGCACCCAACGCCTCCGCCAAATCGTCCAGAATCTCGGACCGCACCTCGGCATCCAGGGCGTCCTTGTTGAACGTGACGAGAGACACACCCCGATCCCGGATCCTGTCGAACTCGGGCTCGATGCGGCTCATCGCCCCACGTCGGTCCCGATGGACCACGCAGATGTCGAGGCCGTGCTCGGAGAGCTTGTGAGCGGTCGCCAGCCCAAACCCACTTGAGCCCCCGAGAATCAGTGCCCATTCATCCGGAGGAAACGAGGTATCAGGCATCTTCAGCGTGTAGTTGGCTCGCGGACATTAAGAAGAGGGTTCAAGTCCCGCGGGGACTGGGCCGTCCCTCTCAGGACTCCACCCGAATCGACACCCCTGCCGGGACACAAGGATATCAAAGGGGAGCGGTCCTGACTAGGAAGAAGGGCCCGAAGAACGGGAGCCGCTAGAATCCATCGTGATGTGGTTGCGCCTTGATGAAGAGCGCCATAAAGCCAGCTATGGCCGCGGCATTGAGGGCCATGGCTCCAAGAGTCTTCGAGACACTAAAGCGCCGCACCTCGAGCACGATAAGATCTTGTATGTCCATTCTCGCCGGGCCGACTTCGGTGGAGCCGCCGATTGAGTCATTGATAATACTCGGGTCTTCGAAGGTGAACACTGCCCCACTGGTCGATGTGACACGCATCTCTGGCGGCCGCTCCTCACGGAGCAGTTGCTGCGGGCTGGCCGTGATAGGCTGCCAGCTGTAACAGGCTGTTAGCAACACTAGAAGCAGCGCGGCTACGAGCCGGCGCGCTATTGAGGTGTGCCTAAGAATTTTGATCCTCGATTTTCATAAGTGACTTGCACTGAGGTAGCAGGAATAACGTCTGGCAGGACAAGAGAATACGAAGAGGGACGGATCCTGACTAGGAGAAAGCAAGATCGGTGGTGGCCGGGCCCCGTAAGACCCGACCGCCGTTCCGCAGCGGAAGGGCTTGAACAGCCCCCCCCTCCCCGTTAGACCTCCCCCGCCCTTGCAGAACGCACCAGATGCTCCGCCGCACGGAACGCGAGCGCCTGGATCGTCATGGTGGGGTGATTGCGACCACCCGTGACGAGATTGCTGCCGTCGACGATGAACAGGTTGGCCACATCGTGGGCGCGGTGATACTTGTCGACCACAGACGTCCTCGGGTCGTCCCCCAGGCGGCACGTGCCTCGGTTATGCGCACCGCCAGTGCTGTCGCGGACCGGACCCGCCCACACAGACTTGGCCCCGGCCGCCTCGAGAACCTCGATCGACTTCTGTCTGAAGAACTCCATGTTCTTGATATCGTCGGGATGACTCGTGGACGTGATGCGCATAGCGGGCAACCCCCACTCGTCTTTCACCGTGGGGTCCAGATCCACGCGATTGGTCTCGAGCGGCAACTGCGTGGTAAAACACGAGATCGCCATCCTGTGTCTGGATTCGTCCCTGAGCGCCTGTTTGTAGCCCGCTCCCCAGCGGGGCGCGTCGGGGCTCAGCCCCCCGAGGCCGTAACTTATCGGCGTCGCATAGCCGCGAGACGTCATTCGGCCGCCGCCATAGAAGCCCCGATCCGGGTCGGAGGGGACGTAGTCCACGATTCCCGTTCCCGAGACGACGCCCTTGTAGTCGTTCAGCGGATGCTCGAAGAGGGCGCTCGCGCCGGCCCCGCCTCCGAGCATCAAGTACCTGCCCACCACGCCGTTCGAGTTGGCGAGACCATCAGGAAAGCGATTGGAGGCCGACATCAGAAGCAGACGAGCCGACTCCCCAGCGTTCGCGGACAGTACGACGGCCTTGGCGTTCTGGAATACTTCCTGTTTCTCGGCGTTGAAATAGGTCACCCCGGTTACGCGGCCGTTGTTGTCTGTCGAAATTTCACGGACGTAGCTTCTGACGCGGACCTCACAGTTCCCGGTCTCGATGGCCAGCGGGATCACCGTGACCGCCGAGCTCGATCTCGCTTTTACGTGGCATCCGTATCCGGAACACATTCCGCAATTCACGCACCCGGAGCGTCCCATGTACCCCTCGGTGATGATCGCGAGCGGGCCAGGCACCACGCTCAAGCCGAGCTTGGCTGCCGCCCTATAGAACAGGGCGCCCGAGGACTTCATCGGCACCGGCGGTACCGGGTACTCCTTGGACATCGGCGCGACAAACGGGGAATCCACCCGCTGCCCGGAGATTCCCATCTCCCACTCCGCCTGGGTGTAGTAGGGCTCCAACTCCTCATACGAGATCGGCCAATCCGCCAAGCCGGTGCCGGAAATCGTACCCACGTGGCTGGCTTCGTTGAACTCCCACGGCAAGTGGCGCCAACTGCTGCCCCCGTACGTGACGGTCCCACCTCCGACGACTGATCCGTACGAGTGATTGCCTGGACGCGCCTCCTCGCGGTCGGTCCTGCGGAAGGTATTACGCTGTCGCGCGGGGTTACTCATCAGACGGTCCTCGTCGCTTATGTTTCGCTGGAGCAACTCGTCCTTGTTGTAGTCCCATTCGTGCCCGTACTTCCCCCAACCACCCTGCTCGAGGACCACCACCGAAAAGCCGGCCATCGACAACTGCTTGGCCATGATACCCCCAGCCGCCCCAGAACCGATAATGACGAAATCAACTTCCTCTTGTGGCCTGAACTGTCTCATGTCGTTTCTCCGGTTCCGAAGCTATCCGCGGGGCTGGGGGAGCGCGTCGTAGTAGCCGAACGGCGCCTCGTGATTAAGAGAGTCATCGTAGCCAAGCAACTGCCAGCCGATTTTGTCGTGATTCCCACCGTGCACCGGGCTGGCGAAGAAGCCGGTAATCGTGTGGGTCCGGACCAAGTTGAAGAACGGCGTTCGCTCGATCGAGGTGAGCACTTGCATCTGCTGGTCGAAAGTCAGATCTGAGAATTTTCCGGCGCTCGGGAAACTCTGTCTCGCCTGAGCCGCCAGGTCTTCTAGTCCCTGGGTATAGTCAGCCTGGCGTTCGCTATCGAACGTCACGAGTGCCCTGTCGATGAAGGCGACCACGTGGGCTTCACGCGCACCCGGCGTTTGGTCGGTGGGGATGATCTGGGCTGCCATCTCCTCGACCTCGAGAGCCTGCTCCGGTGTGAAGAATACGAACTTGTCGGCTTGCCCCAACTCAGCCGCTCGAAGCACATGATCCTCAGCCGCCAGGATGCCGGGATAGTTGGCCGCGACCCAGACCCCGCCGAGGCCGGCAACCGAATCGATGAGAAATGAACGTCGTGACTTCCCTTGGGTGTCCATGCTGTCCCCCTTCGATACGTTCTTGGTTGGCTGGGTCGCTGAGGTCGGTGTCCACCCGATACTAAGGACAGATGGATCCAGCGGCAAACCATCAGGAGGCATGAGAAATGGCGTCGGTGACCTCCTGCCGTACCCAGCTGTCCGCCTCCGCTTCCCGCACTTCCAGAAGGGACTCGCGGGCCTCCACGGTGCCCACCCGACCCAACGCCCAAGCCGCATGCCCACGCACCAGCGCATCTCCATCCCCCAGGGCTCTAACAAGAGTCGGAAGGGCTTCCGGCGTCCCCCAGTTGCCCAGAGCCACACATACGTTGCGAAGAAATCCGCTCCGCTTCGCTCGTTTGACGGGAGAGCCTCGGAAGGCCTCACGAAACCCCTTGTCGTCGAGGCTCAAGAGTCTCTCGGCCAACTCCACTAGCGACGGCCCTTCCAATCCATCCCTCGCCCGATAGGCATCCTCACCTGCCGGTTGGGCGAACCGCTCGTTCCAAGGGCAGACCTCCTGGCAAATGTCGCACCCGTAGACGCGGTTCCCCATGAGAGCCCGTAGCTCCGAGGGAATAGGGCCCCGGTGCTCTATGGTCAGGTAGGAGATGCACCGCGGGGCGTCCATCACCGGCGCCCCAGAAGCGTCCCTCCCCAGCAACGCTCCGGTGGGGCAAGCGTCCAAACAGCTCCGGCACGTCCCGCAGTGGTCCTCCTCGAACGGAGCGTCGGCATCGAGCTCCAAGTCCAAGAGCAGCAGCCCCAGAAAGAAGTAGGAGCCCTGCTTCGGATGGATCAACATGGTGTTCTTTCCGAACCAGCCAATGCCCGCGCGCAGGGCCATCTCTCGCTCCAGAATGGGGCCGGTATCCACGTAGACCCTACCCTCTACCGGACTCTCCACGGAGGCCTCAATCCACCGGTGGAGCTCGAGGAGCCGGTCCGTGATGACGCCGTGGTAGTCCTGTCCACGTGCGTAGCAGGCAATCACGCCCCTCGCCGGATCGGCGGGTACGCCCGGAGGGTCCTCCTGGAAGTATTCGTGAGCGACCACGACCGCCGACCGGACCGACGGCAACGTCCCACGGAGATCGGCGCGGCGAGAGATGGCGTCCTCACGGGCGAGATACGCCATCTCCCCGTGCCTCCCGTCCTCCACCCATGTCCGATAGAGGTCCAGATGATCGCTGGGGTCGACCGTGGCCACACCCACCAAGGTGAAGCCCAGCCCCCGGGCCTGCTCCTTGAGGCGGGCGGTCAGCGTCAAACCCTGTACTCGCGCCCTTTCCATTCGACGTGGCCTCCCCGAATCCAACTCCTCAGGAAAATGTAGTTCACCACGCCTGCCGCCAATGGGTAGAACAGGCCGGTCCAGAGAGGCGCCTGGAGACGCCGAGCGGCCAGACTCCACATAAGGACGCTGAATCCGGTGATCGACATCGACCATATCCACCACGTGGTCGGTGCTCCTCCCGCGAAGGACAGGAGCAGGGCCACGGGAGGAGCGATCCAGATCGCTACGCTGGCCAGGATTGCTGTCGGCAGGACGATCGGAGCGGCCCAGGACGGGACCGCTTGGCGAGCCGCCAGGGACAGGTTCTTCGACCAGCCCTCGATCAACTCGCCGAGCGACCGGTACATACGGGTGGCGAAAACGGCCTCGGCCCCACGGACCGCGAGCCGCTTTCCGGATCGGCATAGGATCTGCGCAAGTCGCTGATCCTCGACGATGTCCCCCTTAACGGCTTCGTGGCCGCCAATCTCACTGTAAGCGCCACGGTCGAAGAGGATGAACTGCCCGTTGGCGATCGCGTCGCGCCAACGCTCCGGAGGGCGGGGCCTCCCCGGGTTCGGAAAGCGAAAAACGATCGCAGCCATCATGTGAGTCTGGACCAACCGCTCCCAGAACGTTCCCATGATTTGCCGGCCCAGCAACGTGAGGGCGTCGCCTTGGTCCTCAGCCATTCCGGCCACGGCGCATCCCAGCAGCTCGGGGGCATGGACGCTGTCGGCGTCGGTGAAGAGCAGCAGATCGCCCACCGCGACCCGAGCCCCCTGAGCGCAGGCCCAGGGCTTACCCATCCACCCATCGGGAAGCTCCAGACCTTCGACCACCAAAACTCTCCGAGCGCGATTCGGCGGAATCGCCCGCGCCAGGGCCAGGGTTGAGTCGTCGCTCCGGTCGTCCACTACTATCACCTCGAACTCCGGATAGTCCGATCCACAGATCGACTCGACACAAGATTGGATGCTTCTCTCTTCGTTCCGGGCTGGAACGATGACGCTCACCAGTGGGACCGTCCTCTCACTCACGCCAACCTCCGGTAGTGGCCGTGGAAGCCTGACTTTGATCAGGAGATAGAGTGTGAGGGCGATCCAGGGTGCAAATGCGACGAGCGGCGGCATGAGAGTTGATCCGCGTTCCGGCTTCTGGGCTCAGCCGCCGGTAACGGGCCCGCCTATAGAACCGGGCGGCTGACCCGGACGGTGACCCGCTTGTCCGTAAAGAGACCTCCGTCGTCGGCCCTGCCCTGGAGCACGTATATGCCGGGCTCGTGGAAAGTCACCTCCGTGACCCAACGCCCGTCCTCGGGTAATTCCGGCGGCACCCAGAAAGAGGCCCAGGGGGAGTTCGAGTAGGGGCGCGTGTCTTCCCAGGGCGCGATCTGCGCAGGAGTGAAGCTCGCGTCGCCACCAGCAGGTCCGCGATAGACGAACCAAGTCAGGTGGAGTCCCAAGACCTTCTGCACGGTGATTCGTGAGGGAGTTCGCATAGCCGCAACAAGATTCAGCGTCCCGTCATCATTAACGGGCAATCGCGACCGTGAGCTCCGGGTGGGAAGACCGTCGTCGGTGACGTAGGCCGACAGGGTCACCGCCTGACCCACTTGAGCGTCGATGAGCGAATCCATCTCCAATTCGACGACCGGGGGTTCGTGTGCCCGAAGCTCCGGATCGCTACTTCCCGGTCCCAGCGTCCCCGTCTCCGACATGATAACCATGTTGTCGACGAAGTAGTCGGGCTTCAACGAGCCGTAGGCTTTCCTTTCGACTCCGTTGGTCCGGAGGGTCCAAGTCAACTCCTGTTCACCAAAGTCGGACGGCACTCGAACCTTGAACACAAACCGGTTGCGGCGTGGAAGGAAGTGCGTGGGTTGCCCTCGATCATCCGTCCCCGGCGAAAAATTGTTGTCGTCGCCTACGGGAAGGTCCGGCTCCGCCTCCCAATTCCGGTTCATATAGCCGAAGAGGAGGCTGAACGAGCCATCCGGGTTGCGCCCCCATCCCTCGAAGGACGGAGAGATGGACTGGCCACTCGTATAAGTAAGGCCCTGGGCTGTAAGCACGTGGGCGCCCGTCGCCACGGCCAGAACGCCAAAGACGAATCCGACACCAACGGTTCTGTTCAACCGCGAAAAACAACGTGCCAGCATTTTATCTACCTGTCCGTCCACATGGTCATCACCTGGCGGGTCGTCGTCTCGGCCCTACGGTCGTTCTTGGTCCCACCGTCAGTTCGGCTGCGTGCCCGACGCATCATCCGTGACCTTCGCGGGCGGCGTAGGCACGGTCGCCAAACAAAGCGGGCATCCGATCACGTAGTCGTTCTTGGTCAGGTTGAACTTCTCCACCCGCTCGGCCATCTCCTCCACGAACTGCTCGTCGGTGAGACCCACGCGCTCGCCCAGATCGATGAACATGTTGGCCACCGACCGATTACCCGATCCCTGCCAGTTTCTCGGGTCCGGGATGTTCTGGTTGGTCTCAGTGTTGTTCATGTAACCGGTGATGTGGAGGATCGTGCCCTTGGGGAGCAGAGGCTGATGGTCGTCCGCGAAAACGTAAGTACGGACCCAGTTATGGTCGTAGCCGGCACACGACAGAGTCTCCGCCTTGAAGCCCCAGATGGCCTCCAGGCACATCCGTTCGCCCGGAGCGTGCAGGTGTGGCTCGAAGCTGATGATCTTGGTGTGCTGCTGCGTCACCGTGTAGGCGTCTAGCCGCTGTCCGGACTCGTTGGCCTCGATGTCGATGTCCGAGCCATTGGCAAGAGAGGTGATGCCACCCCGGTACTTCGGCTCGTATCCGATCGGGTGCAGTTCGAAGGCGATCTCCAGACGCGCCCTGGTATCCCGACCGTTGGAGTGGAGGTGGATCGATTCGGATGCGATCTCCGAACCCGCCCTCAACAGCCGACCTGCGTCTTGATCGAAGAGGTCGGGGTTCCGACCGACCTCGTGTACGGGCCAGGAAGTGATTCGCCGGGTGTCCGGCACCTGTGTTCTCCAGATCATGTGGTGGACGATGTACCTTCCGCCCACCGTCTCTCGGCCATCGTCTTGATTGCTTTTCACATCATTGACTTCGCGCACCTGCACGGCCGCGACGTACCGGTCCTCTTCCAAACCGAGCGGGATGCTCTCGATCTCACCCCACCAGTCTGCATCCGAGCCCCTCACTAGGATCTCTTCGGAACTCACGACCAGATCGGGCCGGATGGTCCACTCGCCACTGTCGTCGAACTCCCTGGCCGGGGGAAGGTCCGCCGGATCACCTTCGGGCGTGCCGTTATCTGCCCAAGCGGCGATCATCGCCAATTCCTCATCGCTGAGGGACGTATCTTGCTTGTACTCCTGGATGCCGATGTTCTTTTCGACGTACCAGGGCGGCATGGCACCCATTCGATCACGGATCGCCGTGCGCTCCTTGATTCTCCGGGAAAACCGCCGCACCTCTTGGTACGTGACGAGAGACATGGGAGCGACACCTACCGGGTTGTGGCAATTCTGGCAGCTCCGCTGCAGGATCGGCGCGATATGCTTGCTGAAGGTCACGTCTTCCGGATCGAAAGTGACATCGGAGGTGGAGGCGAAGTCCTGCGCCCCGAGCGCAAATGGCACCATCAGGAGGAGGGCGGCCGGGATAATCAGAATCCGACCCATCGCATCCTTCCATCCGGGATTCATTCCGTAACGCATCGCTTTCACTCCGATCGCGGGAAACAACTGTGGACGACAAGAAAGGACTCTGCGTCGCCATTGACAATATGTTGAAGGGCCCTGAGTGCGTCAAAACTTGGGAGGGGACGTTCCGGAAGGGAGTTAAGGGGGGGCGGGGCCCGGGAGGGGAGGCGAGCGGGAGGAGAAGGGCAGTCGCGGGGTTTCCTGGAAGAACGAACGGCTGGCCGAGCTGTTGCCCGACCCGCCGTTGACCCCAATACCGTCTTCCGGGGGACTACACCTCGTCGGTGTCGTCTCCGTCCTTGTCCTCATCCTCGGAAGCATCGATGGAGTTCTTGCGTTTTGCAGCGGCGCCGTGATGGTGTGAACTTCGGGGCCCTCCAGCACGACCCCCTGAACGACGTCCGTACCGCTCACCACGCTGAACTCAAAGTCACCCGCAGGGAAGCTGTGGAGCGCTACTCCTGCTTCCTCTCCCAGCGCTCCCCGTCCCGGGTTCGGTACTTCTCCATCACGCCGTCGAACGCCCGGTCGAGGTCGATCCCCTGCTCGTTGGCCATGCAAAGGATGACGAACAACACGTCGCCCAACTCCTCCGCCATCTCCTGCTCGCCCTCGTCTAGCTTCTTGGGCTTGGTGCCGAAGCGATGGTTCACTAAGCGCGCTAGTTCCCCCACCTCCTCCACGAGCCGTGCCAAGTTGGCCAGCGGCGGCCAATAGCCCTCCTCGAACTGGGAGATCCACTCCTCCACCCGGGTTTGGGCGTCCATCAATCCCTGATGCGGAGGCCCAACCTCACCAGGAGCCCCGGCATCCGTCACGGGACCAGCACCAGCTTTCCGAACACCTCACCGGCCTCGAGCAGTTCGTGCGCACGTCGGGCTTCGTCGAGCGGCAGAACCTCCTGGATGACGGGCTCGAGCCGGCCCTCGAACACCAGCGTCATAACACGGCGAAAATCCTCTGGCGCTCCCATCGTACTCCCGAGGATGGAGAGTTGCTTCCAAAAAATCGCCCGAACGTCACTCGTGACCGCCGGCCCAGCGGTACCACCGTAGGAGACGATGCGTCCCCCGACCGCGAGAGACCGGAGGCACCCCTCCCACAGTGGCTCCCCGACCGAGTCCACGATCAGGTCGACCCCGCGTTTGGCAGTGGCGCGCCACACTTCCCTCGAGAAGTCGACCTCGAGACGATCGTACACGACGTCAGCGCCCAGCGCTTCCACCCGTTCCACGTTGGCGGGACCGCTGGTCAGCGCGTACACGCGGGCGCCGGACAGTTTGGCGATCTGGATCGCCGCCGTGGACACACCCCCGGACGCCCCGGTCACCAAAACGCTCTCCCCGGGCTTCAGATCACCCCGCCCAAACAAGGCACGCCATGCCGTCACAAACGTGAGGCCCGCCGCAGCCGCAGTCTCGAAGGAGACGGTATCCGGGATCTCGAGTAGGTTGCCGACGGGGGCGATGAAGTACTCGGCCAACCCGCCCTGGGTATGTTCGCCGAGCACGCTGAAGGGTTTGTCCTCGATCGAGGGCCCCCGGCTAGATCCCTGGTACCACTCATAGTTCAAGGACGGATCGACGACTACCCGTGTGCCGATCAGCACTCCCCCCGCGCCCTCCTCCACCCCCATCCCCAGCGCGTCCACCACACCCGCGACGTCCGACCCCCCGATGTGTGGCATGGGGATCGCGAAGGGCAGGCCTCGGCGTGCCCAGAGATCCAAGTGATTGAGGGAGGTGGCCCGCACGGCGATCCGTACCTCGCCGGGTCCAGGCTCCGGCGCCTCGACCTCCGCGATCTGGATCACCTCTGGTCCACCATTTTCGGAAAAGATGGCCGCTCTCATTCTGGCTCCGTGGTATAAGACGACGGGGGCGGTGGCGAACAGTACCGTCACGGCGGTCGACCCAGCAAGCGTCGGGCAGCAAGCTCCCAATGGGCGTGGAGGCTGTGCTGCTCCCCACCTCTGTCTTATCGTTGATCACCACCTTGCACCCCCCTTCGAGAACGCAGGAGCCTGTCTGAGTAGCATGGAGGATCGAGAGACCGCGCCAGAGGCGTCCACGCCATTGGGCGGCGGCCCTGAGGAATCCGATTCGCCGGGCACCGCCGACGGGACACTGGGGGGATATCTGGAAGTCCATGAGCGCCCCCCTGGCTTTACGGGCCCGGACGAACAGCCGTACACGGTGTCTGTCGAGATCGAATCCGTAGACAACCTCGCCGCTCCCTACGTGGCTTACCTGGTCTTTCCGCGATGGGCGGAGACAGGCCTGGGAATCGTGGGTCACGTGGAGACGCCCGTTCTGTGTGAGGGGAGGAGCCGGGACGAGGTTCAGCACCGAGTCCATGCGCTCCCCCTGGCCGACGTCAAGCGCCTTCTAGACGAAGCCATTCAGCGTAAGGATAAGGGCGACTAAGCGATGAGCACGGCCGCGTTCCCGTTCCTCCGGATCACCGAGATCTTTCACTCAATCCAGGGCGAATCCAGTTGGTCGGGGCTGCCATGCACGTTCGTGCGGCTGACCGGCTGCCCTCTCCGATGCGTTTGGTGCGATACGGAGTACGCCTTCCATGGAGGCACACCCCGAACCCTCGAGGAGATCGTTGAAGAAGTGCGATCGATCGGGACCTCGTTGGTCGAGATCACCGGAGGAGAGCCTCTGGCGCACCCGAATGCTTTCGTACTCGCCAACCGTCTGCTCGACGAGGGGTTCACGGTCCTCGTGGAGACCTCCGGGGCGTTTGACGTGGCCCCGCTCGACCCCCGCGCACACCGGATCATGGATCTCAAGTGCCCGGGGAGCGGGGAGAGCGACAAGAATCTTTGGGAGAACCTGGACCACCTGACGAGCAGGGACGAAGTGAAGTTCGTGGTGCTCGACCGCGCGGACTACGAGTGGGCGAGAGACACGATCCGGGAGCGTGGCCTCGACCGCCGCTTGGAGGAAGGCACGCTCGGCGATATCCTCATGTCACCGGTCTGGGACGCATGCGATCTCCTTGATCTGGCCGACTGGGTCCTCGAAGACCGGCTTCCCGTCCGAATCCAGACGCAGCTTCACAAACATATCTGGGAGCCGGACGCCCGGGGCGTTTGAGTGGAAATTCCAGACGCTCGGCTGCGTGAACTCGTGGACCGCCTCTCCGGCCGTCCCGAGCACGGGAAGGAGCCCGAAGCACGTGACGGTCACACGGAGGCAGCCGTTTCGCTGATCCTTCGGGCATCGGCCGAACTCGAATTTCTCCTGATCAAACGCGCCGAGTCGGAGCGGGACCCCTGGTCGGGACACGTCGCGCTCCCGGGGGGACGCAAGGACCCCGAAGACGCGAATCTCACGCGAACCACGATCCGGGAAACCGCCGAGGAGACGGGCGTGGAGCTCTCCAACTCGGGGTGGCGGCTCGGCCGTCTAGCGCAGGTCACACCGAGCCACCCGAACTTGCCGCCGATTACGATCACCCCGTACGTGTTCGGCGTTCCACGAGTAATCGACGCACACGCAAATTCGGCAGAGGTCGATCGGGTGCTCTGGGTGGCACTCCCGGTCCTGCTAGATCCGAAAACCCTGGGGACCACCACCATCGTTCTGCCGGAGGGCCCAGCGGATTTCCCCTGCTATTGGGTCGACGGCCACTCGATATGGGGCCTCACCTTCCGGATCCTCTCGGAATTCGGTAAAGTCGCATACGGACTCTGACCCGTCGGGCCGAACGGCCAAAGGGCTCGATCCGACTATCTACCGAGGCCGATTACTAATCCTCGTCGCCTGGTCGCCTACTCCACCCACTCAGCGATGAAGATGTTGGTCTCGCCCTCCTGAGCCTGACCCCGGTTCGAGCCCCAAACCAGATAGCGGCCATCCGGACTGAACACGGGAAACCCGTCGAATCCGTCCAGGTACGTGATTCGCTCCTGTCCCGACCCATCCTCGTTGATCAAGTAGAGATCGAAGTCCCGCCCCGTGGGATCATCCATGTTCGACGCGAAGATGATTTTCTCCCCGGAGGGGTGCCAAAACGGGCCGAAGTTCGCGGTGCCGTTGTGCGTCACCTCAGTCTGATTCGACCCGTCGGCGTTCATCACGAAGATCTCGAGCTCACTCGGCCGAATCAGCCCATCAACGAGAAGGGTCGTGTAGTCCTCGATTTCCTCGGGAGTGGTGGGGCGATGGGCTCGGTACACGATCTTGGACCCGTCCGGAGAGTAGAAGGGCCCCCCGTCGTAGCCCAAGGTGTCCGTAAGACGCAGGACATCGGAGCCATCCGGTGCCATCGAGTAGATATCGAGGTCCCCATCCCGTATGGATGTGAACACGATGCGATCACCCACCGGAGAAAACGTAGCCTCCGCGTCGTAGCCGAACGTGTTCGTCAATTGCTGGAGGTTGGAGCCATCCGCGTCCGCAACGAAGATGTCGAAGCTCGGGTACACCGCCCACACATATCCGAGAGAGAAATCAGGGACGGCCGGGCAGGCCGTGTCGAAGTGGTGCGTCGAGGAGTAGAGAATCTTGTCGCCCCCCGGGTAATAGTAGGAGCAAGTGGTTCGCCCCTGACCGGTGCTCAACATCTCGACATCGCCTCCGTCGAGCGACATGGTGTAGATTTGGTCGCACCCGCCAGCTCTGGGCGTGGACTGGAAGATCAGCTTGGTGCCGTCGAAGGAGAAATAGGCTTCCGCGTTCTCTCCCTCGAAGGTGAGTTGGCGTATGTTCCGTAGATGGACCTCCTGGGCCGCAGCAGCGATCTGGGCCGTGGGAGCGATGCGGGATCGATTCGCGGTATCGGCCCGGGTGGTGGCGAGCAGGAGAAGGCCCATGACCGTAGCGGCCGCTCCCGGCTTGATGAATGAGAACATTCAGAGTCTCCAGAGGATGATCGATGTCTAAACTATCGATGCCCAACGTACTGACCGTCTTCGTGGCGCTCACAGCCGGGTCCGCCCTCGCGAGCCCTGCAGGTCGTTTGTTCGCCCAGGAGGCCCTCGACTGTCCAGACGTCGATGACATCACAGAGGACATGGAACCGGCCCTCGCGCACGTCCGTTACCTGGCCGACGACGCGCTAAAGGGCCGTGGAGCAGGAACGAGCGGAGCACGCTGCGCAGCACAGTACATCGCCGACCAGTTCGAGGCCATCGGCCTCGAAGGCGCCGGACCGAGTGGAGCCTACTTCCAGCCCTTTCCTATCCGCGCGGGCGCCGCCCTCGGCGCCGGAAGCACACTCCGGACCCCGCAAACCACCTACACCCTCGCCGAAGACTGGATCCCGTTCGGGTACTCCGCCTCCGCTGCCATCACCGGCACGTTGTTGTACGGGGGAGACGGGATCAACCGCCCTCAGTCCCGGAACAACGAATATCCTACGCTCGACCTTACGGGCCGCATCGTCGTCGTTGAGGACGGCGACCTGACGTCTCCGTCGAGCCGGGCACTCCAGACGGACGCCCACTTCAAAGCAACGGTCGCGGCGGGTCGAAACGCCGGCGGGATGATTATCCTCCTCAGAGACGGCCGTGGGCTTCCGGACCTGACTGGAGAGACGAGGGCGGCCCTGCGCATCCCGGTGGCGGCCGCTCGCGGCGAGGCAGCCGACCGCATCCGTCAGGCAGCGCGAGGCGGCGACCGCGCTTTCCTCGCAGCCTCCGTCCAACCACGGGCGGTGGAGGCTCGAAATGTCACGGCACTGCTGCTCGGGTCCGATCCCGTACTCGCGGACGAGGTCCTCATCATTGGAGCCCACTATGATCATCTCGGATTTGGAGGCGAGGGCTCGCTGGATCCCGACGCGTTCGGTGAGGTTCATAACGGCGCGGACGATAACGCGAGTGGAACGTCGGGTTTGATCGAGATCGCACGGCGCTTATCCGAGGGTAACCGTCGGCCTGCCCGTTCCGTCCTTTTCCTCGCGTTCACCGCAGAGGAAAAGGGATTATGGGGTTCGAGCCACTACGTCCGGAACCCCCTGCTGCCCATCGCCCAGACCGTCGCCATGCTCAACATGGATATGATCGGCCGTTTGGAGGGTCGCACCCTCACGGTGATGGGCGTCGGAACCGCTGAGGAGTGGCCGGACCTGTTGCGGGCCGCCAACCAATCCATGGCTCGGCCCCTCAGTATCGCCACATCACCGGACGGATTCGGTCCCTCGGATCACTCCTCGTTCTACGGAGAGGGGCTGCCCGTCCTGCACTTCTTCTCCAACACCCACGTCGATTACCACCGCCCTTCCGACGATTGGGACAAGGTCGACATCGAGGGCCTCGACCAGATCGTAGATCTCGTGAGCGAGGTGGCCCTCGACGTGGCCGGAGTCTCCGGTTCGGGCGAACGCATCGCGCTGACGCCCGTCGAACCGGACCTCGCCGAGGCCCACGGGCAAGATCCGTCCGCTACAACGAGCGGCGGATATGGTCCATACCTCGGCACCATTCCGGACATGGTTCCGGTGGACGCCGGGCTCAGGCTGACGGGCGTCCGCGAAGGCAGTCCGGCTGCAGACGCGGGCATCAGGGGAGGCGACATCGTGTTGGAATTTGGCGGTAGAGAAGTGGCAGACATCTACGGCTACACCTACGCCCTGCAGGCTCACGAGCCGGGCGATGCCGTCGAGATCGTCGTGCTACGCGATGGGGAGCGGTTGACGCTTACGGCAGTGCTTGGGGATCGGCGTTAGGGGCCACACGAACATCCCGGGAACATCCTGGGAGTCCTGGGAATCCCGCGAACCCCGGGAGCCTCCCAGCACTAACTGAGCAGGTCCAACTGCCCGGCCGGCAACGTGCCCTCCGCTTCTGAGTCTTGCCGCTCTTCTCCGACCTCCGGCTCTCCAGTGGCCGCCGCCTCTCCGGCTACTCCCAGATCCTTCGCCGGCTCCTGCTTGCCGGCCGCCGCCACCTCCCCGGCCTCGCTCTTCCGGCCTCCCGTCTCGCTGTAGGCCCGCGTCACATCCACTACCCGGTCGCCCGCAGCCGGTTGGACCAATGGCCGTCCCTGCGTTCGCCGCCCTTGGGACGGGACCTGATCGACGTTTAGACGCGTGACCGTCCCGCTGGCCATCACGACCATGACCTCGTCTCCCTCGAGCACCTCCAAAGCGGATACGAGGGGCGTCCCTCCCGACGGGACGGCCAGTGTGCCCAGCCCACCACGCTTCTGGAGCGGGAAGTCACCCACCTCGGTGCGCTTGCCCTTCCCATCCTCCGTAACGCTCAAGACCCAGGCGTCCCGACGGATCAGCAGCATCCCGACGACGGAATCGTCGCCCTTCAGATCGACACCCTTCATCCCCTGTGCGGTGCGCCCCAAAACAGACAGGTCCGACTCCGGAAAGCGGATCGCTCTACCGGTCTTGGTGATCAGCATGACCTCCCCGCCACCATCGGACAGGCGCACGTCCATGATGCGGTCTCCGCTTTTCAAGCCCGCCGCGATTACGCCACCCGCACGTGGATTCGCGAATTCCGAGAGCTTGGTCCGTTTCATGAGGCCGTGCTTCGTGAGAAACACGAGGACGCGCTCCGCGCTGAGATCGTCCGCCGGCAATATCGCGACGATCGCGTCACTACGATCTGCTTGGGTCAGCCCGTAGATCGACTGCCCCCGGGAGGCCCGTCCCCCCTCCGGTACGTCGAGAACAGGAAGGAAGTGTAGATGCCCATTCTCCGTGAAAGCGAGCAACCAGCCCTGCGTGCGCGCCACGAAGGCTCGCTCCAAATAGTCGGCCTCGTACCGCTCCATTCCGGCCAAGGCTTTCCCTGATGAGACCCGGCGCCGGTAGAGGTGCATCGGAATTCGCTTCACGAACCCCTCGTGGCTGACGGTGATCACCGCATCTTCATCAGCGAGCGCGCTTTCCACCTCCATCTCTTCCGACCCATCGTCTTCCAGAATGACCGTTCGCCGCGCATCCCCATACTTCTCGACGATCTCGTCCAGCTCGTCGAGCATGACCTCGAGCTTTCGGGCCTCGCTCTTGAGTATCTCTTTCAGGTCCTTGATGAGGGCCTTGAGCTCCTTGAGCCGCCCCTTGAGTTCGCCCTGCTCGAGCGCGGTCAGCTTGGCGAGGCGCATGTTGAGAATGGCGTCCGCCTGGATTTCGGAGAGTCCGAGCAGGTCCTGGAGCTTCTCGGAGGCCTCCGCACGGTTCGCCGATGCCCGGATGATTCCGATGACCTCGTCGATGCTGCTGAGCGCGGCCACCAAACCCTCCGCGACGTGCTTCTCAGCTTGCGCCTTCTCGAGGTCATGCTGTGAGCGGCGCTGGATGACCTCGACGCGGTGATCCCTGAAGCGCTCGAGAAGCTGGACGAGCGTGAACTCATGTGGTTCGCCGCCGTCCAGCGCGATCATGATGGCCCCGAACGTGCTCTGGAGGCTCGTCCTCTTCTGCAGCAATTTGATGACCTTGGCGGCCTTCGCGCCCCGCTTCAGCTCGACGACCAGCCGGAGCCCTTCGCGATCCGACTCGTCCCGGATGTCGGATATGTCCGGGACGCCACCTCGCCTGGCCAGATCGGCGATCTGCCGGATGATCCGAGTCTTCGAGACCGCGTATGGGAACTCGGTAACGACAAGCTGTTCCTTGCCACCCCGCAGGGCCTCCTTGACGATGCGGGCACGCATGACAATCCGGCCCCGCCCAGTCTCATACATCTGTCGAATCCCATCCCGCCCGACAACGAATCCGCCCGTCGGGAAGTCGGGGCCCGGGAGGTGCTTCATCAAGCTGTCGAGGGTCGGTTCGGGGTCCTCGATTAGGGCTCTCAGAGCTGCGGCCACCTCCCTCAGGTTGTGGGGGGGCACATTCGTGCTCAGCCCGACCGCGATCCCCGAGGACCCGTTGATCAGAAGGTTCGGCACTCGAGAGGGGAGAACTCTGGGCTCGGTACGCTGACCATCAAAATTCTCGACGACGGCCACCGTTTCCTTCTCGATGTCCGCGAGGATGTCCTCAGCAATCGGGGCCAGCCTGGCTTCGGTGTACCGGTATGCCGCCGCGGAGTCCCCGTCGATCGAACCGAAATTCCCTTGCCCGTCCACGAGTGGATAGCGAAGGGAAAAATCCTGGACCATCCGTACGAGCGCGTCGTACACGGCTGTATCCCCATGAGGGTGATACTTGCCCAGGACGTCGCCCACCACGGTCGCACTCTTCCTATAGGGCCTGTCCGGCCTCAATCCCGCCTCATGCATGGCGAAGAGAATGCGCCGGTGGACCGGTTTGAGCCCGTCCCGAACATCGGGAAGGGCCCTCTGGACGATCACGCTCATCGAGTAGTCGAGGAAGGATTCTCGCATCTCCTGCTCGATGAGCCTCGGCAGGATGCGCTCTCGGGTCTGGGCCGTCATTCCATCTCCTGGTGGACCGAATAGGTACCGAACATCAGGACGTCTCGGCACGATGCTTCGCGTACGATCTCAGGATAGGCGGAGCAAAGCAAGCCGAGGGGAAAACACGAGGAGCTGCGGGTCGAAAACGACCCGCGGCTCCTCCACTTCAAGGAATCTGGTGTGGTGTCAGTCCTGGTCCTCGACCGCCGTTCCGGGACCCCCGCAAGGCCTCAAGGAAATGCCTCGCGAACTGGACGCGAGGATAGCATTCCTTGCAGGCCCCCAGATGGAGGCGGACCCCCTCCTTGGACACGTCCTCGAGCTCACCGTCCAAGTATTCGAAGAGTCGGGCGTTGGCCTCTTCGCAGGGGATCATCGCGACCGCCGTTTCACTGGACGTGCCACTGCCCTCAGACGCATGCGTGCCGCGGGACGGTCCATTCTGGCCGTTGAAGAGGAGCAACCGTCGTGTTGCGGTCGCCCGATTCCACGGGATCGGCCAAAATCAGTCCGGAAAGGCGAAGTCTCTCGCGAGCTCGTCCGTGACTGGCCCACCGGTGACCAGCTCGACAAGCGCTTCCATCTCCAGGCCGATTTCGTACAGCCGAGCCCGGACGGAGAATGCGTGGGCGAAATCGAAGTAAGCGGACACGGCGACTTCATGCGCCGGATGATTGGTCGCGACCATGGACTCCATCTCCACTCGAAGCATCTCGACGACGATCGCCACGGCGTGGAGTAACGACCTCTGCTCGGCGAGAGTGGTCACGGAGAAGTCGCCACCGAGCCGGGGCACGAGTGCCGCCACCCGCTCGCGCTCCGCCGGAGGCGCGGCGATGGCTCCGTGCTCAGGGGCATACCCATCGAGAACCTGACGCGCACCGGCCTTAAGGGCGGTCAGTTCCTCGAAGTTGCAGTGCACGATCATGTCATTCTCCTCATCGCGCGAAGTCCTACTCCCTTTCTACTTATCCGCTCGCCCGTTTGTTTCTGCAAGTATTGCGTCTTAACCGCCCTCTAAGCGGCAGCTCCAGATCCCTGCGGTCCTTCCACGGACAGCGGCAGTGACACATGATGCTCCCCATCCACCTTCACGTCGAAGCTGTACATTCCCGGGCCCGTGAAGACCAATCCGTCGAGATTGAGAATATGAGGAACGCGAACGCCGTCCTGAGCGGCCACTCCCCCGACCAACTGCATCTCTCCGTTCAGGGACAGGACCTCCGCCCCGCCGGGCTCCGACATCCGGATGTGCACCTCATGCGAACCGATCTCTGATGTTCCCCCGGTGAACCGCAAAACAAGGGTAATGCGCCCGTGCTGAGCGGGAAACTGCGACACGCCAATGCGATCAAAAATCCCGAGAACACTCAGTTTCCCCGACGCATCGATTGTGGCCGCATCGGCCAGAAAAGCCAAGTCGATCTCCATCCTGCTCCTTACGCTGTCGACACGAACCTGTATGAGCCTACGACAATAGCCCCCGGTCCGCCAAAACGAAGCCCACGGCAAGATCGATCAGAACGTGGGCGACAATCGGCGGCCACACACTCCCGGTATGTAGGAAGACCGAGCCCATTATTATGCCGACAACCCCAGTTCGCACGACTCCCAAAGCGCCCTGGTACGAATGTAGAACCGCGAACGCCGCCGAAGTGAGCGCAAGCGCCACCGCTGTGGACCCGCTCGCCAGGATCATCACGGGAATCGCATACGCCCGGTAAGCCAACTCCTCTCCGAATCCTGCACAGATCGACAACCCCGCGTACAGTACCTTTTCTCGCCTCGTGACCGGCATCAGATCTTGTACGAGGCGACTCTCGCTCCACCCACCCCTCTTCCGAACGACCAGGAAGAGCCACAGCGTTCCGATGCCCAGGGCGAAGGTGCCTACACCCCACGACACCACATGCGCGACGCGCCCCGGCCCGATCCGAACGCCCATCGCCTCCAAACCCACCAGGCTCGACCCGAGCGCGAGGCTCGCGACAGCCAGCAAGGTAATCGTCATCGCCGACGCTGCGTACGCGCGAGGCCGCTCCACTGTCAAATCACGAGCCACATCGAGCTGGAAAACGGCGAAGACCGGAAGAAGTTCGATGATCCCGCCGAGGAACAGCGCGTCGATCCACCCAAGCGGCGTACTCGACAAGAGGACGTACACCACCACCCCGTATCCGGCCAGCCCAGCGATAGCAACCCTCACTCCACGATCTCCCGCCTCATCTCTTCGGCCATAAGTCGGCAACGCTTCACAACCGGCCTGGTCGCCTTTAGGATTGTGGGAAGGTTCATTCTGGCGCCCCGATCCCAAGACCGACATCCCCAACGCATGCATATGGAATCCGTTGCGAGAAACCACAAGGCGATTTTCCGGGTGCTGGACTCATTAGAGGCCCCGTACGGCGGTTGGTTTCTGAAGCTGCGCTTCGAGGCCGGTGATGCCCCTACGATCCGGGAGCTGAAGGGTGCCAACCTGAGAGTAACGTCTCCCGACGGAGCGACCTCATTCGAAGTCAAGGTGCAGGGATTCCCGGTTTTCGGAGGACATCCCTCCGACGATCGGCTTCGCCGGACCGGTCGCGTGGATATCCACGTTGTACCGCTGGACGGCAACGGAGGCGCGATCGGCCCCACATGGAAGGTGTCGGGGCTTCTTCAATAAGCCTCTAAGGGGGTCATCGGAAGGGGGTGGGTCGCCCCGACGGCTCCGACGTGCGGCTCAGTTACGCTCCGGCTCCCTGATGCCCGGCGGCTCCAACTCGAAGGTGTTCAGGAACCACTGGCGATACTCCTCCTCGCGTCCGGGATTCTCCTGTAGCCAGGCACTGCGTCCTTCCTCGAATTCCTCCTGCCGGGCCGTGAGGATGAAGGCGTCCAAGTACCCGTTTTCGCTCGAAAACATGAGTTCATCGAGCGGTCCGTAGGGGGGGATGTCGAACGCCGAGCGCCCGTATAGCCAGGCGTCGGAGACGCGGGATAGAATCGCCCTTTCGAGCTCATACCCCTCGGATCCGACCGCCTCAGGCAGAACCTCATCGAGCCGACCCAAGTTGTCCATCAAATGGTAGTGGCCATAAAAGGAAACGATGGAGCCGGATTCCGGAGCGGCAGCGTATACCAGAACCGCGGCCGTGTCACCGGTGATGGTCAACGCTTGCCAGGGGTAGGTCACCACGGAAGACCTATTCTCGACGATCAAGAACGTGGGATCGACGACGATGTTCTCCTGCTGTTCTCGCACCCAGACGTCGATTTCGGCCAAGCGCGCCGGGTCGGCAAACAGTCGTGCGCCAGAACGAACGACGAGCGGACGTGGCGCGGGTAGAGAATACGCACCGGCGCAGGCTCCAGCAGCGAGCGCACCGGCGACGAGCACCGTTCCAGAAATCAGCCGACGACGGCGCTCCGTAGCGTTAAACAGTGATGATGCGAAGCTCATGAATGAACAACTCCCCGAACGGGCCTCAAAAATCCTTGACTCTCCAATCTCGCGGGGCGGAATTGGGAGACCGTCGCAGAATGGGATGCTACGTGGGAATCAATGGTTAAGAAATGACTGATGACGGACCGGGGTTCCAAGCTCCCCAAACGATAACGCCTGAGGGCCTTGCTGACGAACTGACTGTGCTGGTCTGGGAAAGCTTCACCGACTTCATTTCGGAGTGGGAAAGCTCCTCCATATTTAAGGACGGGGGCCTTGTCGACGAGGAGGGGCAGCCCGACCGGAGGGCCGTGGAAGAAACGCTCATTTTCTTGATGTGGGCCCACACGCGTGGCACGCAGCAGGCTTTCGTGGGGCGCGCACCAGCGGAACTCCTCAAGATGGCACTCGACGGACTCCACGACGCCATCCTCGAGGACATGGTGGATAACGGAACACCACGTGAGCAATTACCCCATTTCGAAAAACGTGTAAGCACGCACTACGCTCAGTATCATGCGGCGGCGGCTGTATCCGACGTCACACTGGGGGAAGCCGTGGTCCATAATCTGACTGGATCCTTGGGTTCTCCAGAGCCGTTCACCCAAGCCGTGACGGAACGTGCCTTGGAAGTGACTGGACCGTTACGGGATTACCTCGAGGACGTCCAGCTCGTTCCCTAGAAGGTGGTGGCCGCCCCGGAAGGCCTACAACCCCAGGGATGACCGAATCAGTGGAGCAATTCTGTCGGGCGTCCATGGCGGATCGAACGTGAGGTCCACCTCGCAACTCTCCACGCCCTCGATCTCGCATATGGCCTCGCGAGCGTCCACCACGATCTGATCTGCGACTGGACACATCGGTGAGGTCAACGACATCACGACGTGCACATCGCCTTCGTCGACTTCGATATCGTACACCAATCCGAGCACCACGAGATCCAAGTTCAACTCTGGATCCTTCACGGTTTTCAGAGCGCTCCGAACGTCCTTCTCGGTGACGGACATATCATCCAATCCTGCTGTGAAGGCCCCTGCATCGGCGGGAGGCCATCGTATTAGTGCCGACGCAGGAAGATAACCGTGGACTCATCCGGGTCCGACTCCTGAAACCCCTTGATCGCGTGCTGAACCCTCTCCACCACCTCTCCGGCTGCCGTATCACGCAAGTCCGCCAATCTTTGGACTGCCCCCCGGAAGGGTCCCCTGGAGCCCCCGGACAGAACCAAGATCATATCGCCGGAGCCGATCGGAATCGCCACAATTTCATGTTGAAAGCAAGCAAGCCATCGCCAACCTCAAATTGGTCCCAACCGACGGCGATCTGGTGAGGACCGCGAGAAGCATCGGGGTCTCGTTGAGCGACGAGTGAGACTACCGGCCGCCGCCCCCTCGGTAATTTCCGCCGCCACCGAAGTTTCCACCACCTCCGAAGTATCCGCCACCACCCGGGAACCGATTGTTCACGACATTGTTGAAGATCGAGCCGAACTGATACGACAATCCTACGAAGAAGCTGTGCTGTTTGTCTGTAGGCGCCCGCCTGACCCCGGTCAGAAGCTCCTCGTCAGACAGTTCATCCAACGGGAGATACAACTGGTCGGCCACCAGTGAATAGTTTCCACCGAAGTTCAGGTCGAGACCGCGCATGATCCTGAAGGAGACGTTTCCGCCAATGTTGAGGTTGTTGCGTTCGAAGTCGTGGAAATAGTGCGATCCCCGGATGTTGACTCTGACATCCCCCCAAGTCTGTCGCTGCGAGACCGCAAGCGTTAAGGCCTCCTTATACCGCATCTCATTGAGGTGATCATCCACCGTGACCTCGATGTAGTCGAAGTAGGCGGGTCCGACCTCGTAAAAGACGGTGAGCGATCGCCTGGTCGCTTCGTCGTATGGTAAAAAGCTGTACTCGATCGCCGGATTGATCTCGGCCGCGACATGCTGATTCTCCCTGACGTTGCGACCGACCCGGGATGTGAACCCGAGCGACCAGAAATCGGCCACGGAGTAAACGACTGTGGAGTTGACATTCCAGTCCGTGCGCCGGTCGACGAACTTGGAGCCGTTGGAGAATCTGGTTCTTTGGAAGTTGTAATTCATGAACCCCCCGTAACTCTGCTTCCAAGTCGGGGTGACTCGGGAGGCGTTGATCCCACCCGAAAATCGACGTGTGACTCGGGTCTCTTCCCCGTTGAAATTGCCGTTTCCGTTTACACGAAAAGTCCAAAGGTGCCAGGGATCGTCGACCTGCTCCGAAGAGACCAGGCCAGCCGAGCGGTTCGCACCCCCACCCCGACTCGCCTGTAGACTGACGATGTCGCGGAAGCCCGCGTATTGAGCGAATCGCGCGAAGGTCAGCCCGAGAGAATGGGACACACCGTCCAGGCGCTCGCGCTGAGTATCGGTCGACAGCGCCTGATAGAGGCCTTGTTCTACGTAGTCCGCATACGCCTCGCGCCCCGTCGCGTCGATCACGTACTCCCGGCCGTTCGCGCCCGTGGTCTGGCTGGTCATGATTACATGGAGATCGGCGTCCTGCTGGTCGCGAACCCAGGTCACCCACGGAATCTCGGTTCGATGATACGTGTTGTCACACTGGGGGCCCTGGCAGTCGAAGAAGATTCTTGGAGCCTCGGACAGCGCCCGGCCGCCACCCGGACCCTGCCCGAAAAGCGCCGGCGCCCCGAAAAGGGCTCTCGCGGCCATCAGGGCCAAGGCTATGTATAGGGGCATGTACTTGTTGGGCATTCGCGTGACTCGAATGTGAGGGTTTCTCAGTTCTTTTTTCATGATCAGCGGAATCTGGGGCCGGAATACCGAATTCTCCCAGTGCTTCTAACCTAACACGGAGAGGGATAGCTAGGGCCGCCTGGGCTGGAGACTGACCTGCGGTGGGCGATGGAACGCGAGGAATTCCGCGTCTTCTACCAACCGATCGTGTCTTTGACAAGCGGTGAGATTACCGGCGTGGAGGCACTGTTACGGTGGGAACACCCCCGTCACGGGCTGCTCAAGGCACCTGAGTTCCTCTCGGTCGCGGAAGAAACCGGTCTGATCATCCTGCTCGACTTGTGGGTGCTTGAGCGCTCCTGTGGTCACCTGCGAGGGTGGCAGGAGCAGATCTCGATGGAATCGACCCTGTCCCTGAGCGTCAATCTGTCCGGCAAGCAAGTCTTGTGGGAGGATATGGCCCAGCACGTAGAGCGTGTCCTGGAGGAGACGGGTGTCGACGGACGATCGCTGAGGTTGGAGATGACGGAGGCGGTGATGATGGATGATGCCGATCCGATGCTCAGCGTACTCGCCGACCTCAAGAAGTTGAACGTCAGCCTCGATGATAGATGCGTTCGGAATCGGGTACTCCTCGCTACGCTATCTTGATCGGTTCCCGATCGATTCCCTCAAGATCGACCGGTCGTTCATAGCGAATCTCCACACGCGCAGCGAATCCCAGGAAATCGTACGTACAATCCTGGCGCTGGCCCAAAACATCGGCGTGCGCGGCGGCGCCGAAGGCGTCGAGACCCCCGATGAATTGGACCTCTTGAAGGAACTGAACTGCGAACTCGCCCAGGGGCACCTCTTTTCGAAGCCGATCCGGCATGACGAAATAACCCCGTTGATCGGAAGCAAACGCTATCCTGTGTAGGACCCCGAACGCCTGGGACACCACACTAACACACACCACATCAGAACATCGTGGGTGCCCGCAATTCTGCGAGGGTCATTTCGTTGGCTTGATCGATCACGCTCAAGAAGGCCCGCGTTGCTCGCTCCATACCCTCGGCGGGGACCAGCTCGGGCGTATCTAGCGTCGTGTGGTAGATGACGTGGTCAATGATGTGGAATCCGGGTGCTTGGCTGGTCAGCTTGGGCCGACCATCCATCACGGTGTAAGTCGCAACGCCGAAGTCCCGCAGCGTACCGTTGACGATATCGAGAAATCTAGGACTTCCCATCGCGTTCCATCGAAACGCACCGATCGTGTTCGACGTCATCAGATCATCGTTGTACCAGTACAGCTGTGTCTGGGACGGATGCTCGAGCGTGAGCGCCATCGCCACGTTGGCCCAATTGTAAGTGCGTTCCCAGGCCCTCAACCCCGTCTCACCATGATGGTGGTCCGGAAAGAGGACGAACAGGAGCGTGCGGGGACGGTCCTCCCGCGGCATCGCCGCATAGTGGCGAGCGATCTCAAGTGCGCTCGCCATACCGCTGGCGTTGTCCATCGCCGCTTGAAAAAACCCGTCGGTGTGGGCGGCTATGACGATTTCTTCGTCGGAGGCTCCGGGTAGTCGGGCAAAGACGTTCGCAGTCGACACGTTCGCGCGGATTTCAATGTCGAGTCTCAGCCGCATCTCCACGGTCGCACCCGTGCCCAAAGCGTCCCGCAACGCGAACCCGTCGTCCTGGCTGAGGGTGATCAGCGGAACACCATAGTCAGCCGAGGGCGCGCCCAGAGGATTGAACTGGGCGTTGCCCGGAACGGCCATGACGTTGACGATCATCGCCGCTCCGAGCTCCGAGGCACGCGTGTTAGCGCCGAACATGCCGGACCGGTCGCTCGCAGAATGACTGCGACCGCCTGGCACGAACGTGCTGTAGATGATCACGGCCTTGCCTTCGACATCCCGGCCCAGGAAATCGGGTTCAGCGCCCACGCCAACCCAGATGGCTTCCGCGGTGATGCCCTGGGGCGTCGTCGGCGCGGTCTCGCCAGCCGGAAACGCAGTTGGGAGAGGGACGGTCGTCCCGCCCACCGTGTAGGAGGCCTCCCAGAAGGTCGCCGACCAGTCCCGTGGTATCGTGTGGGGAACACGCTCTGTCTCGAGACCGAGCCTCTCGAACTCGTCGATCATCAGGTTCATCGTCATGGCATCGTACGCGGTCCCGGGAAGGCGGCCCCAGTACATATTGCCGTCCGCCTGGCTTTGCAGCGCGATTGCCGAAAACCTCCGAACCCACTCCTTCATTCGGTCCCCATTCACATCGGCATAGTCCATCTGATCCGGCCGAAGGGGCCAATCCGGGTATTTGTCGTCCGGAATGAACAAAACGTCTCCGTCGCGAGGCAGGCCCAGTCCATAGATCCTGTCGACTTGCCGGTCTGGCGTCTGCGCCATCGTCGGAGCGGAGAAAAGCAGTGCCGCCCCAACACTGGCGGCAATCGCCGCGTACCTCACAATCACTACGGGTCTCATTGGTCTGCCCCCAGTATCTAACCCAAGTGAAAGAGCCGCTCCCGCATTCGAGCCGAACGATGCTGAGCAAGTATACGGCCTGGCGGATCTTGATGCCCAGGATCCACCCCGTATCCCGAGTCCGTACACCAAGACTGTACCCCGAGCCACCGGGGGCACCCACCTCGTTGACGGATGTCGAGCCGGACGCCTACTATCACAGAATTGCCTATCCGTACACCACTCCCGAGAGGCTGACGATGCCCACCCACCTTCCCCGCCGACCCGCGTTCATCGGGCTGTTTGGATCGAGTCTCGTGTTTTCGCTCCTTCTTGTCGGGGGCTTCGCTCTCTCGGTGTCCGCGCAGGAGAGAGGCAATCGCGAGGGCGAGTGGCGCTACATCTGGGGGGACGTGTGGAGCACTAGGTATTCTCCCCTCGATCAGATCAACGCCGACAACTTCGAGGATCTCGAGGTCGCGTGGTTCTGGAAGGGAGACAACTACGGACCCAGAATGGACAACGTCGGGAGGTCCACCCCGATCTACGCCGACGGAATCGTGTACACGGTCGCCGGTCGCCGCCGTACGGTTGTCGCGATCGATCCGGCCACAGGTGAAACCCTTTGGACGTTCCGGGAGCCGAACACGGAGCGGTGGGAGAATTCACCCCGCCAGAACTACGGCCGCGGCGTCGCCTACTACGAGATCGACGGACGGGGCGTGATCTACGTCGTCACGCCCGGATTCTTCCTACACGCGCTCGACGCGAAGACGGGGTACCCGCTGGCGAACTTCGGGGGTCAGATCCAGATCGACGGGTTCCCCGAGACCGGGACGGTCGACATGCTGGCCACGCTCGGGCACGACTACAATGTCTACTCTGGGATCGACCGGGCCAGAGGGGCCATCACGACGTCGTCTCCGCCGATCGTGGTGAACGACGTGATCATCGTCGGGAACTCGGCGCACCCGGGTGGCGGCGGACAGACCAGGATCGAGAACGTACCCGGTGACATCCAGGCGTTCGACGTAAGAACCGGTGAGCACCTGTGGACCTTCCACACCATTCCCAGGGCCGGCGAATTTGGAAACGACAGCTGGCTTTCGGACGCTTGGTCATGGAGTGGGAACGTAAACGCCTGGGCGCCCCTCTCAGCGGACCCTGAACTCGGCATGGTGTATCTCGCTACGGACGCGCCTACCAACGACTACTACGGGGGGTTTCGCCCGGGGAACAACCTCTATGGCTCGAGCGTGCTCGCTTTGGACATCCAGACCGGTGAACGCGTGTGGCACTTTCAGACCGTCCATCATGACATCTGGGACTGGGACAACCCGGTCGCACCGATCCTGGTCGACGTCACCGTCGACGGGGTGGCGATACCCGCGGTTGTACAGACGACCAAGCATTCGTTCGCTTTTGCCTTCAACCGGGAAACGGGCGAACCGCTGTGGCCGATCGAAGAAACGCCGGTGCCCGCTGGAAACGTGCCGGGAGAGTGGTACTCTCCGACACAACCATACCCCACCCGTCCCGCCGGTTATGAGCTCCAGGGACTGTCGGTGGACGACCTCATGGACTTCACGCCTGAGCTCCGGGAGATGGCGATAGAGCAGGTCAGCGACATCAATCTGGGGCCGCTCTTCAATCCGTACGTCTATGCCGGCAACCCGGAAGGTTGGCGGGCAGTTGCGCAGTGTCCGAGCGCCACGGGCGGTACCAACATCCCAGGGGGCACCGTCATGGATCCGGAGACCGGCATCATGTACGTGGCCTCGCGGAAGGCGTGTAGCGGAGGCCGTCTCGCTCCCGGATCGGAGCGAGACGAGGGCGGTCCAGACGGCTTGGGTCAGACGGTGGTCGATTTCGGTAGCGGGGGCGGCGGCGGCTTTGCTTCCATCCAGGGACTTCCGATCTTCAAGCCACCGTATGGTCGAATCACGGCCATCGACATGAACACCGGTGAACATCTTTGGTGGATCCCCAATGGAGACACTCCGGAACGCATCAGGAACCACCCGCTACTTGAGGGTGTCGACCTCACCGACGTCAACACCGGCTTCCAGGGCAACGCCACCGCGCTCGTTACGCGGAGCCTCCTGATGTTCGCCGAGGGCCGGGGCGGGCAGGCCGTCTGGTTCGGCGTGGACAAGATGACGGGTGAGAGGATCGGCTCAATCGAGATTCCGGCACCCACGAGCACCGCCCCGATGACCTACATGCATGACGGCGTGCAGTACGTCGTGCTGCCGGTCGCCGCTGCGGCTAATGGGATCTTGCCGTCGCTGGTGGCGCTACGTCTACCACAGGAAGAATAGGAGCCCTGTGGTAGACGCTTACTGAAGCGGTGGGTCAACTGAAGGGGCGGGAAGAGGCCGCGGTTACATCGTCATGAACATCGTCATGCCGCTAATCGAGACCTCACCCACGAAGATGTTCCCGTCGGCATCCACCGTGACGCCTTCGCCGATCGTCCCGTAGGGGCTATCGGTTTCGTGAGGGGGGATGAAGGCCTTGAGAGAGCCGTCCCTGGCGTTCCCGATATAGACGCCACGCCGCATGCCCGGATTCCGCTCGTCTCCTGATTCCGAGTCCAGCACGTACATGGTGTCGTCGTCGTCAATGAACACGTCGTTCGGGCGCCCGCCC
>Ga0315336_1001353_pt1 | contig 48978 bp, 47 predicted proteins | sample ASW5metaG_FD_204512 | JGI IMG/M metagenome (GOLD analysis project Ga0315336, IMG submission 204512) | Ammonia-oxidizing marine archaeal communities from Monterey Bay, California, United States - ASW #5 | ecosystem: Environmental > Aquatic > Marine > Intertidal zone | place: USA: California...
TATTCGCAAAGGCTTCGTGGGAGAACGACGACTCAGCCGGTGACCGGCGCGAACCGCCGATGGTGTCGATGATTATCGCCGCCCACAAGGAAGAGAAGGTCATTCTCGATCGGCTCAACAACGCCGTGTTGATGGATTATCCCGCCGATCGATTCGAGATCATCATCGGTTGCGACGGGCAAGAAGACCTGACCGGCGCGCTGGTGGGCTCGTTTGGTGATTCACGCGTCCGTTTGATTCAGTTCCCACGGCAGCGAGGCAAGTCATCTGTGCTTAACGACTGCGTTATGCAGGCCAAGGGCGAAGTCGTCGTCTTCTCCGACGCCAACACGATGATGGCACCCGACGCCGTTCGAAAGCTCGTCAAGCCCTTTCGCGATCCGAAAGTGGGGGGCGTGTGCGGCGAACTCGTGCTGACCGATCCAACGACCGGGCAGAACGTGGACGGTATCTATTGGAGATTCGAGAATTTCATCAAGCGGAGCGAAGGACGTCTCGGCGCGTTGTTGGGCGTGAACGGCGCCATCTACGCCATTCGCAAAGACCTGTACGAGCCAATTCCCACGAACACCATTGTCGACGACTTTCTCATCGGCATGAGTGTGCATAGGCGCGGTTATCGGTTGATCTACGAACCGCGAGCTGTCGCGCACGAAGAGACAGCACTCTCGATACGGTCCGAGTTCGATCGCCGCTCGCGCATCGGGGCAGGGGCCTTTCAGAGCCTTACGTGGCTGTGGCCGATGCTGAATCCACTGCGCGGCCGCGTGGCGATTGCATTCATGTCGCACAAGCTGTTGCGGTGGTTCTGCCCGGGGTTCCTTTTTTTGGCGGTGCTCACGAACGTGCGGCTCATGGCTGAACCGTTTTACTTGCGCATTCTCCTGCTGCATGAATTGTTTTACCTTTCGGCGATGATCGGTCTCGTGTTTACGCTCGGGCGACCCTGGAACCGCATGATGCGGCTTCCGGGCATGTTTGTCGGCATGAACGCCGCACTGGCCGTCGGTTTTTGGCGCTGGCTGACAGGCAAGCAAGGCGGAACTTGGAAACGAACCGAGCGCTCGACGGACTCCGACTCGACGCAGCAGCGTAAAACGGTATTGAAATGATCCCCGTTGGTATCCCCATTGGCTTCGCATTCGCCGTCATGTTGTTCATCAGCATGCTGGCGTGCGTTGCTGCGCGCCGTCGAAATATGCATCTCTGGCTGAGAAGTTATTGTCGATTCGTTTTTTCGACGTACGGCAGTCACGAAATTCAGCGATGCAATTCACAGGTGCTGAATTCGCATTGTCCGCGTGTCGACGAAGATTCATGCCGTGAGAACGGCGATCCGCTCGCAGGGAACCGATACGGAGATAATGTCGCCGATGATGATTGCCTGGACGTGTTCATCGCCATTTGTGATCACTTCGAACCCGAATGGAATCACCCGACGAATGACATTGCCGTCGCCCGAGTTCAGCGATGGCTCGAGGAGTATCCGGCATTGTTTTCGCGATATCACGATGTCGAGGGCCGACCGCCGCAGCACACGTTCTTTTTTCCTCAAGATCAATACGCGCCCCGATATCTCGACCGGTTGGCCCAACTCTGCAATGACGGCTACGGCGACGTCGACGTTCACCTGCACCACGACGCCGACACGTCAGAGCAACTTGGAGCCAAGCTGGATGGATTCCGCGAGACGCTCTGGGAGCGACACAGCTTGTTGCGGCGCGACCCGGCAACCGGAGAGATTGTCTACGGGTTCATTCACGGTAATTGGGCATTGTGTAATTCCCGCCCCGATGGCCGCTGGTGCGGCGTGAACGACGAGATCGACGTGTTACGAGCGACCGGCTGCTACGCCGACTTCACAATGCCATCAGCGCCAAGTGATACGCAGACGAAGACGATCAATAGCATCTATTACGCTTTCAATCAGCCTGGGCGGCCGAAGTCGCACGACATCGGCGTCCCGGCGCGAGTCGGCACCGCACCGCCTCACGACGGACTGCTGCTCATTCAGGGGCCGCTTATGCTTGATTGGCGCTCAAGACGATTGGGGCTGTTGCCGCGCATCGAAAACGGCGACTTGCACGCTTCTCATCCGCCGACCGGCCGAAGGCTCGACCTATGGTTGAAGGCGGGCGTCCACGTCGTCGGCCGAAAAAGACAATGCTTCGTCAAGTTGCATACACACGGCGCCAAAGATGGAAATATCGACATGCTCCTCGGCCCCCGAATGCAGCGTTTTCACGAGGAACTCGCGCTACGCGCACAGGCCGACCGACGGTTTCGCTACCACTACGTCACCGCGTGGGAAATGGCACAACTCGTCCATGCAGCTGAAACCGGTGCCAATCCTCACACTCCAGAGACCACAACGCATGTCCTGGCGTAACGACAATGAACACCGCCAACGAGAATCGATCAATACTCCACTGGCGGTAGAGCATCGGTTCTGACGGCTGATGCCCTTAATTCGGAACGAAATCCACGAACGATCTCCCTTGATCATTCGTGGATTTTTTTGCGCCGACTATTAGGAATCTGCCGGCTGTGCGCCCTGTGCAGGCAGGACGATATGGTGCTACCGCGCATTGTTCGGATTCAGTGATGTCCGCAACGCCGATGTTGTAAAAAGCCAGCATCTTCACCCATCGCGATCGTGATGGCCGTCAAAAACGTGCTAGATTTCTCGTGTTGCGTAGAATGCTTTAGGCGAAGCATTCGCACGGCGCGGAACAGAACGGATCGCGGGCGTTGATGTCGTCTTTCATCAGGGCACGGGTGTCGCTGCCGCGTACGTCGCCGAGGCAAACGACTGGCCAATCGAGAACCGTTGCCGTCCTAGCCATCGTCCAATTGCCGTGCGCCACATGAGCCGTCGCACCAGGAGTACCGTCGTGCAAGAATTCTCCCAAGCCTCGATCGACGACGATTCTTTCGAACGAGAGTCCGACGAGGCCAACCGCACTTCGGCCCACCGATCGGTCGACCTCGTGCAGATGGTGGTTCGCTACCGATGGCTGTTGCTTGCGGGCCTCGCGGTCGGCCTGGCGATGAGTGAAGCCTTTTACCTACATTTTGGCCCCGAGTACGAGGCGGTGGCCAAGGTGCTTGTCTCGCGGCGGGTGTCGGTCATTCTGGAAGAGAGTCAACCCGGCGACTTCGGAGAGCGCGGCGAACATATCGCGCTCATCATGAGTCCGCTGATCGTCGGCGCTGCCGTTGAAAGTCACGATCTGCGCAACCTGCCGACACTCACGGGAGTCAGCGATCTAAGCGAACATATTCTTTCGAGGCTCAAGGTCAAACGTAGCGCCGGGCAAGACCGCTCATTCCTGAACGTGCTTGACATCAGCTTTCGATGTGCCAATCAAACAGACTCAGAGACGATCGCGGCGGCAATCATCGACGCCTACGGCGCGTACTTGGACGAATCCAGAACAAAGAACACAAAACGGCTTTGGCAACTCGCCGACGAGGCTAACCAACGTCTTGGGAAACAGGTTCGCGAGAAGGAACAGGAGTACTTGAAGTTCCGCGAGTCAGCGCCGCTTCACTGGAAAAACGCTCCCGGTTCCGAAGACGGAGCCTTGGAAGTCACCAACGTTCATCGCGAGCGTTTTCTTGAAGTCGAAACCGACCGAAGAAAAAACCTCATCCGTCGGGCGGAAATTGAAGCCCGGCTCGACGCACTACAAGAGGCCATTCGTCGCGGTGAATCGCGCGAGGCGCTCGAAGAGATGGTTCGCCTGTATGTGAACCTGGAGTCGAAATCGTCCCAGAACACGGCGCTGCCCACCAAGGACGACGAATCGTCACTCGATGCACAGCTCATACCGCTGTTGATTGAAGAGCGGAAACTCGACCGTGATTTCGGCGCCGCGCATCCCGATCTGCAGAGTGTCCGCAAGAGCATTGAGACTCTGTTGGCTTTTTATCGGCGCAAAGGAATTCGAATTCCCAAACAGGCCGAGGGGGGGGAGAGAAGCGCACGCGTTGATTTTGTCGCCGTGTACGAACGATCGCTGGAGCAATTGCTGACGGAGCTGGATCACCGTGAACACGCACTGGCGATTCTATTCGAAAAGGAAGCAGCTCTCGCCAAACAGTACTCGAAATATCTCCTGACAGATCAGGCACTCAATGAGGATGTGCGACGCGTCAAAACCGTCTGGCAGGCGGTCGTCGAGCAGATGAGCAAGATTGACTTGAACAAAGAGAGCGCCGGTTACGAACTCAGCGTCATCGCACCGGTCCGCGGCACATTAGTCGTCAAACGGCATCTGAAATTCCTCGCGATCGGAGGTCTTTGTGGACTCGCCGGAGTGTTTGGATTCACGTATCTGCGACTCATTCGCGACACAAGAATTCGGTCGCTCGAAGAGCTCAAAAACGCATTCGACGTGCCGATGCTGGGCGCGATTCCCGACCTGACGGCGGCTGCCAGATCTCGACCGAGCCGAGCCGAATACGCGGGCCTTGCGGAGCCTCTCTGCGACTTTGAACGTTCCAGTTCGAGCGATGCCGAAGCGTATCGCTCGACACGGGCAGCGTTGTTTGCAGCGGCTCGGCCGCGACAGGCCAAGGTGATACAGATCGCCAGTCCGTGCCCCGGCGAAGGAAAATCGACGTTCGTTGCGAACCTGGCGCGAGCCGTCGCACACGCGGGGAGAAAGGTTCTCCTCATCGATGCGGACATGCGCGCCCCGACGTTGCATGAGTTGCACGGCGTTAGCAACCGTGTCGGTTTATCCGACGTGTTGAGCGGCGAGATCGAGTTGCTCAACGCGTCACAACACGTCGATGCGGCCGGGGTTTCGATCTTGCCGGCGGGATCAGCACGCGTTAGCCCCGCCGACTTGTTGGCTTCGGAGTGGCTCGCCCGATCGATTGAGACGGCGCGAAGCGAGTTCGACTACGTCTTCATCGATTCGCCCGCGCTGCTCGCGGTGAGCGATGCATGCGTTGTGGCGCCGCACTGCGACGGTTTAGTAATTGTGGCTCGTATGGCAGAGTCAACGTTCGAATCGATTCACCGTGCAGCAAACTTGCTCGAGGCGCAACAGGTCGACGTCATTGGGATGGTTGCCGTTGGTACGCCTGATGCGCCCGACTCGCCAATTGCGGCGGCGCACCAATTCGCGTCCGGCTCCAGTTTCAAGCAAACATCATCTCATCCTCAAGAGCCTGCGATTCCGGTGCAAAGCGACGTCGAGATGCCAGTTTAGTGTTGTGAGGTTGTTCAATTCGTGATGCCAACGATTTGAGGGTGTACGGCCCGTCACGGGACCGATGTCGTTCTGGGCTGATGATATCGGCCCGTATTTGACGAATGCAAGGCGACTGGATCAAGCAGACGATGCCGATACTTGCCCCCGAACCACAAATCTATCCGGCGAATTTGCTGGACTGTCCCGAACGGGATCGCGATGGCGACCACATGTGGTGGGTGGCTCACACGCGTCCGCGGTGCGAGAAGGCGTTGGCCAGGAAGCTCGTGTCTCGTGATGTGGCACACTATGTTCCGCAGACCGCACGCCCGTCTCGTTCTCGTTCCGGCCGCAAGCGAACGTCGTTCGAACCACTGTTTGCGGGCTACGCGTTCGTGTTTGGAACCGAAGCCGACCGCATCTGTGTGCTGGAGTCGGGCGCTGTCGCCTCGCTGCTCGCCGTAAGTGATGGCGATCGGCTGACGGCCGACCTGTTGCAGATCAAGCGGCTTCTGGAAAGCGGCCAACCGTATTCAAAAGAGACACGGCTTGACCCTGGAGCGGCCGTACGAATCGTTAGCGGTCCGTTCGACGGCTTCGAGGGCGTCCTGCTCAAACGACGTGCCGGCGATTGTCTACTCGTATCGATCGAATATTTGCAGCGCGGTGTGTCGATCGAAATCGGTGAGTGTGACGTCGAACGGATCTGAAGCTTACTCCCTTCGGCGCAGCGACGGGCGTTCTGCCGTCTGTTTCGGGCAGCGATTGGTATTTGCCTGCCGGATGAGGCAGAATGGCCTATCAAAGTACCAATGGGCGTACTTGAGGCGATCAACAACGCTTCCCACACGATGACGGTCACGATCGTTCCCGAGATTCTTTCCCGAAATCGGCGCACTCGCTTGATCCTTCCTGCACTGCGCCCGTTATACTACATGAAGTAGAGTCAAAACCCTCTGTTGCCGAATCACCCCCCTTGTTTTCCAGGTCGAGATTCGTCCACAACCGGGTTTTGACGTGGCCTCATGGACTTTGAGCATCGATTGCGTGATGAGACAGTGCCCACGATTCGAATTTTCATTCGCGGTCGGTCGGATACCCTGATGGCTTCTATGGAAGTCGCCGAGCGACGACGCTCCGAATGCGGTTCATAGATGGCTGAACTCGCGGGAAGAGCTGCTTGAGTGGCTGTGTCGTGACATCAGCCGATCGATCAGAAAACGACTCAACTCAGGACAATGATGACGATGATTCGACGACTTGTTTTCAGTGCGGTGATTGTGGCGTTTGCCGTTTACTCAGAACCAGTTTTGGCAATCGACGGTGCTCTCAACGCAATTCCCAAGTCGGCGGGTGTCGTCATTCGCTTGAAGCGACCATCGGTGACGCTCAAAAAGCTGTCCGCCGTGGCGAAAAACATCGACGAGAGTTACGAATTGCTCATGAGCAGCGTCCCAACGCTGATTCTCTCGATGATTGGGAATCCCAATGCAGAGGGCATCGACGACAAGCGGGGAGACTTGTACGTCATCGTCTTTCCCGACGACGAGTCGGGCACGAGCGTTGTGTTTGGCGTTCCGGCCGCGAAACCCGAGGAAGTCGAAGACGCGGTGAGGGGCGATTTCACGTTTATCCGATCCGGTCGATATGTCTTCTACACCCAGAGCGATGCGGCGGCGGATGAAATTCAAAACCAGGTCGATGCGATTGGTGAGGGTGGCGACAACAATGCCGGATCGTTACTTGATGCCATCGATCGCAGATCGCGTCCAATATTCGACGGCGGCGACGTCTCGGTTTTCATCAACGTAAGGGGGCTTACCGAGAGGTACGATGAGAAGATCGACGACGCGGTCGACGAAATCAACGTCATGCTCGATGACTTGGAGAACATCGCGCCCAAGGTCGAAGGCTTTGATATGGGACCGGTTTACGAAGCGTACGCCCGGCTGATCCAATCGTTGATTGGAGGCGTGAAAGACGTCGAAAGCGTCACAACCGGGATCACTTTCAACACAAGAGGAATCGACATCGAGAAGCAGGTCAGCGTTACGATCGATTCTGACATCGACAAATACCTCAATACTCACAAGACGGCAAAGCTGGAACTCGTCGACAGACTCCCAGCCGATCAGTTGGCTTACGCTGCAATGCACGTTGACGTCGCGGCACTAACGGCTTGGGGGATGAAGTTTTCAATGGCGATGATTGCCGACGAAGAACGGAAACAGCAGTTGCAGTCATACGCTGAAGCCTTCGAAAACATTACGATCGGTGAAAACGCTTTCTCTTTCGATCTGGGCGACCCGGAAACGGGGCTCATGCAGACAACGACGATCAGCGAAGTCGATCCGGTTGCCGATTATCGCGACTTAATGCGCGAGAACTGGGAATCGATTGTAAATTTGGGTGCCGGCGGAACGCCTGGTGCGTCGGCTGGATTGTCTCTCGAAACCGAGTTCCAAGCCGAAGCCGAGACAATCGATGGTCATCCTACGGATGTCATGACGATGCGGATGAAGATCGACGAATCGGCTGACCCTTCGGGGCAACAACAACAAATGTTCGACCGAATGTACGGACCCGAAGGGATGTCGCAGCGGATGGTCTATCTCGATGACCGCGTGGTTCTAACATCTGGCGGTGGCCGCGAGCGTATGGAAAAGGCTCTCGAGTCGCTCGACTCGACGAGTTCAAAAAAGAGTTCTGGTTCGTCGGCAATCGCCAAAGCACGCAAATCGTTTGACCAGGACGCTAACCTTCTAGCCTTCGCCGACCTGGCAGGTCTGTTCGTGGGAATGATCGAGACAATGGACAAGATGATGAAAGGGGCTCGAGTCCCAGATCAAAGTGAGGATCAGGGCGAAGACGAAAGTGAGGATGTCCAACGGCCCGCACCGATGTCGTTTTTGCCGTTCGACGTGAGGGCCATCAAGAGACTCCGTTTAAATCGCTCCTACGCCGGTTTTTCGATCGCCGTGCAGTCGGGTGGCGTGTACGTCAAGGCAAAAATCCCGACCGACCAGCTCAAGGCCTTCCACGCAATCTCTAAAACGTTTGAGGGGTTGCAACTTCCCGGGGCGGATTTTTAGACGCCGACCCAAAGCCCAGTTTTTTGTGGAACGTGAGCCTACAAGCTATAGCGCGGACGTTTCCCATCAGAGCGTGTTGGGACCGCTTCCTAACAAGCCGCCGGGTGGCATCGTCAACGCTCACCGAAGCCCATCACCGCTTCCATTGGCCCGCCTGCGCTATGACCCGAATATCCGCTACAGACCGGCGCGCCCTCAACGTGAATGACGGCCACCGGGTCGGTCGGCCCCGGCTCATAGTGAATATTTGACCTATACTTCGCGCGACTGTCGAAACGGCACAGAACTGACGACTCGTGCTGCGCCTTTCACGGCGCGAGTCGGGTTGGCATCTGAAGTTGGCTGCGAGAGGGCCTTAGTAGACAAAGAACGTTCCGCCACAGCGAGCCGAGTTTGCGGCGAATGATGATCGATTTTAGATGCGACCACCCAGCGCTGTGTGTGCGGCAGCTCACAATTAGGTGCAGCGGCGACCCACACAGAACCGCTGAACGTCGCGTCGAAGAAACGAGCCATGTTGACGGCAACAACTACTAACGGGAGAGTTCGGCATGGACTGGTCCGCCATCTGTGATGAAGCCCTGGGCGACTTTACAACGTCTGCGTTGCCGCCAACCCTTAGTCTGCCAGCGCTGCCGCACGCGGTCACGCTCTATTTGGAGAAGGTGAAGGACCCGGACGTCGGTGCGAAGGAACTCGCGGGCATCATCGAGACCGATTCGGGCCTCACACTTGAATTGTTGAAGCACGTGAACTCCGCCTTCATGGGGGTGCGCAACAAGACGGGCAATGTTCAACAGGCGCTGTCGCTACTGGGGCAACGGCAAAGCAAGTCATTCATTGTGACCACGGGAATGCAGGCGGCCGTACGTGCGAAAAAATCGAAACTGATCAATCAGGCCAACTTTTGGAACGCCAGCTTTCAAAAGGCTCTATTCGCCAAGGAAGTCGCTCGGCTACTAAAAACCGACACCGAAGTCGCATTCGCCGGTGCCTTGCTTCAAGACTATCTCCTGCCCGTCATTACCAATGACTTATTCCAGCAGTATCTCGGATTCATCGAAACGCGCGAATCGCAGCCGGTTTGTTTATGCGAGTTCGAGAACGCGACGTTCGGCTGGGAACACTCTCTGGCGGCAGCCTGTCTTGCCAGACGCTGGCAGCTTCCCGACGAACTCGTCTGCTGCATTCTGTTTCATCACCACGGTCTCAAAATTCTCGCACACCCCGAATTGGGCCGCTCGCCGGTGGCGGCCGTCGCGCTTTCCGCGTTGTTGCCCGATCAACTTCGACAACACCTGCAGGGGCTCGAACTGCTGACGAAACTAGGCGAGAAATGGGGAGCGTTCGACGTCGCCGAGATCGCACAAAAGGTCGATGAACAACACGACGAACTCGGGCTCGGCATGCGAAACGATTTCCCACTGTCGCGGCGATGCCAGCAGGCTTCCGCAACGGAAACGCCCGACTACAACGACGGCACGCTGGCTCTCGCGGTCGCTTAAAAGCCGTTGCGGCACATCCAGACCTCGTCGAGCCCTGTTCTACGCCGCCGACTTGACGACGTCCTGCCCTCCAGGCTGTTGTAGTGTCGGTCGAGAAATTCGCGACGACGATACCCGACCGCATTGCCTGTGGCACATCACCGCCACGAAGGTCAGCCCTAAGAAGCACCACGTATGCGCGTGGTAGCTATCCAACAGCCACGAGAACTGTTTGCCGACCAGTTCTCTGTTCAGGACCAATACGAAAAAGACATAAGCTCCCAGCGGCCCGTAAGCCCAGCGAGTCAGCCCTGTTTTCGCCCAGACGGTCCGCGTGACAAGATAGAGTACGGGCAAAACGCCAACGCAGTGCTGACCCCAGGTGATTGGCGAGAAGAGCAAGATCAACACCGAGACAGTCGCGCACTCCCAGAGAATCGAAAGATCATCACGACGCGTGACCGGCCCGCGAAACGCCCACGCCACCGATGCCAACAAACAGACAAGTGCGCCTTTGATCAATAGCCCTGCCATACGCGGATTAAGATCCAAAAAATCGAGGAACAACGGATGATCGAGCCTCGATCGGTGTCCTTCTGGAAGGTGCATCAGGAACCGGGCCATCGACGGCCGCAGTGACAGATTCTGAAACGGCTCTTCTCCGAGCACACCGATGGAGGGATCGGTTTGTCCGACGCCATCCCAGGCATGCGCGAACCAGAACTGAACGGTGCGACTGTAGTCGGTGGGCCCCATCAGGGCGACGGGAGCAAGGGTGAAGGCCGCCGCGGCGACTGTCGTCGTCGCCACCATTTTCCATTGCCGCTTCCAAACGAAATAGGCCAGGAACAGCGCCGGCGTACATTTGAGAGCCATCGCCAGCCCCAGCGAAAGCCCCGCGAACCACTCTCGACGGCGCGTCCACAGATAGACGCCAATCCATGACAGGCATACAAGTGCCAGGTTCACGCCGCATTCGGGCGCGTCGCGCACGATGAATCGGCTCGTCAGAAAAACGGCGCACGTGGTCGCCCAAAAGCGCTGATCTCGAGTCAACGGCAGCCATTTCCGCGTCAAACGATCCAAAACGAACAGCAGCCCGATCAGCGAAACGAAAATGGTGGGAAAGACGACGACCTGAGCCACTCGCGGTGACATGATCGTGAGCGGCACGTGGGCCAACCCCCAAAACGCTGGATATGGGTAGTCGTGCCCGCGCTGGTCGCCCGAGGAGTCAGCGTTCGCTGCGTAAATGAATTCTCCAGCCGACATCCGGCGTCCGAGTTCCCAATGAAGCTTGAAATCGCCGCGAGGCTCAGCGGCGACCCGGACCCATTGCACCGAAAGAGCCAAGACTCCGACGACGATGACCAAACGCTTCCAATTCGGGTGATGCGGTTGGAGTCGATCGATCCAAGTCGATCGCTGAGTCTTCAAATCCATCCCGGGCTCCGTGCGTTCGCTCACCTGGCACTCCAGCGGCCGGGAAGTTACATCGGATCGCCAAAACGTGTCAAGAAGGCATGCCATTGGGTTGAGAGCGACGGGCGACCGGAGCGCGCTGAAATGTGGGAACGGCCAGCAGAGGCATCGCCACTGGGAGGATGTCTCAACCCACTGCTTTTGCCGTGTATCACCCGATAGCAGGATGAAACTGGCCACTTAGCCGCGAACCGATCCGCCGCGATCATGGAGGTCGAACGTAGGTCGGCTGCGAGATGCGGCAGCGGCCCTCCGGCGCTCACGATGCCCGCGCGGGGCTTTTGGACTCAACCGGCGGACAGTTGTCCTATTTAGTGCGGGAGGCACTCAGGATGCGATTCGGCAAACGTTTCGAGGACATCGGCCGCGTGGCAGCGTTCACGCGCGTTTTCGCCCGAGCGGCTGTTCGCCATTACACAGACCGATGCTCCGCGCCCCAAAAGGGCAGCGAATAGACTGGCCACGATTGCGATGGGCATCCCCAGCCAGTAAGCGGCTCGCATTCCCAAGCGTTGTGATCGCGTAAACAATCCTTGCTTATCTTGGGCGCTTCGCTTGAGCATCCGATACAGGCCATTGCGCGGAGAGGCGGCGTTTCGATTTAGGAAACTCTGCACCCAGCCGAACGGATTCTGCCGGAGCGAGAAATGGTGTTTCTCACCGCAATCGAACCCGCATTCGTCAAGCAGCCTCTTCAAGCACGAAAGCGGGAAGTGATACAAGTGCCTTGGCAAGTCGAGATGAAACCACGCCGGACCGGCCCAGCGCGCTTGGACGCTTGACAGATTGGGAACTGAGACCGCCAGTCGACCACCCGGACGCAAGATGCGACGGATCTCCGTCAACACTTCTCGTGGGTTGGGCAGGTGTTCGAGCACATGCCAGAGAATCACCTCATCGAAGTAATCCGTCGGATAATCGGCTTGCGCCAGGTCCGACGCGATACGAATGCTCGCCCTCGAATCGGCACCCTCGGCAGCCGTCGGACTGATTTCGAACCCGTGCGCCTCGCATCCCTTATCGGCTAGCGCACCCAGCAGCACGCCGCGCCCGCAGCCGACGTCGAGCACCCGTGCACCGCGAGGCAATCCACGAATGAGTGACTGAGCGTGACGCGCTCCTACGAGCTTGACCATCGCTTCGACGAGAGGCTCGAATTTCTCACCCGACGTGCCGTAGTAATCCGGCGGATAGAAACTTTCGATCTGCCGAACCGAAGGACGAGGATGCATCGACGCCAGTCCGCACTCGGTGCAGGTGACGACCCGCTGCTGCATGCCTTCGATTCGAAACGTAGGACGAGCGTGCCCACATCCACAGACGATGCACGCAGCCACGGTGATCGCGATACGTTCTTCGGGGACGACGTTCCGGACTTGAAGATCAAAACCAGCGTTGTCCTGTACGGGCGGCAGTTGAGCCGGATGTCGCTTGAGCTCCCGGACGATGCCCGGCGCGTCGATGCTGGTTCCCTCGGGAACCGTTTGGGAGACCGGCGCCGTCTCGATCAAGACGTCGTTGTCAAATTCGCCATCAACCTGCATCGCCATCATTTCCCCCTACTGTTTCGCACGGCGAGTGCGCGCTACTAAAACAGTAGGTTGCGGCTGAATGGCGCGACGGATCTCTGGCTCGATTCGACGGGCTCGAAGGGCCGAATATGACGATTGATCGGGTTAAGCGGCAACACGGCAAGGCGAGCCATGCGGACGTGGAATTACCGCCTGAACCGCCTTCCGAGCGTTGATCGCCGAGAACCGAATCTGCTACGATCGCGCTTTGTCGGCGACCCGCCGACGCCCGACGGATTGAGACGATCGAGATCTACTCGGTGCGACGTCATCGCCTTGTCCGGTTTCGGCACGTCGTGTCGCAGTTGTCAGAAAGGCGTCTGCAAATTGAGAGAGATTGTCATACGTGAATCGCTTCTGCTTTCGTGAGAAACCGTTGTGTTTGCTCGACTACTGCTTCTGTTTACTGTTGTGCCGCTCGTCGAGTTGTGGTTGCTGCTGGTGATTAGCGACTGGACGAGTTGGCAGACGACCGTGCTGCTCGTCATCGCTACCGGCGTCTTGGGCGCGTCGCTGTCGAGACGGCAGGGTTGGCAGACGTGGCAGCGAATCAATCAACGTGCGTCACGCGGGGAGACACCCACGGATGAGCTTCTCGACGGGCTGATGATTTTCATTGCCGGGGCGTTGTTGGTGACGCCCGGCGTGCTGACCGACGTCGTCGGCTTCTCGCTGCTGGTTCCCACATTCCGAAGCGTGCTCAAGAAACGGGTGGCCGAGTGGGTGAAAACACGAACGGTTGTGCATTTTCAGTCCGCTCAATTTGACCAAACACAGCCGGGGCACGACCCGCCGCGCGATAAGACGGTCATCGATGCCGAGTTCACGAGCCGAACGGCCAGTGATGATGATCAAGCCACCGATGACTGACGACGTCAGCACCACGCGACTTCACCGCTGCGCATCGCCGATCCGACGAGGATTGTGTGTTTTGAGAGTTAGGGGCGTTCGAAGTGTGTGACCACGCCACCGTAGACACGCTCGATGCCCGCGTCACCCTCGATCAGCAGCGCTCCGTCATTATCGACGCCCCGGCAGATGCCGGAGATCTGGTACGTTCCCGTGTCGAATTCGATCGCCCGTCCGGAGAGGATGCACAGCGCATGCCAGTTCTTGGCAAGATCCTCACTTCCTGATTGAAGCTGATTGACGTGTCGTTCGATCTGCGCCAGAACTTCCAACAATACCACCGGCAGTTCGAAGTGGTCGCGTGTCACGTCATATAACGAGACGGCATTATTGCGCAATTCGGCGGGAGCCACCGTGAATGAGTTGTTGACGTTGATGCCGATGCCGATAACAATTCGACCGTTCCGCGGCGCAGGCACTTCTACAAGAACCCCGCAGACTTTTCTGCCGGCTAGGAAGACGTCATTGGGCCACTTCAAACCGACATCCTCACGTGGAGCGAATCGACGAATCGCTTCACAGACGGCCAAGCCCACAGTGAGAGACATGCGCGGCCAACGCTCGGACGGGAGTGATTCTTCGTCGGTATTGATCACCAGTGAAAACGTCAGCGATCCAGACGTCGACCACCATTGATTCACACCTCGGCCGCGCCCGGCCGTCTGCTGTTCGGTGAGGACCAGTAGCGGCGTGTCGAATGTCTCCGTTCGAGCCAACTGCACAGCCAAGTCGTTGGTGGACGGGAGCTCACGGTGATACTCGATCTGCCGAACAAACGAATCGCTACGAATTCGTTCGAGCTCGGCTGGTGAGAAATCATCTGCATTCATGCGCAGTCATTCCATGTCGAGCCGAGTGGCCCGACCCGCAAAATCGAGACAGTGGAGTCACATCTCCGATCGTCGCTTGTCACGCCGCGCCTGATTGACGCCCTTGTCGACGTTGTCAATGAAGCGATCGATCTCATCGACACCTCGCTGGAGCAGACCGAAACCGTCGATTTCAATCTCAGCCAATTTCTCCTCGCGAAGAATGTCGGCCAGTGCTGCCAACTGATGAGATTGTTGGGCGAGCAGTTGACTGGCCTTGTCCACGTCGGCCAAAGGAATGGTTCGTTTTCTCGACGTGCCGCCGGGTTTTTCGCCCGTGCGCCGAGTGCCCTTTTTTGCCATGCCGTCTCCCAATTTGCCGCCAACTTTGTACTTCGTGGTTCAAACATAGTGACGTCGAGCACGCCCGTTGCCGCAAGCCGGCCATTCGAGCGGGCTTCGGTGAACAATCGACGGTCGCACCAGTGCGCCAGTCGCAAAAACGCCGTCGCGCACACCACTCAACCGTGGAAGCTGTCGGAAAAGCTTTCTCCGACGGGTCGCCGCGGTACAACGTGAACCACCCCACGTAGCATGCTCGAATACTGGCTTTCTGTCATATCGTCGCGAACTTGTCAACTCTGGACAATGAACTATGCATATTTCTAACATATTACTATAAACTTATAATAAGTTGTTGACAATAAAGTTATGAATGGTATAATCCGATTATTGATCACAAACGGCAACACCTTGCCCGGAAAGGGAAGTCATGGTTCAACAAACGACAGCGGCCACACAGTCACGCCAGACCGGCGGCGCTACGGCGCAGTGTTTGATCGCGGCGTGTCCCAATGAAGCCCGGTTCCGCGGCCTGTGTGCACGGTGCCATCAGAACGCTCGGCGTGCGATCACGGCGGGGGCGACCACCGAGCAAGAACTGCTCGACAGGCAACTCATGCTTCCGTCGGTGCGAGGCAAACGGAAGAATCCATCGCCGTGGCAGTGTCAGTTCGATCGCGCGTGTCAGACCGATTCGGCCGATTGAACGTCCGATCCAAGGTGAATGGGCACCATCGCGCATTCGAGCCGCGTCGATGATCGCGCATACGGCACAAGCTGTTCCAACCACAATCAACTTAATCGCAGGTCGTGAAATGCAGAAGACGGAAATGCGAAAGCAGATCTCGATTTTCGTGCCCTTGTCGGACTGGCGAGCGATCCGCGATGAGGCCGCTCGACAGCACGTACCGATCACAGAACTCTGCCGGCGCTGGATGCGACCGGGCATCGACCGCATCAGGAAGGAGGCGGACCATTGAATACGACGATTCGCTGGCTGGTCCAGCGCGACATGGCGGATGTGGTCGACATGGAGCGCGATAGCTACGAGTACCCCTGGTCGGAAGCCGATTTTATCAACGCGCTTCGGCAGTGTGGTTGCATCGGCATCGTTGCCGAGCAGCGCCGAAGCGTCGTCGCATTCTGCATTTATGAGGTGCGCCGCCGAGAGATCGAAGTTCTCAATCTGGCCGTCACACAAGACGTACGGCGAACGGGGGTCGGATGCCGGTTGATCGACTCTCTCAAGGAAAAACTCTCGGCTCGATCGCGTCGAGAATTGGTGGCGATCGTCGGTGATGACAGTCTCGACACGCATCACTTCTTGAAAGATCAAGGCTTCACGGCAACAAGCGTGTTGAAGGAATACTTCGCACCCGATGGCGGCGATGCCTACGTTATGCGGTACTGCATCAACAACACGGCTCCTGCATTCCTTGGCCGCAGCCGCATTTCACAATACTTCGACATCGAGGCGTGAACGACAGGCCGAATGTGGGAGCCTTCTCAGAATCCGGTCACGCTGTCCGCGCGCGGTTTTCTGTCCGCCTGAGAACTAGAATCCATCCTGAAACCCAGTTGTCGGCGAAATCGACACTTGAATACAAGAGTGCGTTTGAGCCAACAGAGGGTTTCAGGGCCGCTCTTATATAGAACGAATCGTCGAGCAAGTCATGTCCGAAGGTGGCGAAATGTCAAATTGGTACCTGGCGAGAAAACACGTCCGAGCGGCGCGGCAGTTCGTGACGAATATCGCCGACGCTCTGCGATCGGGGCACGAAGCTTCCGGCCGGGAACAACTCAAAGTGATTTGCGAATCGGCGCAGCGCGCCAGCAACGAGTGCTCCACGGCACTAGAACACCTAGATCGAGAGAGCCAAGTACCAACCGACACCGAATGGGTTCGTAGGCAACTACTCGAATCAGTTCCCGTTCGCGCACTGCGTACATCGATCGCACACCCTTTCGGCTCAAGCGTCGCGCGCGAATCATCATGCGACGTCGAAATCGAACAGCCTGTTGTCAGCATCAGTTTAGAAACAGATGACTTGCCCCTTTCGGTCGATGGCCTGTGGTCGAGGGACGAAGTGGACGTCGCACTCGGGTTTGAGTTGCAGCGCGTCGACCGCCTCCCGCCGACGCCGCACCGCCCGGTTGGCGTTCAACAAGCTGTCTATGCTGTCACAATTCAATAGTCGTTTCGTGCCGCTTCGAGCGGCTGCGACTTCGCGATACGTTCACGCATGAACGTCGGACCAGATTTCGCCGACGAAGTCTTGAAGCATTTCAAGCACGAACCGACCGCTCCAGCACGTGTTAAGCGACACTCAGTCTCTGAACGTCATCGAATGTTCGGATCACCCTTCATCCCGAGGTAAACATTTCTTGGCTGGACTCACGCTGAAGTGCCGGGCAGGTGACACGTTTCAAATCGGCGATGCAACCGTGCTCGTCGTCAAGACGGGCCGCAAAACAACCGTCAACGTCGTTGCTCCATCGGATGTGAAAATCACGTACTCCGCAGCTCGACATGAAATAGATGCTCAATCAGAAAACGTTGTTCGGCATTCGGGGAAACAACTGTGAACTACGAGACATGGGTGTCTGAATTCGGCTTTCCCGTCGGAGTGATCCTGTTCGGCGCCTATTGCAGCACGCGCGTGGCTCGATTCTTCGCACCGATCATCAGACGCGTCACAGAAAACCACTGTGACCTGATCGAGACGCTCAAAGAGCAGTCGATCCAACAAACGGACATTCTGAAGTCGCAGAGTCTCGTCATGGAGCAGAATAGTCAGGTGCTCCTGCAAATCAGCCGAACCATTCACCGCGACGCCGACCGTGATGACGATGACGCGCCGGAATCGTTGGAAGTTTGAATCACATACGGAGAGCCCCAAGATGCAAGACCGCGAGCAGGTTTTTGAAACGCCACTAGGATGGTTGCATGACAGGGAGGATCGCCGGCACCTGGAGCATACGCAGTCGCCGCTCCGCATCACGGGCCGCGTTCGCGCGCCGGAATCGGTCGATCCGCGAAAGTGGATGCGCGTGGAATCGGCGGACACATTGTCCACCGGTTGTGGTGACGCTTTGGCGCGATGCCTGGAGTTTTTGCAATGCCTGAAGTCCGGTGGTCACCCGGTCCGTCTCTCGTCGAGATTTGCCTACTTGGCCGCTCAGAAGATGGACGGTCTGCTCGGACGCGACTGCGGCGCAACAATCTGCGGTGCCGTCAAGGCTTCCAAGGTGTTTGGAATCTGCCGCCGGTCCAAATTCCGCCCAACCGTCGGTTACAGCGACGCGATGCCGATTTCCGCTTTCCGACGAGCCGCCGCGCATCGAGTTGTCTCGCATTCGTTGTTGTACAACTATGCCGAGGTCGTGCGTATTCTGGCGAGCGGCGTTGGAGCGGCGCTCGTCGGCATCCCCTGGGCGGAGTCATTCGACGAGCACGACGGCACGATCGACTCGATCAGCGGACCCCAGCGCGGCTACCATTCATTGGCCGTCGTGGGTTTCGTCGCCGATCGGCGCGACGAACAAGGGCGCAAATACCTTATCGTGGCGAACTCGCACGGCCGGTCGTGGGGGGAAGACGGGTTCGCAACCGTCGCACCCCGTTTATTCGACATTTGGGGTCGCGACGATCGCGCCATGATGGTCGGACTTTCCGATCTGGCGTCCTATCGCACTCGCGATGTCTCACCAATCAACGTTCGAGCTGCGCAGAGCCGACGTCCGGCTCATGCACCGGTGAACCACCGGCTCGATAGCCGACAACGGCGGCGTTTCGAACGAGCCCTTCGCACTAAAAACGGTTCGGGCAGCCCGGCAGCCAGGGGGAAGTGACTATGGAATTTCGTGATCGGATACAGGAACTACGGCGGGTTCGGGCATCGGAGCTCAAACACCATCCGCACAATTGGCGGCGTCATCCGACGTTTCAAGGTGAAGCACTCAAAGGCATTCTCACCGAAGTCGGGTTCGCCGACGCGCTGTTGGCGCGTGAGCAAGACGACGGCGAGCTAGAGCTGATCGACGGGCATCTTCGGGCCGAGATAACCGGCGATCAAATTGTGCCGGTGCTCATTCTCGATGTCGATGAGGCAGAATCCGCGAAGCTGTTAGCGACGCTCGACCCCTTGGCTTCGCTGGCCGAACCCGATGCCGCCGAGCTTGATCGGCTCCTCACACAGCTTCACATCACCAGTCAACCGCTGCTCGAAATGTTGTCGCAACTCGCGCCGACAGAACAGTCCATCGGAGACAACGAAACAACCGATCCGGCACAACAGGCTCTTCGCGATTCGTATCACATTCTTGTCGAATGCGATGACGAACACCAACAAGCCGAGTTGCTCCAACGTTGGCAATCTGAGGGACTCACATGCCGCGCATTGATCGCTTGAAATCGGTAGCCGTCGTGCGAACACCGCGCGTGATGCAGCTCGAGGGGATGTTCGACCTGCCCGCCACGGAGCGAAGTTCTGTCCAGATCAACGCTCATCTTCCCTTGGAAGACCGGCCATGGAATATCGGCTTGATCGTCGGCCCGTCGGGTTGCGGAAAGACGACCCTCGCCCGGGAGCTCTTCCCCGATGAATGCGATACGCGATTCGATTGGCCTACTGACAGGAGCCTGATCGACGCATTCCCGCCGTCGATGGCGATCAAGGAGATCACCGGCTTGCTATCGAGCGTCGGCTTCTCGAGCCCGCCGAGCTGGCTCCGCCCGTTCGGCCGGTTGTCGAACGGCGAGCAATTTCGCGCAACGCTTGCCCGTGCTCTCGCCGAGCAGCCGGAACTAACCGTGGTCGACGAATTCACTTCGATCGTTGATCGCACCGTCGCCAAGATTGCCAGCGCCGCCGTCGCCCGCACCGTCCGGCATCGAAGCGAATCCTCGATGGCGCCGAAACGGTTCGTTGCGATATCATGTCATTACGACGTGCTCGATTGGCTCTGCCCCGACTGGACGTACGAGCCTGCTTCGGAAGAATTTCAATGGAGGTGTGAAAGGCGACGCCCCGGCATCACTCTCGACATCGCCCGCGTGCATCGAAAGGCTTGGCAGCTATTCGGCAAGCATCACTATTTGAGTTCCGATATCAATTCGCTCGCGAAGTGTTTTGTGGCGTTCGTCGAGGGTCTCCCGGCTGCGTTTACGGCGGTCATGTCGTTCCCTCATCCCACGCATTCTGGTTGGAGAGAGCATCGGACCGTCTGCTTGCCAGATTACCAAGGTGTCGGCATCGGCAATCGGATCAGCGAACACGTTGCCTCACTCTTCAAAGCGACCAGTAAACCATACTACAGCACAACGTCGCATCCCGCCATGATCCGTCACCGAGCCCGCTCGCCGCTGTGGAAGATGACTCGCAAGCCGTCCATGGTCTCCAGCCGAAGGCACTCTGGGATCACAAAACGCGACTGTTGCAGTTCCTACGGCCGTATCACGGCCAGCTTCGAATACGTGGGAGCCGCCGACCAGCACCCAAAGCTTGACGAGTTGATCGGCCCGTCACCGAAACGGTCACGTCTGTGAACGAGGGTGTATCGAACACATTTCTGATCGACCGCCGCCGCGAAAACGTGGCCCGTCTGTTGGCCAAAGGTGTGTCGCGTACGAAGATTGCCGAGCAGCTTCAGGTTTCCGTCACGACGGTTGCTCGCGACATCAAGTTTCTGCACGAGGGGTGGTTGCAAAACGCGCTCAGAGATTTCGATGCCGCCAGGGCAGAGGAAGTCGCCAAGCTGCTCAATCTCGAAGCCGAGGCTTGGCAAGCGTGGGAACGATCCTGCCGGGACGAAGAAACGACAAAGGTGATTACCGATGGCGAAAAGAAACGAGCCGAGCGGATCACGAAGCGTCAGTCCGGCGACATCAAGTTCCTGGAGAGCGTGGCCCGCTGTATCGAGCGGCGGTGTCGCATTCTTGGGCTGGAAGCGCCCATAGGTTTATCTAAGAGCGGCCATGCCCCAGGAGACCAGTCTTCCCCTGACGACGAGCGAGATCGCGCGCTTGAGATCGTGTGTGAACTCCGCGACCGAGTGCGAATTGCGTCAGCTCGTGGAAATATTCGAGACCGAACCCGCGAACCCACTGCTCAACAACGACGAACACGATTGCTTGACATGCTGGATTCAATCGAACAGCGGGCCGATGCTCTCGACGATTGCGCAATCGCTGAGCCGGATTCTGGCGACGAGCCGGACGAAAACGCTTCCGCTGGGTGAGTGGGCCCAGAAGTATCTCAAACACTATTTCACGCATCCTGGGTCCTTGATGCACGAATGGCTGGTGGAAAGCCTCTGCCGGCTTCACACCGAACGTGGACAAAAGCTCGCCGTCATCGCCCCGCGCGGGAGCGCGAAAACGACCTGGATCAGCAAAACCTACCCCTTGTACTGCGCGGTCTACGAGTTGGAGCCCTATATCGTTCTAGCATCGAACACCACGGCGCAATCCGAACGGAATCTCGAGGCGATCCGGCGGGAACTCGAATCGAACGTGCTTTTGGCGCGCGACTTTCCCAACTCAACCGGGGCGGGACCGGTTTGGAACAACGCCGTGCTCGAAACGAGAAATGGAATTCGCCTCGAGTCCGTCGGACGCGAGACGTCGATTCGCGGACGCACGTTCGGGCCACACCGTCCGTCGTTAATCATCGTGGACGATCTCGAAAACGATCACTCCGCCCATTCCGACAAGCAGCGCGATCTCGCCGAACAATGGTTGATGCGAACCGCGATTCCCGCCGGAACCGACGAGACGAACGCCTTTGTGCTCGGAACGGCCCTGCATCACGACGATCTCCTGCACCGTCTTGAAAAGCGACCCGGTTGGCGCGTTCGCCGATTCAAGGCCATCATCGACGAGCCGCCTCGTTCCGACTTATGGTCCCGGTGGAAGACGTTGCTCACCGACTCGGCGAACGAGAAGCGCGAACAAGACGCGCGCGCGTTTTACCTCACGCATCAGACGGATATGGAGCAGGGAGCGAAACTGTTGTGGCCCGAGCGTGAGTCGCTCTATTTCCTTATGTCTCTGCGCGCCGAGATCGGTGAGTCGGCCTTTGAAACGGAGAAGCAGGGCAACCCGATCCAGAACGACGCTTACGAGTGGTCCCGCGAGTACTTCGGGCCGGACATCTGGTTCGACGAGTGGCCGCAGTTGGCAATTCGCGTGATGGCCCTCGATCCTTCGAAAGGGGCAAGCGAGACGAGCGACTATTCCGCATTCGTCATGCTGGGCCTGGGCAGCGACGGCTTAATGTACGTCGAAGCCGACTTGGCACGCCGCGACACCGTGCAGATCGCAGAAGACGCGCTGACGCTGGCGGCTCGCTTTGAGCCCGATGCGTTTCTCATCGAAGCTAACCAATTTCAAAGTCTGTTGTACGACGAAATCCAACGATTGTCTGACGAACGAAGGCTGCTGCTTCCGCTGCGCACGGTTGTTAACACGGCGCACAAGAGAACGAGAATCCGATCGCTCGCGCCGCTCATTTGCAAGCACAAGTTTCGATTCAAAAGCGGCAGTTCGTCGGCGTCCCTGGTTGTCGACCAACTCCGGCACTTTCCGCATGCCAAGCACGACGACGGCCCTGATGCACTCGATATGGCGGTGCGGATGCTAAGACTTCTTCAAAGCGGCACATCGGATGATGCCGAGCGTACGCCGATGATTCGCGAGATCGTTAAGCCGTGATGTCTGTGTCTTGTTTTGGAAAGCAACGAAAAACTCGATAACGCTGTTGACACCCGCACGCGCTACTAGGCAGAATCCCCCGCGTTACGAGACAAAAAGAACACTGCCAGGCAAGAGCCCGGCTCCGCGGTGAGAGGGAACATGAGTTTCCCGAAAACAACCGCGGTGCCGGGTTCTTTTTTTGAAACGTTGACCACTTTCGAATCGTGAATTGATTTGATGCCCGAACTCGATCAACTCAAACAGACTCGCGACGCCGCCGTGCTGGCGCTGGAAACGGCTCGAGCCGAAGCGGAACTTAACGCACTCAAACAGACGAAAGACGGGCAACTGCTCGAAGCATGGGGCGATTTAGTCGATCCCCTCGAATGGTTTCAAGACGACCCGGCCTTCGGGAGAGCGATCAACCCAGTCTCCCGCATCGACGACCGCTCGGGTGGCCGCACTCGACCGATCATCGAGAACGAACACAACTTGGCCGCCGTTCGTGGCACCGCCCGTTTGCTTGCTGATTCCGTTCCCGCGGCGATCGGCGTGATCAAGAATCTCACGAATTTCTGCATCGGAACGGGGTTTTCCTATAAGGCGATTTCGCGCGATCAAACGCCGACGGCGGGCGTTGAGGGCCTTGTCGCCGACGTGCAGCGCGTCGTTGAAGAGTTTCTGGAAGACAACGACTGGGTTGGTGACTTGGAGCGCGAGCTGTTTGTGCGCAGCCGCCGGGACGGCGAATTCTTCCTTGCACTTTATCCTCAATCGACGGGTCGAACCGCGGCGCGGCTCATCGAGCCGGAGCAGGTGACCGAGCCGACCGATTCTCGGGCGCTGGAAGATTGGCTGGGCGTCGACACGCCCGCGTCGTGGACGTTCGGCATTCATACCGAAGCCGACGACGTTCAGCGTGTGCACGGATACCACGTTCGCTGGAACAATTCGGGCAGTGATTGGGATTATCTCACGTCGCAGATGGTCGAACACGTCAAGCTCAATGTCGATCGCAATATCAAACGCGGCATCTCAGACTTTTATGCCGTGCGAAACCACCTCGAAGGCGTCGAAAAACTGTTGCGCAACACGCGCGAGGGGGCCGCCGTGCAAGCCGCCATCGCCTTCATCCGAGAGCATGTGCCCGGCTCGACGTCCGGACAAATTCAAAGCCTGTCAACAACCGCTGCCACCGCAAGCTACCAGCAGAAGACGAACCCCGGCACACGCACGCGATACATCAGCAAATACGAACCGGGCACGGTGTTGGACGTGTCTGGTGGAATGCAATACAAGCCGGGACCGCTCGGTTCGGCTCACGCCCCGAACTTCATTGCCATCGAACAGGCGGTGCTGCGAGCGATCGGCACGCGTTGGTGTATGCCGGAATACATGATTTCGGGCGACGCCTCGAACGCCAACTACTCCTCGACGATGGTCGCAGAAAGCCCGTTCGTCAAAGCCTGCCAGGCAGAGCAGCGATTCTACAAGAGCCGCTTCCGGCGGATCATCTGGAAGGCGATCCACAACGCCGCCGAGGTGGGACGCTTCGCTCGCTGGAACCTCGACTTCTCGGCACTACGTGAACTGGTCGACTTGCACGTCGAGGCGCCGTCGGTTGCCGTTCGCGATCAACTGTCCGAAGCGCAGACGAGCGAGATCGAATCCCGCAATGGAATCCTATCGAAGCGGACTTGGTCCGCGTTATCGGGCCGCGACTACGACATCGAGCGAAAAAACCTCGATGCGGAAACCGCTCGAATGCGGAGCGACCAAGCCGATCGAGCGGAACACGCATAACGCGATGAGTGATTGGTCTAAAGTAGATCACAGTTTCCCAACATCGTCACGAAAGAACGAAATGACAAACGAATGCACCGATCAGCCGAGCACGCCGGTTCCGCTGCTTGAAATCTCGATGACTGAATCGCCGCAGGTCGACCGCGATGCCGGAATTATCCGGTCGGTCAAAGTGCTCGGACGCGAAAGCCGCAACGGTCGCACGTATAGCGACCAAGCACTCGAACAGGCTTCGCAGATTTACGAGAAATTGGGAGTCAACATCGATCATCCCGACCGGCTTCAGGCGGGCGTCACCAGGAAATTCGCCGACCGCTTCGGATATCTGCAAGGCGTGCACCGGCGGGACGACGGTGTGTACGGCGATCTGGTGTATTTGAAAAAGCATGTTCTGGCTGAGCAGATCTGCGAAGCGGCAGAACGGATGCCGCTGCAATTCGGGCTGAGCCACAACGCCGAAGGCTATGTGACGAACGACGGCGATAAGACGATTGTCGAAAACATCACCCGCGTCTTGAGCGTCGACATCGTGCAACAGCCGGCCACAAACCGCGGCCTATTCGAGTCGGCCGACGCGGACGATACCGACGGCGCGCCAATCGTTGAGCATTCAAGGTTGGAAGCGGGTCAGAAATCGGCTTTTGTCGACCCTCGCCAATCTCCGTTGGCCGAACATGGATCAACGTCCGAGCCGGAATCGAAGACATTCGATGGACTACGCGCAAAGATCCGGGAGCTTGAAGGCGAGCGAGACGTGCGGCAACTGCTCGAAACAATGGGCGTTGCCGCGCAACCCGCACGAATCAAAGCGCTGATGAAGCTTGAATCAGACGTCGAACGCACGGAACTCATCGCGACGTGGCCGACCCGAACAGCTGCAAAGCCGAGGAGCATCTCGCCCTTGTTCGAAACGACGCAGAACGTGTCTCCCGGTGACGCAGAAAGTTTCGCCCGGGCGATTCGTTGAGGGCGTTTCATGACGAGTCGCACTGAGCTCATCCGAAACGACTCCGCGTTGTTGCCGCGCCGTTTTGAATCTGACAAACACGTCGCGCACGGTCAGGACGCGCCATTTTGGACGCGATATTTCACCCAGTTTCCTCAAGGAGTTGCAAATGACCAAACTGATCGATCTACCCGATGCCCTCAAGCTTCGGCGTCAATTCGGTATCTTCGACGAATTCGACACGTACGTATCGACCGAGCGCTGGACAACGACGACCGACGCCGGCGGTACGGCATCGGTGAGCGGAGCCGGTGTAGGCGGAATTCTGGCCGTCGTCACGGACGCCGACGACAACGATGAAACGTATGTTGAAACGACGGCGGAACTCTTCAAATTCGCCGCCGACAAGCCTCTGTTGTTCGAGGCCCGCGTGCAGTTCGCCGAGGCGGCGACCGACGCGGCAAACATCCTTATCGGACTGATGGACGCTCCTGGTGCCGACAGCCTGGTTGATAACGGTAGCGGGCCGAAAGCCAGTTATTCGGGAGCCGTCCTCTTCAAGGTCGACAGCGGAACCGTCTGGCAAGCGGAAAGCTCGATCGGTAGTTCACAGACAACCACTCTGCTCGATGCGTCGGGAAGCCTCGACGGCAGTGCCAAAACGGCCGGCGGCGCAACATATCAGACGCTTCGCATCGAATTCCAACCCATCACGTCGACCGACGGCGAGGTTCGGTTCTTCATCGACGAAACACTTGTCGTGAAACATTCCCTGACGTTTACCAGCGCGACGGAGATGGCGATTGTGCTCGGCGCCAAAGCGGGAAGCGCGACCGCTGAAACGCTCAACATCGACTACGTCGGCTGCCACCAACTGCGTTAGACGTCCCTCGGCGCCGAGATTGGTTCTCCTGTCTTTTTCGATCACATCCATTCTCTCAGGAAAGTTTGATGCCAAATTATCGCGAATTGAAACGGCTCTACGAAACGATGGGTTCTGAGGGCGCGTGTCGCCATTTGCGCGAGGCGCTGCTCAAAAATCATCTCAACGGTGAAGAGTTTTCGGTCAGAGACCTGTTCGAAGCATTCGTTCCCAGCGGGCGCGAACTGGTTCGGATGTTCAACCCCGGCAAGTCAGGTGGCGTCAGCCTGCTCGAAGCGGGCGGTGCCGTCGACACCTCGGCATTTTCGAACATCACGGGGCAAATCGTCTACAGCAAAGTGCTCGACGCGTTTAACGATCCCGGCTTCCTGCATCCCAATGCCATCGCCCCCGTCCCGACACAGTTCAATGGGGAAAAGATTCCGGGACTGGGACGAATCGGCGACGAAGCCGAGTCGATCGGCGAGGGGCAGAAATACCCCACCGTGGGGATCAGCGAGGAATATGTTGAAACCCCGGAGACGACCAAGCGTGGTTTCATCGTGCCGGTGACCAAGGAAGCCATTTTCTTCGACCGGACGGGGCTGATTCTGCAGCGCGCCTCCGAGGTGGCTTTTTGGCTCGGGCAAAACAAGGAGAAACGCGTGCTCGACGTCGTGTTGGGAGCGACCAACACCTACAAGCGCAATGGCACCAGCATGAGCACGTACATCGCTTCGGGTGGTGACTACGCCAACCTGTTGGCTTCCAACACGCTGTCTGATTGGACCGACGTCGAAGCGGCCGAACTGTTGTTCGATGACATGACCGATCCCAACACGGGCGAACCGGTCTCGGTCACAGCAAACTCGCTCATCGTGCCGACGGCGCTCAAGCACACGGCGCGGCGGATTGTGCGTGCCACGGAAGTCCGCCACGGAACCGATCCGATCACGATCGCCGTGAACACACTCGATGACTACCAGATTCTCACCAGCCCGCTTGTCAAGCAGCGCACGGGAAGTGATTCGACCTGGTTCATCGGCGACCCGAAACGCGCGTTTGTCTACATGGAAAACTGGCCGGTGACCGTTGTCTCGGCACCCGAGAACAGTGAAGCCGAGTTCACCCACGACATCGTCGCCCGCTACAAGGTGAGCGAGCGCGGCGCCCCCGCCGTTCTCGACCCCCGATACATGGTCAGGTGCACGGCGTGATTGTCTTTCAATCGACAAACTGTCTTGAGTGGACACCACGTTTTTGACGGACACAGTGCCTCGCTTCGCCGTGTCATCGAAAGACGTGCGCGAACGAGCCGGTTTGCGCTTTTCACAATCCGCTCCTTTCCGCACGCCGGACGACGGCGTTAGCGTCAAACGATCTGAACGGGAAATGAATTCATGGCCACCGACCTTGAAAACCTGCAAACGCGACGCTCGGCGATCCTGACGGAATTGGCGGCGATCAATTCAACGCAACCCGGCGGCAAGCCGGACTCGACAACGACCGGCGTCGAACACGTCGCCTATAAAGATTCGCTCTACCGCGAATTGGGCGAGATCGACGCAAGGCTTGCCGCGATTCAGGGGCCGGTCGAAATCTCATCGGAGACGACCACATGACGATCGACTACTCGGACGACTACCAGTACTGGGATAACTCCGAGGCGGTCACTGTCACGGTTCGGCGGGCCGGCAGTAACGAGGAAGTGTCCGTCAGCATCGCCGTTCGCGAAAGCGGCGACACGTCGAGCGAGTTTTTCAATGGCATTCGGTTACGTGGTGACGAGCTGCTGTGGCATGTTCCTGTGGCTTTGATGGATTCCAACGAAATCGAGCCGGGCGACGAAATCAAAGACGCCGGCAACGTGAAGTACAACGTTCAGAGCGTCGTCAAAGCGGGCGTCGGCAATTCGGCAGTCGAGTTTCAATGTCTTTGTAAGAAGCAACGCTAATGGCGTGGAGAGAAGCGACAAACCCCAGCGGTATCGACGACATCATGGCCATCGTCGCGGCGTCTGGCGTTGCGATCTATCAAGACTCAACGACAGCCGAAGGCCTCGGCAACATCAGGCGGCGTCCATTCGGTGCTCTGTTCATCTACGACGATCCCGGCTTCAACGTCGTTCTGGCCTTGAATGGAACCAACGAAAACCCGCCGGCGCAACGCGGACACGTGGCGATGTGCGTCATGTCGGGCAACTGGATTCCAGCCGATTGCAACAAAATCGCACTCAGGAAAGCCATCGAATACTTCCATTCGGTCGGGCTTCGCAACTGGGAAGCGCCGACCTACGACAATTACAACCATCAGAAAATGGATGAATTCATCACGCTCACCGAGGGGAACATCAACGCCGGCGGCGAATTCGCGGGCCGCTCAGTCAGCAGGGATCGAAAGGGCAACGACAAATTCGTGTTGCGGTTTGGTGATTCGAAATGACGGCGAAATACACCGACGCAACTGCAAATGTGGGAACCGACTGGAGTGCTTACGACCCAACGTATATCGACGACGGGGTCCGCGATCCAACAACGCCCACGGGTGGAGCTTCAGAAGAATGTTACGAATCGGATAAGTCCGGAAGAAATGTTTGGCAAAGATGGGACACCGGCAATCTAAGTGCAACACCCAGTAGCACTACAGACTACGTGCGGGTCTGGGCATGGAATGTTGACCAAGACATTCAGGACATGAAGCTTTGGTGGGGCGGATCAGATCAAGGATCGTCAGATTCAAATGGGGTCGGAACAGGTCAGTGGATTTACCACCAATGGAACATCAGTGAAGACATCTCTTCAGGTAAGACTGGGTTAGGGTTTTCCATCCAGGCCAATGCAACTCAAGGAAACGGAGACACCACAAAAATCTACGCCGCTTACATTCACGTCGAGTATTCGGCGACGCCCGGAGGCGGGGGGATCTTTATCCTGGGAATCATACCGCTGTTTCTCAACGACGGCGGCTGGCACAACCAAGGGGGCATGATTTAGATGAGTTGGGTTCTCGGTGGAGACACAAACCGCAGCGTTCTGGTGCGCGTCTACGACGACACCGCCGGCACGCCGGAAACGGGCGTCACGTCGTCGACAACGGGCGTCGCGGCCAAATACCTGCGCCAAGGTGGAACGAGTACCGCTATTTCGCTGAGTGATTTATCGGCGCTCAATGATGCCCACAGCGACGGCGGCTTGTTGCACTGGTCTGGCGGAGTTTATCGACTGGACATTCCCGACGCGGCAATCGCCGCCGGTGCCGACTGGGTATGCGTCCTCCTTAGCGCCGACGACATGGAGGGACAGCCGTACTACATCGACATCGTCAGCGTAGACAATCAAGACGCCGTTCGTATGGGTATGACGTCTCTTCCAAACGCAGCCGCCGAAGCCGCAGGCGGACTGCTCACTCGCGGAACCGGGGCGGGGCAGATCAACCAAGACGCCAGCGGGCGGGTTGATGTGAGCATTACGGCGCTCAACGGTGACGCATCCGCAGCGGCGGTTCTCGAACGGCTCATGGAATCGGGCGTGCTCGGTGCCGTCGACGATTCGGGTTTCTCACCGACGACAACCCAGTTCGAAACTGATCTCACTGAAGCATCTGACGACCACTACAACAACCAGGTCATCAAGTTCGGCGACTCGGCGGCGAACCCCGGCTACACCGCAACGATTTCGGACTACGACGGTACGAACAAACGCATCACCGTCGGCTCAGCACTGCCGAACGCACCGGCAGACGGCTACGTGTTCGTAATCTTAGGGAGAATCGACTGATGGCATCCGGCTGGTACACCAAAGGTCTCCGTGAGTGCATCGACGGCACGATCGATCTCGATACCGACACGCTCAAGCTAATGCTGGTCAACGCCAGCTACGCGTTTGATGCTGACCACGAGGTGGTCGACAACGCTGCCGACGACGCGACCGACCCGAGCTTCAACGAAATCACAGCCACCAACTACACGGCCGGTTGGGGCGGCGCGGGTCGTAAGACGCCGACGATCACGATGCAGGAAAACGACACCCAGAACCGGGTGGAAGCCGCCCTCGACGATCAAACCTGGTCCTCAATCGGTGGCGCGACCAACGACACGATTCACGGGGCGCTTCTCGTCAAAGAGGGTGGGTCGGACGACACCACGAGCCGGCTGATTGCCTTCTTCGACATCACTGACAAGACGACCAACGGAACGGACTTTCTGCTCAATTTCGCTACGTTGGCGGCGGGCGGAAATATGCAAATAGCCGTTTGAAAGAAGACAGATAGGCGTATGACCCTTGCTCCAATTCTTCCTAGGGACGTCCTCGACGCTATCCGGCGTCGCTCTGGCCTCCGCAACCGCCATCGACCCAACTGGGTCGTTCAGTGGAACCGCTCAGGCCGACGCGGGAGTGGCTGTTGCCACCGCCATCGCCACAGACTCCGCAATCATCGAAACGGCGTCGGCGGGAGTTGCGACGGCAACGGTCACCGCCATCGATCCGACGGGGACGCTCGTCGGTGGACTGACGGGGGCGAAGGTTGGACGGCTTACGGTCGAACCGACGCGACTTGGAGACTTGGAAACCGAACCAGCGCGACTCGGAACCCTTGAGGCCGAACCATTGGCAACACAGCTGCTCTACGAAAATGACAACAACATCGTCATCAAGAATTATCGAACCGCGTCGGACGGAACGGCGGTCGAAGATGCTTCGATGACGTTCACGCTCTACGACATCGGCGGAGACGTCGTCAACGACGCCAGCGCCGTCAGCATGAGCCACGAAGGCGGCGGAACCTATCGCGGGCTGTTGCCGGAATCAGCCGGGCTGACAAACGGAACCAAATATCGCGTTGAAGTGGATGTCTCCAACTATAGCGACAAGTGGGAAGGCGAGTTCACAGTGAAGAAGCGAGGGACGTCGTAGTGGCCCATGCCACTTGGTTTTGACAGTTGAGATTTCATTGTACGCCAGAAAGAGCGGGCACTTTCTGGCTCGACTTCCGGTGACGCAACCCACATCTTCTGATGACGTGAGATACTAAGTGGCGGATTCATTCCACGGCCAGATTCTCGATGCAGCAGTCACGGCGCTACAGGCGTTGACGCTCACAGGGATCACTTCGACCAACATCGTGCAACTCACGGTGCCCGATGACAAGGACCGCTGGATCCCCGATCTACCGGGAATCATTGTTGCGCCGTTCGGCACCGAAGCATTCGCACGCGGAACGAATAAGTCCGACGACATCGGCTACCCAGTGCTGATCGCAATTCTCGATAGCGGAAACGAACAGAACACAACGAGCCTCGATGCCCGGCTGTTGTGGAGAGAAACCATTCTCGACCATTTCATTCACAACAGGCTCGGTGTCGCCGGCGTGTCGATCTACGACCAGACGATCGAACCGGCCAGTATCGTCGATCAAGCCGCCTGGTACCAAAAACAACTCTTCGTCTCGGCGCTCATCATGAGAGTCTGGGCTCGCAAACAAAGGCGGCCGTAGTGCCACAAGCAATCGAAGCCAAACAGTTCTCCGGTTTCATCGGGCGCGTGCTCGCTGAAACGACCGAGCCGAACGCGCAGCCGGCCCTGAAAGAATGGGTCGACGCGTTTGCCGATGAGACGCGCGAAAACTACACGGCCGAACGGTCCCCCGGCGGACAGCCTTGGTCACGCTGGAGATTTCGTCCACTCGATGCCCCCGACGACCACCCGACGCTATTCATCAGCGGGGCACTTCAGGCCAGCGTGACGCAGCCAGGGTCGACGGGGAACATCAACGAAGTCGGCTCCGATTCGGTGACGTACGGTACGAACATTCCGTACGCGGCCTCGCATCAATACGGCGCACAGTTACGAACGGAGCGCTCGCTCGTCGGTCGCGGTGGCCGAGGCTACATCCCGGCGGGCACATTGGTCAACATCCCCGCGCGTCCGTTCTTGGGCGTGACGGACAGCCAAGCGAATCAAGCGGCTTCCATGATCGCTCGACACATCGTTTCAGAAAGGATCGGCAAAGGATAATCCATGAACCATAAACAGTCGCTTACAAATGACTACCACGGCTGCTCGATCGAGAGCACCTATGACACGGTTGACGGCGAGGCCGTCCAAACGCATGCCGTCTCGGCCGGCTCGTCGTCGTTGGGGCCGTTCGACACCCTGGCCGAAGCCATCCGCGCCGCTAAGTCGCACAAGCAGAATCCAGAGCCACGTTCACAATCACAGCCGCTATCGCAACCTCAATCACCAACAATGTCTCAAACACCCAACGAGCCGACCCATGTTCCGGCCAAAGGGAACGACAAGAAAAAGGAGAAGTAATCGATGACCGACGCCAACATGGGCCATGCCGCTCAATTCGCCACCGACGCCGCCGGAACCGCCATCGGCTCGTTCACCGAGCCGTTCGAAATTCAATCCGAAAACATCCAGAAGCGGGGCACAATACTCGACACCAACGGCATCCGCGGCACGCGGTCGCATGCCAGCGAGCGAACCCGCGAGGGAACCTACGAAGTCGGCGGCTCGATGACATTCAACCCCTCACCGGCTGACCTCGACATCTGGCTACCCCGCATCATGGGAGCCGCCGAAGTAACTGACGTATTTAACTTCGCCGAGACGTTGCCGGAGTTCGCCGTCGCCGTCGACCGCGTCGGCAAGCGATTCGTCTACGACGACTGCAAAGTCAACAAGGCGACCTTCCGCAGCCGGGCCGGCGAGTTCGTCGAGCTGACGCTCGACATCATCGGCAAAACAGAATCGACCTCGGCCACCGCCTTCCCGTCGCTTTCGCTCGGTGTGACCGACGCCGATGACCCTTACGTGCATCACGACGGCGTCGTCACGCTCGTCTCGACCGCTCGCCCCGTGATGGATTGGGAGATCGAGATCGACAACGCGCTCTCGGCTCGATTCACGAACAGCCAAACGGCGACCTCGATCACGCCCACCGACCGGATCGTCACGGCTCGTTTCACCAATCCCTACACGGCCGATGAACTCGACCTGTACGAACAGGCGGTCGCCGGATCGGCGGGCACGATCGTGATCACGAACGGCTCCGTCTCGACGACGTTCACGTTCGGCGTGCTGCAGTTCCCCGACCTTTCACCGGTCGTCGCCGGCAAGCAGGAAATCCCGCTCACATTGGAAGGCATCGCGCGTATGACCGGTTCGACCGAGCCGCTGGTTATCACAAACGACGCCGCCGCGTAAGCACCTTTCTCTGCGGGGCGCTCGTATCACAGCGAGCGTCCCGTTTCCCGGTGATTCGTCGATCGATGCCCCGTCGGCCAGCACGGACCAAATGAAACCTTAACACGATGTTCCTATCCACCTGCCGCTCCGTCGACCGGCGAACCGCAAGTGACACCCTAACAAAGAAACCCCAGGAGAATACGACCCATGCAGAACTACATCGGCGACGGATACGAACAGGATGCCTACATTGCCGAGCTGAAAGGCATTCACAGCGAAGTACGGTTTACGTTTCGGCCGTTGCGTTACGATCAGCACCTGCGTCTGCTCGACGGCTTTGGCGGCTTAAAGCCCGAGCAGCGGGCCAAACGAATCTTCCAGACGATCGCCAAGAAACTCATCAAGTGGGACGTCATCGATTCGAAGGGCCACGTCTGCGCGATCAACGCCGAGACGCTCTCTCGGCTCAGGCCCAAACTGGCCGACCCGCTGTTCAACATCATCGCCGGCATCGACGGCAGCGACGACGATCCGGAGAAGATCGAGGACACGCCCGAATCGATGGACGATCTTGACGCAATCCTCGACGGCAAGCCGAACCTGGAGGCGGACGAAAAAAACTCAGAAGCGGCGTAATGGTGATCCTGGAACATCCCCAGGTCGCCTATCGCGACTGCGCCGTATGTCAGCAATATATGTTCGATGAGAAGACCGGCCACATGGAAGTGCGGCGGGGCAAGCCGTCGAAGCGGCCGGCGAATTCGCTGCCGCCCTGTCGTTCAAAAGGAGTCGGCTGTCCGAAAGGAACACCGGAACAACCTAAGACTCTTAGTAACAAGAACCGGAGCGCCTATCAGCACTACTTGGAGTGCAAGGCAGTCGGTTCGTTTCCCGACGACGCGATTGTGAGGAGAAACGCGATGATCATTCGAGACGCGGAGGACGAATCGGCGCGGATTCGCGAGTTGCAGTTTCAGCAGTCAACTATCTCGGCTGCTACTGTCAGGAGGAAATGAGGTGAAGTCAGGCGACTCGATCGGTTTCGTTTCCACTCGTTTGTTGGATTCCAGTTCGTCGATTCGCTTCTTCAGAAACCAAAGTGCATACAGCACCGCGGCAATTAGACCATACCACGCTCCAGTCCCGAGTCCCTCTATGAAGTCGACGAAAACATTTGCAACCATGACTTTCGCCTCCTAACCCGACTTACGGTCATTCACGAAATCGATTAAAGGCGCGATCGCAGCCCGATGACGATTCGAAACGCGGAGGACGAAGCGAAGCGTTTTCATGAAATGCGGTCTCACCAATCACTTGTCTTGACGATTATCCTCCGGCGGCGGCGAGGAGTCATTGTTTTTAAAGAGTGTGCCGACACCCCAGTACATGAGCGTAGCAACGGTCCCGATTATCGCGCCAATAACAAGAGCCTGCATGTCCATATTCGTTCCCCTGGTCTGAACCACGACAAGTCAAAACAGTGGTCAATACCGCAAACGCAACCCGATTTCGAACGGTTCACGCATGATCTCACCAGCTGGCACAGCCGCCGCCCAAACGGTCGCAGGAAAAGGAGATGTCGTTCGGCGGCCCCGTTCGCGGTATCGGACGCATCGTAGTTTCAGCAGTCAATCTTCTCGGCGGCTAGGGTCCGGCGGCGGCGAGTTGTCGTTGTTCTTGGTAAGCGTGCCGACGCCCCAGTACATGAGCGTAGCAACGATCCCGATTATCGCACCAGTGGCTAGGGCAATCCAATACATGTTCTTTCCCCCAGCAGAATCACAACACGTCAACAAGGCTCACGCATGATATCGCCAGCCGGCACAGCAGCCGCCCAACAAGACGTTATCATCCGACTTCAGCTCGTTGGAGACAAGTCAAATGTTTCCGTAGCCGACGATTTGTCGAAAACCGTCGACGTCATTGGTCAGAAGGCGGCTGAGGCGTCAAAACAACTGGGAAAAGTTCTGCAAGGGAACGTCGACGACTTAGGTCGTTCGATCGCCAGGCTGTCTTCGGCGGACGCGAAACGCAGCCAAGCTGCGAAGTCGGTTTCAACGTCGATCGGTGAATCGCTACGTCGTCAGGAGGACGCACTCGAGTCCGTCGGCGCGAAGGCCGCCGATACGTCTCGTCAGATGGCAGACGGATCTGAAAAGGCGGGCGAAGCCGCCAAAAAACAGGCCGCTCAGCTCGAGAACCTGGGCAAAGAGCAATTCAAGGCTAAGAAAGCCTCAGTCACGGCCACCAAGGCGGCGCTACAGGGCGCGCTCGACGTCACCGAAGGTTTGGCCGTTGTGGGAATCGCCAGTGAGGAAAGTCTAGACAAGTTCAAGAAAGGCTTCGCAAAGGTTCAAGCGGGATTCCAGGTCTTTAAAGGTGGCTTGGACATCGTCTTAGAAGGCGTGACGGCCTACGGAGAATTGTCGCGCTTCATCAAGACCTGCCGTAAACGGCTCGGCGAGAACGGAACACAATTCTCAACGCCCAAAACGTCACGGGGAACGTCGCCTCTGGCTCACTCGCCATCATCTCGACCATGTTGGCCGCGAGGCGGTCGTCGAGGCGTGACTTCGGCACGCGCGGCATCATCCGTGGGCTCGATCGGATTGGATTCTGGCGACTTGTTGGATTCCACCTCGTCGATTCGCTTCTTTGCGTACCAGAGTGCATACAACAAACCGGCTACCAACCCAACCGCCACGCTAATAACGGTATCTTGATTGAAGAGTCCCATCACAGTCGATCCTTTGCAAATTGGGCACGGCGGCAGCCAACGATGTTGAGCAGTACAAACATTATTGTACATATGGCAGACGACACATGATATCACCAACCGGCACAGCAGGCGCCCAAAAAGACGTCATCATCCGACTTCGCCTCGTTGGAGACAAGTCAAATGTTTCCGTCGCAGACGATTTGTCGAAAACCGTTGACGTCATCGGACAAAAAGCGGCTGAGGCGTCAAAACAACTGGGAAAAGTTCTGCAAGGGAACGTCGACGACTTAGGACGTTCGATTGCGAAGTTGTCCTCGGAGGACGTGAAACGTAGCCAGGCTGTGAATTCCGTATCGACTTCGATTGGCCAGTCCTTGCGTCGCCAAGAGGACGCGCTTGAGTCGGTGGGCAAGAAGGCGACCGAAACGTCTCGTGAGATGGCGGAGGGCTCGGAGAAAGCAGGAACTGCTGCTGAGAAACAGGCGGCGACATTCAAGAAGCTAGGCGAAGAACAATTCAACGCGATGAAGGCCTCAGTCACGGCGGGTAAAGGAGCGCTTCAAGGCGTGCTCGACGTGACCGAAGGTCTGTCCGTCCTAGGCATCACGAGCGAGGAAAGTCTAGAGAAGTTCAACAAGGGCTTCGCGCAGGTACAAGCGGGGTTCAAGGTCTTTAAGGGCGGCCTAGACATCGTCGTCGAGGGGGTGACGGCGTACAGAGAGTTATCCCGAGTTATCAAGACGGCGGCGATTGCCAATGAACTTCTCGCGGCGAGCCAAACGAAGGTGGCCGTGACAAGCGTCGCAGCATCTGCGGCGCAGGGAGCTGCGGGAGCCGGTGTCGTTGCGGGTGGCGTAAGATCTACCACATCCACGGTGACCAACACGGCCCTCGGACTAGGGACATTTGAAGGAATAAGACGACTCACGAAGCACGTATTCGGGCGCGGCACGACGGCTGCCGCGAGCAAAGTCGGATTCGGGCAAATTCTCAAGCATCTTGCAACGCGGGGATCGATCGCAGGAGGCGGCTTGATCGCCGGTGGTGTGACCAAGGTGGGGCGAACTGCCCTTGACCCGCGCTTACTGGGCGGAATCGCACTTGCGGAAACCGTACAGGGATTTCGCCGAATGTCCGAAGGAGGTGAATTCTTTTCAACGCAGGAAGGGACTCTCAAGAATCCGTCCGAACGCGGCAGGACATTCGCCGCGATGCCCCTCTCAACCGAATCGCCGTTAGCGGCCGCAAGTTTCTTCGCAAACCTCACAAACCTCAAGAACGTATCCCGCTCCGGTGCGACGTTCTTGGGCTCTCCGTTTGGTTTCGGCGAACCCGGCGACGCACTCACCGACTCCATCGAAAAACAACGCGCCGGCCGGCAACTCGGCGCGGGAGAACGTACGCGGGCTTTTCGTGACCGGTTTCATCTCGACACCGCCAACCGCAATCGCAGCCTTTCATTCCAAGAAAACATGATCGACCTGCGATCGCCGTTGGCAACGACCGATGACGAGCGAAGGCAATTTGGAGACACCCGCTCTCTCGAAAAGCGAAGGCTGCAAATTGGCGAGCTGGCGGTTGCCGAGTCGAAGCTGCTCGAAGTGCGCAAGGAAATCCACTCAATAGATGCATCACAGTTCACGGGAGAGGAGCGTCGAGAGCGCGAGCTGATAGCCCTGGAAGGCATCCACTCCGTACACCAACGCATCGCCGACATCGACCGCGAACGCGCCGAGACGGCCCGCCAAATCGCCGGAGAGATGGCCTCACAGGTCGACGCACAGCGCAAGCAAGTTGAGTTGGCACAAAAAGCGGTCGAGGCGGAGAAAGAACGCTTCACCGGCGCCAAGGCTCGGTTCGGCGCGCTGGGCGAAGCCGATCAGGCCGCGATCGGACGCATCGCCGAAAAGGTGTCGCTCGGTCAGCAGATCTCCGTTGCCGAAGCCAAATTCCTTAAGCAGTCGGGGTTCGGCTCAAAGATTGCCGACAAGAGGCTTGCGCAGGAGGTTGACGCGCGCGACCTGGCCGCCCTGGAAACACTCGGCGAGAAGAAAGGCGTGACCGATGCGCAGACCACGCTCGCCGACGAGCAGGCCAAGCTGACCGACGCACAGTCGAAAGCGGCGGATTCTGTTACTGAGATGAACAAGGCAACGGAGGTCGCTGCCGAGTCGCTGAGAACGCTCAGTAAGGCCGCCGGTGTCATTGCCACAATTCAAAGCGATAAGCAGGCCGACGCGTCGACGACCGGCCCGGGCTACTCACGTGGCGGTGTGGTTCCCGGCGTCGGACGCGGTGACAGGGTTCCCGCGCGACTGGAACCGGGCGAAGTTGTTCTGCGCAACAAAGCCGTCGATCAACTCGGCCGCGCGAAAGCCATCGACGCGAACAAGAACCCGCAGCGGTATGAACTCACCACCGTTCAGGGTTTCGCAGATGGCGGCGAGATCCCGGGCATGCGTTCGCCAAACCAGGTGCTTGCCGAAATTCTCGCTGATCGCAAGAACCGAGATCGCCACGAAGTGCGATGGACAAACACCAACCGCGCCGTCGCCCTCTGGGAACGACGGCGGGACGACAGAACAAGGATTATCGAGACGAATCGTGTTAAACGTGACGCACTGGCCGCCAGCCGCGAAAAGGCGAGACAGACGGGCAAGGAACGCAACGCCGGCCGCGCGGCGGAACTTGCATCCAAGAGGCAGAGTCGCCAAAGGGCATTCACGTTCGACCGGTTCCGTAAGCTGGGCATCGACCCCGAACAGGCAATGGCGGCCGAGCGCAGCCGGGCCGAAGAAGAGGCACTTGACCGTACGGCCTTTCGTAAAAACACCCTAGGCAACGTGGCGGCCGGTCAGCCTATTGTCGCAGAGGACAAGTTTTCTCTGATGATGGACAAAGCGGTTGACATTGCGCGCACTCGCAAAATTTCCGAGAGAGACATTCGTACCGGACGGAGTGACGCACAGGCGGCATTTTCCCAAGGTGGTACTCCTGAACGGTCTGCTCGAGCCGGCTTCCCTCAGTTGCTGCCGCCCACGCATCCGAACGACCCGTCCGACTTTGGATCGCGCATCGGCATTGCCGCCTCGCGAAATGTTAACAGCCAACTAGACGTGGCGGCTCGCAACGCGCCAGCGGAATCAAACCAGCATCCCGTTGAACCCGCCGGAACCAAGGCCGCCCTAGCTGAGAAGGATATGACGGGGAAGGGTTTTGCCGTTCCCCAACAGGCATCGTCGGCGCCACCCGAGCCGGCCTTGCCGCAGAAGGTGGCTGCGACACGCCGGTCGGAACCGAAGGACTTCTTCGATTACGACCCGGTCGCGGCTCGGGAGCGGGTTGACCGAAACTTTCCACATTTGGCGCGAGCGCGCCAGGCGGCCGCTCAAGCGTCGCCGGGTTTCGCGTCATCATCGGCACCGGCCGCTGGGTCAATACAGCCGAGCGGGGCAGCGCAGCAGCACGCGGGCATCAAGCAGAACGAGCCTGCGGCGCTCGGTCGAGTTGACGCAACGGTCAGCAATGCTCAGGACGGAATCGACGAAGGGTTTGACGCGTTGATCGAGAAAATCGACGAGCGGTTCGAGAGGATCGAACGCAAATTGTTTGAGAAGGCCGACGATCAAGAGCGGCAGATGACGGAATTGGCACTGAACCAACAGTGAGCCTATGAAACTCAAATACGGAACGTATTCGCACGCCACGAACGAAGTGACGCTCAGCACGTCGCGGCAGACGCTCTATAGCGATCTCGACGTCGCCTGGGCCGCGCGGCACGTGGTGAATATCTCGGGATGGATGCACGCCGACACGGCCGGCGAGATGGTAGGCAACCTTGCGGCACTGGAAGCGGCTTACAAAGATGGCGGCAACGATCTCACGCTGCTGAACGACGACGGCTCGATCGCCCTGAAGTGGCCCAACAGTACGGCACTTGGTAGCACGCGGATCACACAGCCGCCCAGCTATCCCAACGACTTAAACGGCGTGTTTGCGACGGTCTGGCCGTATCAGATCACATTCGAAGCCGACTACCGCGTTCAGCCGGGCGACATTCTGCTTCAGTGGAACGAAGACTTGCAGTTTGTCGGCACGGGCGGGCCGAAGTTCGTGCACATGCCGGTGCTCGCCGGACCGTGGCCCAAGCAACAGGTGACGTCAAACAGCACGTACCGTGTCGTGCAGAGCGGGTCGGCGACGAAGCTCGATAGCTATCCGCTGCCGGCGAGTCCGATGTGGCCGGCATCGGAAAAACTCGACATGCGGCGAACGAGAAAGCTCGCCCCCCGCTACAGAAACGGTGAGCCGTATGAGTACCGCATTTCGTGGAGTTTCACATTCGAAGGCAACGCCGCCTACACGGGCGCGCCAACGAGTTTGCCATAAGGCCCACGAGCCGTAATGACCTTTCGAAATGGCCGGCCGCGCGGTCCGGCTGGTCCATTCGCCTGGTGAAAATCGTTTACACAATTACACGCATTTTGTTGAGTCGAGGAACGCGACATGTCAACCAGACGCTGGAAGGGGACGGCGCTAGCCGTCAAGCAAGAGACCGAACTCACGCCGGCGAACGTCGAGATCGGCGATATTTTCACAGTCACGATCAACAACAACGCCGTCAGCTTCACCGCGACCGCCGCAACGGTGACCAACGTGACCGCCGGCCTTGCCGACGCGATGAACGATTCGACGCTGCCGGAGTTCCAAGAACTGGCGGCTGTCGACCAGACAACAAAGATCCTTGTGCAAGCGGGCACGGCGGGTGTTCCGTTTATGCTGACCGCTTCAGCCACGAACGGAGGCGCGGCTGACACGCAGACACTCACGGCCAACACGACACAAGCGGCCACCGGTCCCTGGCACTTCGACAACGCGGCCAACTGGTCGGGTGGCACGGTTCCCGTCGGCAGCGACGACGTTTACTTCGACACGGGCGACGTGCCCTGTTTGTACGGGCTATCCCAATCGGCCATCACGCTCACCAGCTTGAACATCTTGAGCGGCTACAAGGGAAAAATCGGTCTCAAGGAAGAGAACGACAGCGGCTACTTCGAGTACCGCGATACGTATCTGGCGATCAGCGCTACGACGGTGAACATCGGCGGTGGACTGGGCAACGGCTCGCAGCGGATCAAGCTCGACACGGGCAGCAATCAGACGGCGCTCAACGTCCAAAACTCCGGGCAGGGTGAGATCAACGGTGTGCCGGCCCTGCTCTGGAAGGGCACCCACGCTTCAAACGAAGTGAACGTCAATAAAGGGCAGGTCGGCGGCGCTTTCTTCGCGAGCGAATCGGCAACAATCGTCACGCTGAGGATTGGCTTCAAACACAACGTACTCGGCGACTCGGTCGTCAAGCTCGGCGCAGGTTGCACGCTGACGACGATCAACAAGACGGGCGGCGACCTGGAGGTCAACAGTGGATTCACCACGTTGACGCAGAACGACGGCACGACGGTCATCAACGCCGGCGCGGCAACAACGCTCAACGTGCGCGGCGGCCAGTGCGTGCCCAACGGCACCGGAACAATCACGACGGCCAACGTCTCCGGCGACGGGCATCTGGACTTCTCGCAGGACATGCGCGCCAAGACGGTCACCAACCCGATTAACCGCTACGGCAACGACAGCAGCATCAGCGATCCGTTCCAAGTCGTGTCGAGCATGGTGATCGATTTAGAAGAATCGAAAGACCTAACAAGGCTCGACATCGGCACGCACATTAAGGTGACGCGCGGAGCACCCAGCTAATGGCCGACCCGCAGGGCCTATTCCTATTCTCGGGCATCGACCCAACGAAAATCCTCAGCGCGAGCTACACGCTCTCGCACGGGATCACACCCGGAGTCTGCACGATCCAGATGGCACCACAGCCCGTGTTGCCGGCGGCAATCGGCACGCTGGCGGTAAAGTTTGGCACGCTCACACAGCAATTCGTTGGTTGCAAGATCGACGCGGTGCGACTGCGGCACACGCCGGGCGGTTTGGTCTGGAGTATCAGGATCTTCGATCGTCGCTGGCGCTGGCGGTTCGGCGGTGTCGTCGGCCACTACAACCTTCGAAACGACAGCGGAGAACTCCAGGAGGACACGAAGAAAACGCCGCAAGAATTGGCGCAACTGTTACTGAACCAGATGGGGGAAGTCGGTTACAACGTTTCCGACCTGCCGAACGACACGAATTCCGAGGTGCACTGGAGTTGGACCAACCCGGCAACCGAATTGGCACAACTGGCCGAAAGCCTGGGCTGCCGCGTCGTGCTTCAACTCAACGGCACGGTCGCACTCAGACGAACGGGCGTCGGGCTAGCGTTGCCGGTGACGTCGGCCGCAATGAACGACAGTTTCGGCGTCGACGATTCCGAGAAGCCGTCTGCGATCTGGTGTGTGTGCGGCGAGGCCCGATTTCAAAAACGGTTCGAACTTGAGGCGGTGGGCAAAGACGTCGATGGAGAAATTAAGCTGCCCGACGACTTGAGCTATGCACCAGCCGACTGGAAAACCGTCCATCCCGAAACGTTCACCGAACTGGCGGAAGACGACGAGGCTCTCGCAGCGGCTCGCGAGTCGATGTACCGCTGGTATCGGATCAAGACGCCAGTTGACATTCCCACTATCGAGGGGCTGGTTGAGGCCGTCGAGATTACCGACGACGACAAGTGGCGACTGATGCCACTGCTGAGTGAAAAGGTGGAAACGAAGCTCGATGAGACGACAAAAAAACAGGTTCCGAAGCCGGCCACCGTTCATGGCAAGCACACGGTCACTCAGGTCGAGAACCTGAAGCCGGACGACGACCCCGATCCGACCAAAGTCTCCGTTTTGTTCACAATCGACGCGGCTCGTGGAATTGTGAAGTTCCAGCGCCCGGTCTACTGGATGAAGGATGAGAAGTCCCATCCTGCCGAACTCTACCTGGAAACGAGTTGTCCCTTGCGGGACGTCGAGACACGTGAGCCGCTACGGTACGCTGTGACACGCACCCTGAGCGCCACGAGCGGCACGCAGCCGCAGATCGTGCATCGTCCGGAGATCGTGGCGACGGCTCGCGTCGAGTACGACGACGATGGAACGGTCATCGGCGCGGTGAGCGGCGTGGTCGACAACATCGACACCGAAAATTTGAGCGATCAGGCCAACCATTACATCGACGCGGCCACCCAAGAATACGCGGCGGACGTCAGCGGCGATCGTACGTACGCCGGCGCGTTGTGGATCAACCCTGATGGTGCGATTCAGCAAGTGACCTGGATGGTCAACACCAGCGGCATGACGACCCGCGCGAGCCGTAACACCGAACACAACCCATTGGTTTCTGACTACAAGACGCGACGTCGCAACGAACAGGCCGACGCTGACGCCGCTGGTGACCCGGGCGGGCCGATTCGGTCGTCGGGCTCGCCGGCTTGGCAAAAGAAAAACCTCGCCGCCGCGATCGCCTCGCTGGGAAACATGTCTGAGAAGACTTTGGAATGATTGAAACTCATCGTGAAAACATGCAGTTCCGAAACGACACCAGCGAGGACATTCCCGCGTACGCCGTGCTGCGCGCCACCGGTTACGAAGAATTCGGCGACCGAAACGTTCTCACGGTCGAGAAGCCGGATTCATACGGCAGCCAACACCTGCACTTTGTCAACGGCATGCTCAAGGTTCCCCCCGATGGCTACGGTGTCTGCTACAACCCGTCCGAGCCGTGGTGGGCGCTCTACGACGACGCGGACACGCCGGCATTCGGCGAGACCTGGGGACCGGTCGACGGCTCATGGGAACTCAAAAAGCACGTCGGCGGTTTTCGCGTTGTCGGCGGCGCGATTGGTGGCATCGAATCTACGAGTCGCGTGCTAGTCGTTCGGGCTCCGATGCTCATATTCCGTGGCAAAATCACGGCCGACATCACTATCGGAACGACTGGGACCGTTACGGTCTGGCATATGGTTGATGGTGTGGATGAAGAGACGGAGTATGAAATCGAGGACGTGTACAGTCCGTTTGGCACAGTGGAGACCGGGTCAGGAAATGAGAACTTTGTTGGTTGTCATTGGGTGAACGACCAGTGGGAGATTTGGCAATCGGGGTGCTGAGAAATGGGACTATCATGGCCGTGCTGCAGGCCGTTCGGCGGCAGGCTTTGCAATATGTGTACTGAGATATTCCTCGGCGTCAGTGACGAGGGAGTGGTACTACAGTCCGTACCATACGATATGCACGTCGACATCGATTGGACACTTCCCGGCGGACCCGATGAGCGTCGTCAATGGTGGATAATCATGCGTCCGGGTCAGTTTCCTATCCCCGACGACACGGAATTCCCCGATCACGTCTTTGAACCATCGTTGTTGACGCACGACGACGTCTACACTCCGTCTCCTCCTCCGGCGCCCCACGGCACCGGCCATTGGCTCACGAATCGTGCTCTCGCCGACGGGGAGACGTGGGATCCCCTGAACGGAATGTGGTGTACGTGGTTTTGGAATAACCACGACGCCGTGACAAACGCCGGTCACTACGAATCAATGATGCTTCGGTTCTATCCGTTGACGAACGAAATCTATCTTCGCGTCTGGTCGACCGGCTTCAAACCGTTCGCTTGTCCGGGTTATCCCGGCCCACTATTCGACGGCGTGTGCCCCGAGACGATCCCGTGCAAAGCGACGAGCCTCAACGCCGAAGCGATCTACTACAAGGAACCTGACCCCGAACCGCCGCCGTTCTGGGCTCTTGAACACGATCTCTGCTTGCAAGAAAACACGATTGGAACCGACGGGCTCAACTACCTGGGCGTCTGTGGATATCAGCCTTGGGGAGAAGAAAAACTTGGCTGGCCTGAACCGCCTGCGACGGTGACGATCACGCCAATCCCGCAAGAAGGATCGTATCTATGGGACTGAGGAATGCGTGCGAGTGTTGCGGCGGGACGTGCATCCTATGCGCGGGAACCGATTGCAATCCCGATGTCGCTTGTCCGAACATTCCACTCCCCCGATGCCCGACGTGCGGGAGAACTCTGAATTGGGAACGATGCCCCGTGTGTAACGTCGGTGGCAAGTGCTCGAAATGCGGCGAGCCGATGAGGCACAACCGCTGCCCGTCGTGCGATCCATGCGGCTTCGGGGACACCGTGGCCAAGTTTCTCTCCAAAGCAGGTGCCAGGAAAAAGGCTGGTTGCGGTTGTCAGAAGCGGCAGGAGTGGCTGAATAAGAAGTTCCCATACAGCCGTTGAGAACGCCCGGCCCGCGCGGCGCCGAACCGCCGGCCAACCAAATTCCGCCGTCGTTCTCACTCGTTGACCCATTTCGATCCGCTGCGTTTCATCTCCTCCCAGGCCTCAATGTGGCGACGGAGTTCGGCGTGCTGCCGACCGTGCTCGATCAGGGCCCGCCGGGCGTCGGGATCGAACGGAATCGCTCTGGGGCCGAGGCACTCGTCCCAGACCTTCGCGATCGGCGACTCCGGCTCCGGGTGCGTAGGCTCTGTTACAAATTCTGCAACGTACAGCACGTGGTATTCATTCCCCGTCCATTGCCCGGATTCTTCCAACGTCTTTGAGGCGCGTTGTTCAATCTCTTCCATAAGGGTTTCGAGGCGGCTCGTCGAAGGTGACCTGCCTGACGTGAGTTCGTACCACGTCCGGCGTGTCTTGTTTCCCGCCCTGGAGAGGAGTTTCGCTGTCACTCCAGAGGTGTGATCCAGATCGAAATCGGAATCTGGTACTGAAACGATCACGCGGGATCCAACGACGTGATGGCCAACTGCTCGTACGCCGAATTGACGAAGAGAATTCAGGTATGGTGCACCTAATCGGGCGAACGTCTGCGACTCAACATCCCAGCAAAGTGTTGGGTGGTCCGCCGGCGTCTCCGACAGCGGCCACGATGTAACGATACTACGGTTTTGACTAACGGAAATTGTCCCATACACATGACACGTTTCACATTGAAAAAGAGAATAGAGCCACGGGTCGATGGGAACGAATTCGCGACTCGATGAACACCAGCGAAGCTTACCGTCCAATAGGTGTTTCTCTTTGTCAATCGACGAATCAAGTTTCGATACTTTGTCACGCAAGAGTGGGTGTTGGCAGTGATACGGGCCAGCGGGATCGGTGGAAGGCGGGCGATTCGGGCCGCATACGAGCGCGTGACCGATGAACGAGAGCATGACATCTCGAACGAGTTCTTCAAGAAACGGCAGCCTCCGCCGCGCGAGTTCATAGCGCTGAATCCTGAGAGGCAGATTTGCTTCGCTGTCAACAACGGAGATGATCGGCTCGCTCAATCTGGTACTCGCGGGCCAAGCGAAGTCTGCATCATACAGATATGAGTGTTCCGGACTTGCAACTCGTAGACCGTTGCAGACAATCCTTGGCGAAAAATTGTCAAAGCTCCAATAAACCGCGTCGAAGCCATCGGGATGAATCACCGACCACCCGGGTGGGCTCGTGGCCCGGGCGATCTGCACTCTGTATTCTTGCTCGATTTCGATAGTTTTCTTCGTCGTCGTAATACGTCTGGAAACGACCGGCCAGTCCCAGCAGAACCAGTCAGTCATCTTGAATACTCGCGCGTCATTCCACGCGTCCCAGGTAGCAACCTCCATATCTGAGTGAAGTTTGAAGGATGCGACCGTTGCGTCGGAGAGTTCAACCTCGACAGTCGTGCCGATCGGCAGGTCGTCCCGTCTTTGGATTTCAATCAACTGACCGTCGGCGTCGGCTTCGACAAAGTACCCCGGCTCGTTTTCTCCGACGTGGCGTGTCGACACGCGGAATTTCGTGCCCAGCAGGAAAGTGGCGAAGACGCCGATGCCGAACCGGCCGGCTCGCAGCACGCGCGGTTTGCCCTCGTCGTCGGCAAACTCACTCGTCCAGTCCGCACTTTGCCGGAACGAAGCGCCGCCCCGCAGCAGATAGCCGCGAATCGTATCGCTTGTCATGCCGATCCCTCGGTCGGTCACGCGACAGAGCCACGCCCCGTCGTCTCGCTCGACAAAGTCAACTAAAACGTCGCATTCCTGTGCTGCGAGTTCGAGCGAGTCGACCGATGTGTCGCGGGCTTTGCACCAGGCCTGCAATTCGCGGACGGCGTCGACCGCATTTTGTATGAGCTCACGCACGCCCACTTCGGGATGCTCTCCGTAGAGAGGTTCGACGAGCAACGTCAGCAGGTTCGGGTCGGTCTCGAAGCCCGTCCGTTCGGGCACGTAAGGTAAGCGGTCTCGAAACGCTGGACTGTTCAGGTTGCAATAAACCCGGCGCGTCGCGAGCCCGATTTTGTCGAGACCGAGGTCGGTTCGCGCTCCGTAGGCTTCGTCCAGCACCGCGGTCGAATGATCCATCTCGTTCTGCACGCCGTCCAAGAGCTCACGAAGCTGTAGGTACAGTTTCAGCGGAATGTCCTGGGAAACGGTCACCATCTTTCCGCGTGGGTCGTCGGCCGGTGAAATGGTCTGCACAGCTCGATGCTTGCTCCACTCCGCGAGAGAAACCGGGCTCTGCGGATTTCGAAGTTGCAAGAGCACGGCCGGTGCTCGCTGACGATCGATTTGAAGATAATCGGCGACACGCAGCAGCGCCATCGGAAACAGCACCGCCGAGCCGAGGGGTCGCGGAGTCTGCGCGTAGAGCGGGCTCGAATCAAGATACGCCTTACAAACGCGCAGCGATGTTCCGTGGGACCGCGCGGCCAGCCCGATCAGGTCGGCAAGTTTTGCGAGTTCGTTATTCCCGGCGGCCAGCGCGGGAAACCCCTTGTCGCTCGAGTCGGCCGGAAGGCCCGGAAAGCCGTAAATTGCGATCTCGTGCGCCAGCCGCGCATGATGACGGCGAATGAATTCGCCGACGACCAAGCAGTGGTTGCGTTCCCACTCGCCCGGGTTATCGGGCAAATTCTGGAACTTCCAGCCGCGGTGCACCGAGTCCGGGCCGACGATGTTCGTCAAAACTCGATCGCTGAACCGACGTGCCTCGCGTACGTAATCCTCCCACAACTCCTTCCAAGGACGGTCGGCCGTATGTCCATTGTGGTTTTCGTCGAACCATTCGAGCCGTCTGAATCGCGTGTTCGGCGCAATCAATTCCAAAAAGCCGTCGGCACGAAGATGCATCGCGATGTCGTGCAACAGTGTCGCACCGACGATCACTGCCGCGTCGGCGTCGCAAAGGAGTTGGTCGGTCTTGGACGTCGGCGCGCTTTGATTCCATACGTCATCGGGTACGAGGGACACTTCGGCTTGCAAGACCCGATTGACGTGGTCGATACCATGATCGGTATAGTCCGGAAAGAACGGCAATTTGTTGTCATGTAAGATGTCGCCGACTCGTTCTGCAAGGGCGCGCAGCGGCGTTCTATATGGGCTGTCTTCGAGTAGGCTCTTCAACTGCTTCGGGAATTCGACAGCGGTCATTTGTCGCCACCATTCTTACTGTCACGTCCGCAAGTCAAAATGAGCCGCCATCCGAGCAATCTCCCTCAGCGCCGATTGTAACCGAGCGCCGATATGTTTTGAAACAAGGCACAACCGTCGAGCGAAGCTATGGAGAATTGCGACACACCAGCTAAAGATGGGAGAAACGCAGATTCCCACTCGTCTTGTTTCGCTCGAGTGCCACGGGCCGTTGATCCGCCTGCGCGTTTCAGTTTGCGCGAGTTTGCATTTCCCATGACAACAAGCCGCTGGTGGCAAGCTTTTCGGCGGGCTGCTATGCTATGAAGTGGCGTCAAAACCCTCTGTTGCCAAATCAGACCCCTTGTTTTCCAGGCCGAGATTTGTCCACAACCGGGTTTCGACGTGGCTTCATGTCGTTGCAAGTGTTCACGACAAAGCTGATATCGCCGCGACGCGAAGTCGATCGTCTAGAAC
>Ga0315336_1001354_pt1 | contig 48922 bp, 46 predicted proteins | sample ASW5metaG_FD_204512 | JGI IMG/M metagenome (GOLD analysis project Ga0315336, IMG submission 204512) | Ammonia-oxidizing marine archaeal communities from Monterey Bay, California, United States - ASW #5 | ecosystem: Environmental > Aquatic > Marine > Intertidal zone | place: USA: California...
GAGAACGACGTTGACGTGCTTTCCGCCATGACGTCGCTGCTCGGGCGCTGGCAGTGCCTGGTGCGCACCGCGACCTCGACCGACGATGCGCTCGACCTGCTCGGCGACACCGCCTGGGTGCCCGATATCATCATCGCCGACCAGCATCTCGACGGCGGCGACCTGGGTACGGCGACGATCGCCGAAGTACGCGACTATCTCGGCCGCCCGGTGCCGGCGCTGATCGTCACCGCCGACGGTTCCGAATTCGTTGCAAAGGCCGCCCGCTCGGCCGGCATAGAGCTGATGCGCAAGCCGCTGAAGCCGGCGCAACTGCGCGCGCTGCTGGCGCATTTGCTGGCTTAGAGAAACAATGCGTCTTCTCGATTTTCTCGGAAAACCGGCAGCGCTGCTTTTGACGTCGGCGCCATTCAGGAGCTGGAATTTTGAACGATCAGTTGATGACGATCTTCCAGAGCAGACAATAAACTATAAAGTCAGCCGGCGAGGATTTTCGTTCACGTGCGACAGCGATGAAACGATAAATACCATATTTGCAGAGTCCGACGATATTGACAAATCGCTCATTGATATTCCCTTTTCAACAAAACGCTGGGAAGTGCGCAGCATGCTTGGCGCTCCTTCAAAGAGCGGCGAGCCCCGGAGCGATCCTATTCTAGGCGAATACGGCCCTTGGGATCTATATGACGAAGAGCGTCATTCGATACATATCGAATACCAGCCTCATGCGGACCGGATACGAAGAATAACGCTCATGCGCGCCGACGTAGTGCCAGGCTCGTCAAAGCGATCGAATTAGGCAGATCCATTACTCGTCAAAACCCGGCCTGATCCCTGAACAGCTCCGCATTGTCGAGCTTCGACACCTCGATCACCGCTTGTGTCCGGCTGTAGACATTGAGCTTGCGCAGGATCTCCGAGACATGCGCCTTCACGGTGGTCTCGCCCACCTGCAGCTCATAGGCGATCTGCTTGTTGAGCATGCCCTGGCGCAACATCTGCAACACTCTCAGTTGCTGCGGCGTCAGCGTCGCCAGGCGCTGCACCATGTCGGCGCGATCGGTGCTGTCGGGGTCGGGCGGCTGGCCCTCGTAGTTTTCCGGCACATAGACGGCGCCGTCCATCACCGAGCGGATGGCGGCGGCGAGATCGCTCTTCCTCGCCGATTTCGGGATGAAGCCGGCCGCGCCATAGGACAGCGCCTCGGAGATGATCTTCGGCTCCTCGTAGCCGGACACGATCACCACCGGCAGGCGCGGATAGCGCGTCCGAAGCTGCAGCAGCCCCTCGAAGCCATGCACGTCCGGCATGCTCAGATCGAGCAGGGCAAGGTCGAACGGCTTGGCGCCGGCCAAAAGCTCGATCGCCTCGGCGATCGAGCGGGCCTCGACGGTATCGACGTCCGGATAGGCCATCTGCACGGCGCTGTGCAGTGCCTCGCGAAACAGCGGATGGTCGTCGATGATCAGGAAGCGGGCGCGGTCGCTGACGGAGCTCATTGCAAAGGTTCGGGCACGGGTTCGATTTCGTCGGGCACAGGATAGTCCGGTGACCATGGCCAGATTATTGGCAAATAGTATATCGCCCAATGGTACTGGGATTGTCACTCAAATGACAGCGCGGGAGCGGCCCCAGTCTTGCCCGCCCGTCAAAATCGGCTGAAGGTGCCGACGATTCACGCCAATACAGGGACAGTCTATGCCAGCATTCGTCCTTCAGCCGCCGGCAATCGCCTCGGTCGCCGTTGCCGGCTCGGCGGAGCGGTTCGCCGTGCGCCGCATCTTCTGCGTCGGCCGCAATTACGCCGCGCATGCGCGCGAGCTCGGCAATGACGAGCGCGACCCGCCCTTCTTCTTCACCAAACCGGCAGACGCCGTGGTCGACAGCGGCACGCAAATCCCATACCCGCCTTTGACCTCCAACCTGCATCACGAGATCGAGCTGGTCGTGGCGATCGGCAAGGCAGGTTTCCGCATTCCGCGCGCCGATGCGCTTGCCCATGTCTGGGGCTATGGCGTTGGCGTCGACCTGACGCGCCGCGACCTGCAGGACCAGGCCAAGAAGGCGGCGCGCCCCTGGGATTGGTCGAAGGCCTTTGACCAATCCGCGCCTTGCGGCCCGCTGGTCCCGGCCGCGAAATCGGGGCATCCGGAGAAAGGCCGTATCTGGCTCGCCATCAACGGCGCGGTGAAGCAGGACGGCGACCTTGCCGAGCTGATCTGGCCGATCGCCGACATCGTCTCGATCTGCAGCGACGCAGTCGAGCTTCAGCCCGGCGACCTGATCTTCACCGGCACGCCGGCCGGCGTCGGCCCGGTCCAGGCGGGTGACAGGATCACAGGTGGTGTCGACGGCATCGGCGAGATCGCGGTGACCATCGGGCCGCCGAGGGCATGAGCGACCTCGTCCTTCATAATTACTACCGCTCCTCCACCTCCTACCGGGTGCGGATCGCGCTGGCGATGAAGGGCCTGACCTACACCTATGTGCCGCATCATTTGCGCCATGGCGAGCATCTCGAGCCCGCCTATCTCGCCGTCAACCCACAAGGGCTGGTGCCGGCGCTGGTGCTGGACGACGGGAGGCTTTTGACCCAATCGCTGGCGATTATCGAATATCTCGACGAGATTGAGCCTGAACCGCCGCTGCTGCCGAAAGATGCGCTCGGACGTGCGCGTGTCCGCATGCTGGCGCAGATGATCGCCTGCGACATCCACCCCGTGAACAATCTGCGCGTGCTGACCTCGCTGCGCACCTTGTTCGGCGCTGGTGACGAGGATGTCGTCAACTGGTTCCGTCACTGGGTGAACCAAGGCTTCCAGCCGCTTGAAAAGATTCTAGCCTGCTCGCCCGAGACCGGCGCGTTTTGCCACGGCGACGCACCGGGCCTCGCCGATATCTGCCTTGCCGCCCAGGTTACCAACAACGCGCGCTTCGGCGTGGACATGGCGCCCTATCCGGTGATCACGCGCATCACCGCCGCCTGCATGGCGCTGCCGGCGTTCCAAAAAGCTGCGCCGCGGAACCAGATCGATGCCGAGTAGCCCGACCTGACGGCCGTCCTTTGGCGCTATCGGCCGGAATGCAAGCGGCGCCAGCCTGGTAGAATCGATTTCCGGTCAATCGAGATTGGAATCGGCTATCGTCGCCGCAAAGATACGCGGTGTTGGGAGTTTGCCGATGAAAGCTGTCGTCTTCGAGAAATTCGGTCAGGCGCCAACGATCCAGACGGTGCCAGATCCGAAACCCGCCGCCGACGGCGTGGTCATCAAGGTCGAGGCTACAGGTCTTTGCCGCAGCGACTGGCATGGCTGGATGGGCCATGACGACGGCATCACCTTGCCGCATGTTCCCGGACATGAGTTGGCTGGCGTCGTCGTTGCCGCAGGCAAACAGGTCAGCCGCTGGAAAGCGGGCGACCGTGTCACGGTACCCTTCGCCGTCGGCTGCGGCCGCTGCTTCGAATGCGCCTCCGGCAACCATCAGGTCTGCGAGCACCAGTCCCAGCCGGGCTTCACCGGCTGGGGCTCCTTCGCCGAATATGTCGGCATCGAGCATGCGGACACCAATCTGGTTCGCCTGCCCGAAGAGATGGAATACGCCACCGCCGCCAGCCTCGGCTGCCGCTTCGTCACTTCATTTCGCGCCATCGTCGACCAGGGCCGCGTGACGCCGGGCGAATGGGTGGCGGTGCACGGCTGCGGCGGCGTCGGCCTCTCGGCGGTGATGATCGCAAGCGCCATGGGCGCCAATGTGATTGCCATCGACCTCACCGACGAGAAGCTGGAGTTCGCCAAGAAGATCGGCGCGGTGGCGACGATCAACGCCTCGACGACGCCGAATGTGGTCAAGGCGGTCAAACAGATCACCAATGGCGGCGCGCATATGTCGATGGACGCGCTCGGACACCCGACGACCTCCTTCAACTCGATCTCCAACCTGCGCCGACGCGGCCGCCACGTTCAGGTCGGGCTGATGCTGGGCGAGCATGCCCGCCCGCAGGTGCCTATGGACAAGATCATCGCCTTCGAGCTCGAAATCCTCGGCAGCCACGGCATGCAGGCCTACCGCTACTCCGCGATGATGGAGATGATCCGCACCGGCAAGCTGCATCCCGAACAGCTGGTGGGCAAGAAGATCAGCCTCGAGGAAGCGCCCGCCGCGCTGATGGCGATGGGTGGTTTCGAGGGCATTGGGATAGGAGTTGTGACAAAATTTCAGTAGGCGCCTAGCGCGCAAATTTCTTCGCGCCGAAAACACACGCCACGACGCCGAGTGTCACGACCATCATCATCGGGCTGACCTGCTCGTGCAGCAGGCTCGCCGCCAGCGCCAGGCCGAAGAACGGCTGCAGCAGCTGCAGCTGCCCGACGGCGGCGATGCCGCCTTGTGCCAGGCCGCGATACCAGAAAATGAAGCCGATGAGCATGCTGAACAGCGAGACGTAGCTGAGGCCGATCCACGCGCTTGAGCCGATGCCGGCGAAGGACGATGGCATCATCAAGAAGCTCAGTGCCAGCATGACCGGCAGCGACAGCGCCAATGCCCAGCAGATCACCTGCCAGCCACCGAGCCTGCGCGACAGCGCCGCGCCCTCGGCATAGCCCAGCCCGCAGACGATGATGGCGCCCAGCATCAAGCTGTCCCCGACTGGCGATGCGGAGACACCTTGCGACAGTGCGAAGCCCGCGACCAAAGCGCTGCCCAGGCATGAGAACAGCCAGAAGGCCGGGCGCGGACGGTCACCGCCGCGCAGCACGCCGAAGATCGCGGTCGCCAGCGGCAGCAGGCCCACAAAGATGATGGAATGCGCCGAGGTGACATGCTTCAGCGCCAGCGCGGTCAGCAAGGGAAAGCCCACCACGACGCCCAGTGCAACGACGACGAGTGAGACCAGATCCCTTCGCTCCGGACGCTTCTCGCGGAACAGCAGCAGCATCCCGATCCCCAGAAAGCCGGCGATGGCCGCCCGGGCCGAAGTCAGGAACGTCGGATCGAAATCCATCACCGCCACCCGCGTCGCCGGCAGCGATCCGCTGAAGATCAGCACACCGATGAAGCCGCTGAGCCAGCCGTCGAAACTCTTGTCCATCATCTGCTCCGTTTGCGTTTCCGTACCGGGCAGGTCATGGCGTCGCCAGAGACAATGGAGTACAATTGCACAAAACTGTAATGGTCATCGAGGAAGTACAGATGGACGCACGAGACCCGGCTGCCAGCGGCGCAACCCTCGTCGAAACCGTTATGGCGGAAATCCGCCAGCGGATCGCGGCGCGCACGCTGACGCCTGGAGCGCGCCTGCCGTCGATCCGGGCCATGGCCAGATCCATGCAGGTTTCGAAATCGACCGTGGTCGAAGCCTATGAGCGCCTTGCGGCGGAAGGTGCCATCCGCTCTCGGCCGGGGTCTGGCTTCTTTGCTGCCGGCCAGCTTGCGCCTTTGTCTCTTGCCGAGATCGGCCCGCGCCTCGACCGCGAAGTCGATCCGCTCTGGGTGTCCAGGCAATCGCTCGAAGCGGGCGAGGAGATGCTGAAGCCCGGCTGCGGCTGGCTGCCCGCGTCCTGGATGCCGCAGGCCGCCTTGCGCCGGGCGCTGCGCGCCGCGGCCCGCGCGGACGATAGGGCGCTTGCCGATTACGGCACGCCGCTCGGCCTGCCGCCGCTTCGCCAACTGCTGGCAAGGCGCATGGTCGAGCATGGTGTCGAAGCCTCGCCCGACCAGATCATGTTGACCGATTGCGGCACCCAGGCCATTGATCTTTTGTGCCGCTTCCTGCTTGAGCCCGGCGATGCGGTGCTGGTCGACGATCCCTGCTATTTCAACTTCCACGCCCTGTTGCGCGCCCATCAGGCCAAGGTGGTCGGCGTGCCGTATACGCCTTCGGGGCCGGATATCGAACTCTTCGCCGAGGCGCTCGCCGAACACCGGCCGCGCCTCTACATCACCAATTCCGGTATCCACAATCCGACCGGCGCGATCCTGTCGCCCGTCACGGCGCATCGGCTCCTTAAGCTCGCAGACCAGGCTGAACTCACCATCATCGAGGATGATATCTTCGCCGATTTCGAGCACAGCCCTGCCCCGAGGCTTGCGGCCTTCGACGGCCTGCAGCGTGTCATCCAGATCGGCTCCTTCTCCAAGACGTTGTCGGCATCAATGCGCTGCGGCTTCATCGCCGCGCCACCCGACTGGATGGAAGGCCTGGCCGATCTAAAGATCGCAACGACATTCGGCGGCGCCCGGCTGTCCTCCGAACTGGTGCTGAGCTTGTTGAAGGACGGCAGCTACCGCAAGCATGTCGAGCAGTTGCGCATCCGCCTGTCGCGCACCATGGCCGAGACCGCCGGCAGGCTGAAGATGATAGGTATCGTGCCCTGGATCGACCAGCCCGCCGGCATGTTCGTGTGGTGCCGCCTGCCCGACGGCATCGACGCGGCGCAAGTCGCGCGCAATGCGCTCTCGGACAATGTCGTGCTGGCGCCCGGCAATGCCTTCAGCCTGTCGCACACCGCCGGCCGCTTCATGCGCTTCAACGTCGCGCAATGCGCGGACGAACGGATTTTCAGGGCGCTGGAAAGAGCGATGGAGAAGTGAGGGGATGCGGCCTGCCGATCAGGTTGCTGCACGCTTGCGGCGCTCATACATCATCACCAGCGTCTCGGCTGTCAGCGCCGGCTTCTGCTCGCCTTCGATCTCGACGGTGTTGGCCGCCTTCATCAGATACTGGCCCGGGCCACGATCCTCCATGGAAAGCAGCGTGGTGCGCAGCCTGATGCGAGCGCCGGCCTTTACCGGCGCCAGGAAGCGCACCTTGTCGAAACCATAATTGAATGCGGCCTGCGTGTTTTCCGGCACGATGCCCATTTCCAGCGCCAGCGCGCCGATGATCGACAATGTCAGATAACCATGCGCGATCGTGGTGCGAAACGGGCTTTGCCGTCTTGCCCGCTCAGGATCGACATGGATCCACTGGTGGTCGCCCGTGCATTCGGCGAACTGGTCGATGCGCCGCTGGTCGACCGTCGTCCAGTCGGACACGCCGAGCTCCTGCCCGAACATCGTGCGCAACTGTTCGAAGGTCGGCGGCGTTCTCCGCCGTGTTTCCGTCATTCCGCCTTTCCCATCGCTTTTGCCTGTCTCCCGACCATGAAGCGGCAGCCTCTGTCAATTCACCGCTTCGCTGTTTTCGCCGGTAGAGTTGATGCTTTTACCGCAGGCCAGAACGCGCCGGCGCCTTGGCCGGTTGCATCGTACGTCAGTCGAAGATGGGTGCGAAAGCGCCGAACGACCCCTATTTCTTTTCGTAACTGGCGCGGATTTCCGCCATCGCATCCTTGATCCGGTCGCGCAGGACTTCAACCGATTCGGTGCTGGATTTCCGCACCAGGTCGGCCACTTCGCTGGCGTTCTTCAGCGTTGTTTCGAACGACCTGCGGGCAAACTCGGCCTGCTTGGTCATCAAATCCTGCGGATTGCCGGGCGTCTGGAAGTTCTGCGCCATCCGCGTGACCTCGTGCAAGGCGTTCTGGACCATCTCATGCTGCCTCGCCAGCACGGAGGATGCGCCTGCCGCACCCGCCCTTGCCGATTTCTCCAGGGCTTCGAGGTTCTTTCGATGATGATCGAGGATCGCCTGGACATCGACATTCGGCAATTTGAGGTCGCGGCCGAACCTGCTGAACATATCGAGGAACGAGTCTGAATCCGGTTGTTTTGCCATGCTTCGCCTCCCGTTTTGCCACTTCCGCGGCACCGTCGACGGCAATTCCTGGACCAGTGTGTAAGACTCTTCCGGGATTGCTTAGACCGAAGGCAGAATAGTGCTCCCTGTGCCGGCGTCAATTCGGCAGAAACAGGCGCTCCGCCGCGTAGAGCGTCAGTCCTGCAAGCCCGCCGATGATCATGCCGTTGAAGCGGATATATTGCAGGTCCCTGCCGATGTTCGTCTCGATCAGCAGCGTCAGTTGCGCCAGATCCCAGCGCTTGACCTGGTCCGCTATGAATTTCGACACGCCGCTTTTCTGGCTTTCGACGAACGAGGCCAGCGCCACCACAAAACCCTGGTTCATGTCGGCCCTGATCTGGGCATCCGCGGCCAGATGCCTGCCGACCTCGACCAACATGTCGGCCAAGTGCTCGCGGATCGCCGAATTCGGCGCATCGACATCCTGCTCGATGAACAGGCGCAGGCTTGTCCATGTATCGCCGGCCAGCGCCCTCACCTCCGGGCGGCCGAGGAAATCGTGCTTCAGTTTCTCGGCGCGCCTTGCATATTGCTTCGAGGTCCTGAGCCGCTCGACGAAGCCGAGCGCGAAACGGTCGAACTCGGCACGCAACGGGTGATCGGGATCGGTCCTGACCTCGTCGAGCAAGGAACCCGCCGAGGCGACGATCTTCTTCAGGAGATAGGCGTCGGCGCGAAACAGGTTGAACAGCGACGGCAACTCCTCGCGGATCTTCTCGCGCATCGTCGCCAGCGCCTGCTCGTCGTTGAGAAACCGCCCGACGACCCTGATGAATTCGTCGAACAGCCTCTGATGACGGCGATCGTCGGTCAGCGCCGAAAGCAAATCCGCCGCCAGCGGCGCCAGCGGCACCTTTTCGATCTGCTCCAGCATGCGGCTGGTGACGAAATCGCGCAGACCGGACTGCTCCACGGCCGTCAATGTCTGCGGCACCAACCGCGCGACGAATCGAGACAGGCCGGCGGCGCGCTCGGCATCGGCCAGCCAGTCGGCGACCAAGGCGGCGAAGTCGACCTCGGCGAGCTTTTCGCGCACCGGTTCCGGCGCCAGGAAATTGCTCTCGATGAAGCGTCCGAGATTGTCGGCGATACGGTGCTGGTTCTCCGGAATGATTGCGGTGTGCGGTATCGGCAGTCCAAGCGGCCGCCTGAACAAGGCAACGACGGCATACCAGTCGGCGATGCCGCCTATGATAGCCGCCTCCGCGAAGGCGGCGACGAAGCCGAGCCATGGATGGCCGCCCTGGAAGGACTTGGCGAGCGCAAAGACGAGGGCGCACAGTGCAAGCGCCGCGGCGGCGATGAACTTGGTCCGCCGCAATGCCGAGAGCTTTGCCTGGGCATCGGCGTCGAACCGAACCGCCATGAGGACTGGAGCTGATTGTGACATGGAAAGGCCGTTCCTGTTTGCACCCGCACCTATCTAGTGGCTGCGCCGCCAAAACGCCCGCTCGAAACCTGTAAGCATCGGGCGTGAAACGCGCGCGTGCACAAAAAGTTGACACGATTATTCAGCTATGCGGCTGCCAAGTCTGGAATTGTTCCAAACTATGGGCCATATTCGGCTTTAGCTAATATTTTCGCGAGGATACCATGCGGCTCACGCGCCAGACCAATTATGCGATGCGCATCCTGATGTATTGCGCCGCAAATACCGACAGGCTGAGCCGTATCCCTGAGATCGCCGCCGCCTATTCGGTATCGGAGCTGTTCCTGTTCAAGATCCTTCAGCCGCTGGTCGAGGCCGGTCTGGTCGAAACCGTGCGCGGCCGCAATGGCGGCGTCAAGCTCGGCCGGCCGGCCGAGCAGATCAGCCTGTTTGATGTCGTGCGCGTCACCGAAGAGAGCTTCGCCATGGCCGAGTGCTTTGAGAATGATGCCGCAGAGTGCCCACTGGTCGACAGTTGCGCCCTGAATTCGGCGCTGCGCGAGGCGCTCAACGCCTTCTTCGCCGTGCTATCCCGCTACACGATCGCCGATCTGGTCGCGGCGCGGCCGAATGTGCGCCATCTGCTAGGCATCGACCTTCTGGTACAGCGCGCGCCTGCCGCCTAGGCAGCTGACTGCGGCAATACAAAAGGCACGCTTCCCGCAGGTAATGCGCCGACCTTGAGCCGGCAGTCGAACACTCTTTCGATCAGCTCGTCGTTCAGCACTTCTTGAGGCGAACCGGAGGCCGCCAGTCGGCCGCCATGCATGACGAAAATCCGGTCGGCATACATCGCCGTCAGATTCAGGTCGTGCAGGATAGCCAACACGCCGCCGCCGCGCCGGGCGAAATCGCGCGCGATGTTCATGATGATGAGCTGATGCTTGACGTCGAGGCTGGAGACCGGCTCGTCGAGGAACAGATAGCGCGGTTGCCCTTCGAGCACCGGCGCCCAGACCTGGCAGAGCACCCGCGCAAGCTGCACCCGCTGCTGCTCGCCGCCGGAAAGCTCCTGGTAGAAGCGGCCGGCGAAGCCGTCGAGGTCGACACGCGCCAGTGCCCGCTCGGGCAGCCGCGCGTCCTCGCCGGGCAGCGCGCCCGAGCGCCCGCCGATCAAGCCCAGGCGCACGATCTCGCGCACGGTGAAGGGAAAGGCCAGCACCGTGGCCTGCGGCAGCACCGCGCGCAGCGTCGCCGCCTCAACCGGCTTCATGGCCGACAGGTCGCGGCCGTTGAGCGTGACGGTGCCTGTATAGGCAAGCTCGCCGGTCAAAGCCTTGAGCAAGGTTGTCTTGCCGGATCCGTTCGGGCCGACGACGGCCGAGACCTCGCCGGGCCGCGCCGTGAAGTCGACATGCGAGACGATGCGCTTGCCACCGATTTCCACAGAGATGTCGCGCGCTTCGATCATGGCAGGCTCACAGATCAATGACGCCGCGCTTGCGCAGCAGTATCCACAAGAAGAACGGCGCGCCGGCGACCGCGGTGACGATGCCGATCGGCAGTTCGGCCGGCGCGACGATGGTGCGGGCGACCGCGTCGGCAAGCAGGAGCAGCGAAGCGCCGAGCAGGGCGCAAGCCGGCAGCAAATAACGGTTGTCCGGGCCGATCGCGAGCCGCAGGACATGCGGCACCACGATGCCTATGAAGCCGATGCCGCCGCTGACCGCGACCGAAGCCCCGACCGCCGCCGAAACGCCCACAATGGCCGTGTATTTCAACCGCTGCACGGGAATGCCGAGATGGCCGGCGGTCGCTTCGCCCAGCGCCAGCGCGTTGAGGCCGCGCGACAGGAACGGCATCGCCGACAGCGCTGCAACGATCACCGGCCCCACGGTGCCGATTTTCGGCCAAGTCGCGCCGGCAAGCGAGCCGAGCTGCCAGAAGGTCAGGTCGCGCAATTGCCGGTCGTCGGCCATGAAAATGAGGATGCCCGTCAGCGCCATGGCAAGGGCGCTGATGGCGATACCGGCAAGCAGCATCGTGGCGACCGAAGTTCGTCCGTGGCGCGTGGCGATGGCATAGAGCAGCAGCGTCACCGCAAGTCCGCCGAGGAATGCCGCCAACGGCAGCGCGAGCGCGCCAAGCGCGAGCGTGACCGGGGCAAGCCATGTGGTGCCGAGCACGATGATCGCCACCGCACCGAGGCTGGAGCCGGCGGAGACGCCGATCAGGCCTGGATCGGCAAGCGGATTGCGGAAGAGCCCCTGCATCACGGCGCCACAGACGGCCAGCGCGGCGCCGATCAGCACGCCGAGAAGCACGCGGGGCATGCGGATGTCGTAGACGATCAGCTGGTCGCGCATCGCAAGCGCTGCATCCGCCGGCGCGGCACCGGTGAACCAGTCGCGGATGACGCGGACTGCGGAGGCGCTCGAGGCGCCCGATGTCAGCGACAGGAAAACGGATAGGGCCAGCATCAGGCACAAGAACAGGATGGCAAGCCTTGCCCGCGCCGAGCGGTCGCCGTCGACCGTCATCACCCTGCCAACCCTGCCGGCAATGAACTGATCGGCCATAGCCGCTCAGTCCGTGACCTGGTTGCCATAGAGCGACACGGCAAGATCGTGGATCGCTTCGGCCGTGCGCGGGCCGAAGCCGAGCAGATAGCCGCCCCGCATGCTGATCATCTTGCGGTTCGTGCCCGCCGGGGTCGAGGCGACGGCAGGGTTGGCAAACAGATCGTCTTCCGAGATCGCCGGTCCGCCGCCCTTCATCGTCAGGATGACATCCGGCCTAGCGCTGACGATCGCCTCGTCGGTCATCCCCTTGTAGCCGGAAAAACCCTCGACCGCGTTGACCGCGCCGGCGAGCTTGATGATGCCGTCGGCGGCGGTGTCGCTGCCCGCGGCAAGGATCTTGCCGCCTTGCGTCGAAAGCACGAACAGCACGCGCTTGCGCTCCTTGATCGCGGCCGTCTGCTTTTGCGCAGCCGCCAGCTTCACGTCCGTCTCGGCGGCCAGCTTCTCGGCCTTGGCCTCGACGCCCAGCGCCTTGCCGACGATGCGGATCTTTTCGATGATTCCCTCATGATTGTAGTGGTCCGGCACCTCGATGAAAGGCACGCTCGACTTCTTCAGCACATCGATCGCTTCCTTCGGGCCGCTGCCATGCAGCGCCAGGATTCCGGTCGGATTGACCGACAGGACGCCCTCGGGCGAAAGCGCGCGCATGTAACCGACATCCGGCAGCTTCGTAGCCGCCTCGGGATAGTTGCTGGTCGAATCGCGGGCCACCAAACGGCCTTCCTCGCCGAGCGCGTAGACTATCTCGGTGAGCGAGCCGCCTATGGAGGCGATCCGCGAGGTGTCCGAAAAGACAGCCGTGCCTTCTTCCGCACTGGCTGGCTGCATGGCGACGGCAAGCAGGACGCCGAGCATCGGCGCAAGCGCCGCGCGGGAACTAAGAACAAAACGCATTGGGTGCTACCTCATGCAGCGGTCGGACTGGGGATGCGGGGCAGGCTTTCGGCGAGAACGCGCCAGTCTTCCCGCTCGCTTTCGCCTTCATGGCGCTTGCCGAAGCACTGGATGATCATCGCGCCATTGGCGTCGTAAGCCTCAAGCGAGGTGACATGGCCATCCTTGGTCGGCTTGCGCACCGCCCAGACTTCGTGGATGTGGTCGGTCCGCAGATGCAGATGGAAGCTCTTGTCGAGCACGTTGATCCACGGTCCCATCGGCTTGATCGACTTGATCGGGCCGGAGTGAATCTGGATGCAGCCTCGGTTGCCCACGAAGCACATGATGGGCATCTCACCTGCCGCGGCGTGATGGAACATGGCGCTGACGGCTCCATTGTCGAGCAGCCAGGCATAATCCTGGCCGACCATGCGCACGGCCTCGCGGCGGCTGAGTTTCAGCGTCTTCAACATGCCGAAGAACTGATGCACGTCGGTGAGCCGGCTCCAGCGGTCACGCAGGTCGTCGATCGAAGCGACCGAACCCTGTGCCTCGCCCTCTCCGTCCACTGCGCCTGGGAGGATAACGACGCGCGGCTCCTGGTTCGGCGATTCCAGGCTCGCTACCAGTTTCTGGTAGGCATAGAGGTTGGATGCGGGCCTCAGATGCACCTTGTGCACGGCTTCGCCCGCCGCGTCGAAGAATTGCAGGCTGCGGCGGATTTCACCATCGTCGCGCTTTTCGACGGCAAAGCCATGCGCCCAAGCTTTCGGGAAGATGCGCAGGTCGATGTTGTCGCCAAGCACCATGGCGTTGTGGTTGCCGGTGACGACCTTGTCGTAGACGCCGATCTTTTCATGCACGGCGCTTTCGTTGCGGGTCAGCGCCATCACTTCGCCGACCGCCTCGAGGCCGATCAGAAGATCGTTGACGCGCGGCTCGACACGGACAGCGCCGAAGCCGCATTGCGCCGCGACCAGTTCCGCTTCCGAAATACCCAGTTGCGCCGAGAGATCACGCTCCCGCATCTTCGGATTTCCTTCCCGCGCCCGCCGGATTTCTTCCGGCGACGGCTTCACGCGCTGATCCATATCGTTCACCTGTAATGCTTGATGTCTGTTCGGCTGCTGCCGCCGGTCGGCTCCGTTCACTTGTTGAGGATCAGCTTGCCTTGGCGGGTGATCTTGAGGCGGTAGAGCGCCCCATGATGCTCGATGCCGATCTCGTGCTCCCCCTGGAACAGCGTGTTGCTGGAGAGCGTCCTGACCGCCAGCGGCACCCGTTCGTAACGCATCTGCATGTCGTCCTGCCGGCGAACGCGATAGCCGAAATCGTTGGGATTGTGCGTGTTCATTGGGTCGGTCCCTTTCCTCTGACGGCCACCTCGGCCACAGCCTCATAAAATGCCGATTCATTTCTTGACTAGAATTATCATGTTTACTAGTCAGTGCATTACCGGACTAAATGAGTCAACATTTAAGACGCCGGGGCATGATCAAAAACGCGAGCGAGCCTCTGGCCAGCCAGCTACGAGCCTGAATCTGGAGTTGAGGCATGGGGTTGGTGACTTGGGGACGGACGGGCCAGGGGGGCGACATCGCGGACCTGGGCTTCCGATCGATGGCAAGCGGCATTGCCATCCTGATGGCCGGAGCAGCGGCAATCACGCTAGGCGTATCGGCCGCAAGAGCTCAACAGGCCGCACAGCCGGCGAGCGACAAGCAGGTCGATCAGAAGAAGAAGGCTGACGAAAAGGCCGCCGCCGCCGACGGAACCCTGCTCGACAAGATCCTCGTCATCAGCCGCACGGGCGAAACGGCGATCCAATCGCTGGCCTCGGCCAGCCATGTCGGCCAGGAGCAGCTCGACCGCCGCATGGCGACCACGCCGAACGAGATGCTGCTCGGCGTCCCCGGCGTCGCCGTGCAGGCCGACGCGCGGCGCGTCTCTTCCAGCATCAACATCCGCGGCCTGCAGGATTTCGGCCGTGTCGCGGTCATCGTCGACGGCGCCCGGCAGGATTTCCAGCGTTCGGACCACGGGACGCAGTCGACCTTCTATGTCGATCCCGAGCTGATCAAGTCGGTCGATGTCATCCGCGGCCCGACCGCTAACACCTACGGTTCCGGCGCCATCGGCGGCGTCGTCTTCTTCGACACCAAGGACGCAGCCGATTTCCTCAAGCCGGAGGAGACATGGGCCGGCTCGCTGACCGGGCGCTATGAAAGCAACGGCAAGGGTTGGACCACCAGCGCCACCGGCGCCTACAAGATCAACGAGAACTGGGACGTTCTGGGCAACATCGTTTACCGCGACTACGGCGACTACAAGAACGGCGGTGGCGACACCGTTGCCGGAACCGGTTTCGACGTGCTGAGCGGCCTGCTCAAGACCTCCATCCGTCCCACTGAAAACAGCGAATTGAAACTCGGATGGGTCGGATCGAGCGACGGGTGGACGGAAACCAGCGGCGGCGTGCCGGCCAACGACGTCGATCTGAAGTCGAACACATTCACGGCCCGCTACAACATCACCGACGACGCCAAGAGCTGGCTCGACCTCCACATCAACGCCTCCTACAACAAGACCAATCTCGACCTGACGACGCTTACCGTACAGAACCGCTTCGACCCGGTCACCGGCCTGCCCGTGGTGCTGCCGGCGGGCTCGCTGTCGACCTTCGACGTCGGCACGACCGGCATCGACATCTGGAACACCTCGCGCTTCGAGACGGCGAGCGTCGCACACGAACTGACCTATGGTGGCGACTGGGTCGGCGACGATGTCGAGACCGGCGGCAGCGCCGGCGGCGACAGCTTCTACACGCCGTCGGGCAAGCGCAACGTCTCCGGCGCCTATATCCAGGACAAGCTGACCTGGGAGTGGCTCGAGGTCATCGGCGGCCTGCGCTACGACAATTACAGCCTGAAGGACGACACGAATGAGACCTCCGGCGACCGGGTGTCGCCGCGCATCACCGTCGGCGTCTCGCCCTTCGAAAGTGCGGGCCTGGCCGGCCTGCAATTCTACGGCACCTACGCGGAAGGCTATCGCTCGCCCTCATTGACCGAGACGTTGATCAGCGGCAACCATCCGGCCGGCGTCAGCTTCCCGTTCCTGCCCAACCCGAACCTGAAGCCCGAGACCGGCAAGACCGTCGAGTTCGGCATCAACTACAAGCAGAACGACGTCATCGAGGGCGGCGACGCGCTGCGGCTCAAGGCCGCCTATTTCAACAACAATGTCGACGATTACATCGACGGCGTGACGCTCTCGCCCTTCGACCCGACCAGCGGCTGCCCGTTCGGCCCCGGCATTCCGATCTGCTTCCAGTACCAGAACTTCGCCAAGGCCAAGATCAACGGCTTCGAGCTGGAAAGCGTCTACGACGCGGGCTGGGGCTATGCCGGCCTGTCGGCCTCCATCGTCAATGGTCACACCATCTCCTACGAAGGCGAGCGGGCCGACCTCGCCACCATCCCCTCCTCCCAGGTGACGGCCCAGCTTGGCTTGCGCTTCCTCGAGGACAAGCTGACCGTCGGCGGCGAAGTGCAGTATAACGGCAAGCCGAAGGGCAATCCGGTGGCCAAGGACTATACGCTGGTCAACGCCTTCGCCAGCTACCAGGCGACCGACAACTTCAAGGTCGACTTCCGCGCCGACAATCTGTTCGACGTCAAATACACCAACCCGCTCAACGGAAGCACGACCGCCGTCCTCTACGAACCCGGCGTCACGCTGAAGCTAGCGGCAACCATGCGGTTCGGAGGCTGAAAGTGACCGGCTTGTCGGCATCGCTTCGCCTCTTGACCTCGGCGCTGGCGATGTCGCTCGGCCTGGCGCCGGCGTGGACCCAGTCCGCGCCGGCCCCTGTCGCCAATGCGGTCTCAGGTCCGGCCCAAGGTCCGGTACTGAGCCTTGAACTCAATGCCGCGCAACCTTCGGACAAAGGCTGCCGGTTGACCTTCGTCGTCAGCAACGCGCTCGGCGCCGACCTGTCCAAGGCGGCTTTCGAGATCGCGCTGTTCGACGAGGCCGGCGTCGTCGACCGGCTGACCGTGCTCGACTTCAAGGACCTGCCCGCCGGCAAGACCAAGGTCGCGCGCTTCGATCTTGCCGGCGCCCATTGCGGCAAGCTTAGTCGCGTGCTGATCAACAGCGCGACCGAATGCGCCGGCACCGGCGTCGAGCCGGCGGCCTGTATGCGCGCGCTGAAGACCTCGACCAGGACCGCCATCGCTTTTGGGGTCTAGAGATGGGATTGCATCCGGCCTGCCCGCAAAACGCCGCGGCGTGTCCCATCTATGGTCCGCCGCCATGGGCGGCAACCGATCTTGATTTGACAATTCCTTGTCACGTACGGCAGGTCTCGGCGCGAGACATGCAGGACATCAATCATCCCTCCGATGCGGGCAGCGGACTGGCGGCTAACCCGGTCGAGTCGCCGACACAGCCGCGGCAGCCGGCCGACCGGCGCGGATGGCCGGTGGCGATTATTGCTTCCGGTCTGCTTCATGGCGCCGCGGCGGCGGCGTTCCTTCTCGCGCCCGCCGGGACCTTCGATTCCATGGATGCGATCCAGGCCAGGGGCAGCGACCAGTCCGGCGCCGACGCCCAGGGCAGCGCCCTGAATGACGCGGCATCCGGCGCGGTGGATGTGACCTTGGTGCCGGATCCACAGCCAGTGAAACGCCAGGTTGTCCAGCCCACGCCGCTGGCCGAAGCGCCGCAACCGGCCGACCACCCAGTGACGACTCAGCCTCCCGCTGAAGCTGCCGACGAGCCCACCTCCGCGCCGGATATCCTGACGACCGCCGTTGCGCGCCAAGACGATCAGAGTGTGCTCACGGGCAGCGAACCGGCGCCTGCGATCGCGCCGCCAAACGCCGACGCGTCGCCTGCCGAGCCCGAACAGCCGCCGGCCACGGCCGCAGCGCCGAGCGCACCAGCCGTGCCGGCAGGATCGGGCCAACCCTTTGAGACGCGCGGCACGGAAACAACCGATGGCGATGCGCGCGATGCGCCGACCATCGCCAGCAAGGGTAAGATGAAGGCCGGCGCCGGCAACGCCCTTGAAGCCCGTTACAGCGGCGAAATTCAAAAGAGGCTTGCCCGCGCCAACCGCCGCGTCTCGAAATCGATCCAAGCGCAAGCTCGCAACAATGCCAGGGTGATTTTCGTCGTCGCGGCCGACGGCAGCATCAGCGACTTGCAACTCGCCGAAAGTTCCGGCTCCGCCGAGCTCGATCAATTCGCTTTGACGCTGGTGCGCAAGCAGGCACCGTTCCCTCCCATTCCAGCTGAGACCGGAAGATCAAGCTGGGTGTTCAAAGCGCGGATCGGTCCTTTTTGAACCTTGCCTTTAAATCCCGAAATTCGTCCATTCGAAAGGAACCCAATGTACATCGCCATGAACCGCTTCAAGGTCCAGAACGGCTCGGAAGAGGCTTTCGAGAATGTCTGGAAGAACCGCGACTCCAGCCTTTCCGAAATGAAAGGCTTCAAGGAATTCCACCTGTTGCGCGGCCCGGTCAACGAGACCGAGGGCTACACGCTGTTTGCCTCGCACACCGTGTGGGCAAGCCAGGAGGATTTCATCGGCTGGACGAAGTCGGAAAACTTCCGCGCCGCCCACCGCAACGCCGGCGACTCGAAGGTTCATTACCTCGGCCACCCGCAATTCGAAGGGTTTTCGGTCGTCGAAGGCGCCTGAAACGCGCCTCCGCCAAACTCGTCTCGAACTGACTAAGCGGCAGCGAGCAGGCTGGCGTTACCGCCGGCGGCCGTCGTGTCGACGCAGACTGCGCGCTCATGCGCGTAAGCCGCCGGGTTCAGCACTTCGCTGACCAGCGGCACGATCGGCCCGGTGCGCTCGGCGATTACCTTGCGTACGATGCGCGCTGCCTCTGGCGTGCCGGAGAACGCGACGACATCGACACGCAACGAACGCGCCTCGACCGGATCGGGCCTTCCGTCGATCGCCGCCAGCGGCAGGCCCTTGCCGGTCAGCGCCGATAGCGCCGCCGGCGCTCCCGGCGCCACCGCCAGCACGGCGTTGCCGGCGGCAAGCGCCTGGATCGCCTGGGCAAGCAACGTCTCGGCATCCGGACCGAGGCACAGTACCCGGCCGCGCGGCGCCAGCGACAGCGTGTTGGCCTCGCCTGTCGGTCCCGGCAGGTCGACCTGACCGAAATCGAGGCTTGCAGCGGCGGCGATTGCCGCCGCGCCCTTGCCGCGCAGATGCTTCCTCAGGATCGCAACGCGGTCCGGTCGGGTCGACCAGCCGCCCAGCGTCGGATCCGGCAGATTGTCGGCAAGCTCGGTCGCGGTCACCTTGTGGCCCTCGCCAAGCTCGGTGCCTGCCTCCGGCCCCTTGCGGAAACGGCGCAGGTAATGCGGCCCGCCGGCCTTCGGGCCGGTGCCCGACAGCCCCTCGCCGCCGAAAGGCTGCGAACCGACGACGGCGCCGATCTGGTTGCGGTTGACATAGATGTTGCCGGCGTGGATTCCGTCGACGAAATGCTGGACGCGGCCCTCGATGCGGGTGTGCAGGCCGAAGGTCAGCCCGTAGCCCTTGCGGTTGATGGCGGCGATCACCTGGTCGATCTCATCGGCATCGAAGGTCGCGACATGCAGCACCGGGCCGAACACCTCGCGCTCCATCTCCTCGATGCCCTTGACGCGGAAGACATGCGGGGCCACGAAACGGCCGGTGGCCGGCGCTTCGAGCTTGGCGATCAGCCGGCCTTCCAGCCCCTTCCTCTTGCAATAATCACTGATCGCGCTTTGAGCCTCGTCGTCGATGACCGGGCCGACATCGGTCGAGATGACCCAGGGATTGCCGACATTGAGCGCTTCCATCGCGCCCTTCAGCATCTCCAGCATTTTCTTCTCAACGTCCTTCTGGACGTAGAGCACGCGCAGGGCCGAGCAGCGCTGGCCGGCGCTTTGGAAGGCCGAGGCCAGGATGTCGCGCACCGCCTGTTCCGGAAGCGCGGTGGAATCGACGATCATCGCATTGAGGCCGCCGGTCTCGGCGATCAGCATCGCATCGGGCGCCGCTGTCTCGGCCAATTGCTTCTCGATCAGCTTGGCGACCTCGGTCGAGCCAGTAAAGCAGACACCGGCGATGCGCGGATCGGCGGTGAGCGGCGCTCCGACCGATGGGCCGTCCCCCGGCAGAAGCTGGATGACGTCCTCCGGCACGCCGGCCTCGCGCAGCATCTCGACGGCGCGGAAGGCGATCAGCGGCGTTTGCTCCGCCGGTTTGGCGATGACCGAGTTGCCGGTGACCAGCGCCGCCGCGATCTGACCGGTGAAGATCGCCAGCGGGAAATTCCAAGGCGAGATGCAGACGATCGCGCCTCGCGCCTCGGTGCCTGCCTCGGCATTGGCCGCCTCGTCCGCGTAATAGCGCAGGAAGTCGACGGCCTCGCGTACCTCGGCGACGCCGTCGGCCAGCGACTTGCCGGCCTCGCGGGTGGCGAGGGCGAAGAACTCGGGCGCATTGGCTTCGTAGAGGTCGGCGGCGCGGTTGAGGATGGCGGCGCGCTCCGCAACCGGGCGCCGCGCCCAGGCGGGCTGAGCGTCGACGGCGATGCGCACGGCGGTCACCACCTGCTTGGCCGCCGCCTCATGCACCGTGCCGACGACTTCGTCCGGTTTGGCCGGGTTGACGATCTGGCGCTGCTTGCCGTAGCCGGCGGCGCGCGTGATCGGTTTGGCCTGCCAGCGGTCCGCACCCGCGAATTCCGCCCGCGCCTTGTCGACGGCCGCCAGCGTCACCGGATCGGTGATGTCGAACCCTTTGGAGTTGCGGCGCCCGGCACCGAAGATCGCTTCTGGGCGCGCGATCGCGGGATTTGCGGCAGCGCCCTGCGTCTCGACGGCCTCGAGCGGATCGCGCGCGATCTCCTCCGGCTCGACCTCCTCGTCCGTCAACTGGTGGACGAAAGAGGAGTTGGCGCCGTTTTCCAAGAGACGCCGCACCAGATAGGCGAGCAGGTCGGAATGCGCACCGACCGGCGCATAGATGCGGCAACGCGTGCCTTCGGCCTGCCGGACCGTCTCGTGCAGCGCCTCGCCCATGCCGTGCAGGCGCTGGAACTCGAAGCTGTCGCGGTCCTTCGCCATCGACAGGATTGCGGCCACCGTGTGCGCGTTATGCGTGGCGAACTGGGGATAAATGCGGTCTGTCATCGACAGCAGTTTTTTGGCGCAGGCGATATAGGAAACGTCGGTGTTCACCTTGCGGGTGAAGACCGGATAGCCGGACAGGCCGAGCGTCTGCGCCCGCTTGATCTCAGTGTCCCAATAGGCGCCCTTGACCAACCGCACCATGATCCGGCGGTCGTATTTCTGCGCCAGCGCATAGAGCCAGTCGATGGCGAAAGCCGCGCGCGGTCCGTAGGCCTGGACGACGACGCCGAAACCGTCCCAGCCGGCAAGTTCCGGCTCGGCCAGCACGCGTTCGATGACGTCGAGCGACAGGTCGAGACGGTCGGCTTCCTCGGCGTCGATATTGAGGCCCATGCGCGAATGCCGGGCGGCAAGCGCCAGCGACAGAAGCCGTTCCGCCATCACCGGCAGCATCGTCTCGCGCTGCGCCACTTCGTAGCGCGGATGCAGCGCCGAGAGCTTGACCGAAATGCCGTGATTGTAGCGGATGTCGGGCCCGTTCGATCCGGAATCCAGCGAGGAGATCGCGTCCGCATAGGCCCGGTGGTAGCGCAGCGCGTCGGCCTCCGTGCGGGCCGCCTCGCCCAGCATGTCGAAGGAATAGAGATAGCCTTTCTGCGTCATCGGCCGGCCGCGCTTGATCGCCTCCGCGATGGTGCGGCCAAGCACGAACTGCTCGCCCATCTCTCGCATCGCCGCGGCCACCGCCTTACGGATGACCGGTTCGCCAAGCCTGCGCACCATGGCGCGCAGCGTGCCTTCGATGCCGCCCTCGCCTTCGTCGAGCACGCGGCCGGTCAGCATCAGCGCCCAGGTCGAGGCATTGACGAAGATAGAGCTCGAGCCGCCCGAATGCGCCGACCAGTCATGCGGCGCGATCTTGTCGGCGATGAGATCATCCATCGTCTCTGTGTCGGGCACGCGCAGCAGCGCCTCGGCCAGGCACATCAGCGCCACGCCTTCCTTGGTCGACAGTCCATAGGCCGAGAGGAACACTTCCATCAGCCTGGGATCGGTCGAACCGCGCACCGCGCGCACCAGACCGGCCGCGCGAGCCGAAATTGCCTTGCGTTCCTCGGCTGACAAGCCGGCCGCCGCGGACAAGCGCTTCACCGCCTCGTCCTCGTCGGGCAAATAATTGGCGCGGATCTGCTGGCGGATGGCGTCGAGCGACATATCGGGTCCATGAAAACAAGCGTGAGCGAACGGTCTGGCGGTCGCCGGACCGGATGACTCAAGCTAGCACAGTCGCGAATTTCAATCGGTCCAAAGAAATCGACAGGACGGTCCTTTCAATCTATCATTTACGCAAATCTTCTATCCTTTTGACTGCCATATCGATGACAGAAGACCAATTGGACCGCATCGACCGCAACATCCTGGCCGCGCTTGGGCGCGACGGCAGGCTTTCGATGTCTGAACTTGCCTTGAAGGTCGGCCTGTCGAAGACGCCGGTGCAGGCGCGCGTGAAGCGGCTTGAGAAGGACGGCTACATAAGGGGCTACCGCGCAGTCATCGACCGCGAACGCATGGGCGAAGGCCATGTCGCCTTCGTGCAGGTGAAGCTGTCGGACACGCGCTCGGCGGCGCTCGACGCCTTCAACCGCGCCGTGCAGGGCGTGCCCGAGATCGAACAGTGCCACATGATGGCGTCGAGCTTCGACTATCTGTTGAAGGTCCGCACCACCGACATCGCCGCCTATCGACGGGTGCTCGGCGAGCGCATCTCGGCCCTGCCGCACGTCGCCCAGACCTCGACCTTCGTGGCGATGGAGACGGTGAAGGACAGGTAGCTAGTCTGACAGTGTCTTCAAAAACGCCACCAGCGCAGCCCGCTCGCGGTCGGACAGATCGAGCGCATGCACTTCGGAAACGCCCTCGACGGCAAGCGGCGCCTTCGAGTAATGCGCCACCACCTCGTTGAGCGTCGCGAACTGACCGGCATGCATGTAGGGCGGCCGATCCGCCACGCCCCTCAGCGACGGCGTCTTGTAAGCGCGCATGATCTGCGGCCCGTCCTTCACCATGAATCGCAGTTCGCGGCAGGCGCTCTCATCGCCGTCGCGGAATTTGCCAAGACAATTGAACGGGTCGGCCTCGACTTGCGCCACCGCGTCGATGCGCCCTCGATCCGGCGGCAGCCCTTCGACCGGCGGCACGCCGGTGTTGTGGAACGAGTTGTCGGTGAAGCGCGGACCGTTGTGGCAGGTCACGCAATTGGCCTTGCCGACGAACAGCTTCAGCCCGAGGACTTCCTCCGGCGAGAAGGCCGCATCTCCCTCCGGCTTGGTGCCGGTCGCCAGATCGATGGCGAAGCGGTCGAAGCGCGTCTGCGTGGGCTCGATCGAACGCTCGAAGGCGGCGATCGCCTTGCCTATATTGGCATAGACGCGGTTGACGTCGTCCTGCTCGCCGGGGGGCATGGCGTTCCACGCCGCCTTCTGCGCATTTGAGCCGAGCGGGCTGGCATTTGCCGGCACGGTGGAAAGATCCGGCAGCGGCCCGAAGATGCGCTCATAGCGCTCGCCGAACCGCCTCTTGATGTAATGCGCGAAGGCCGCCCGGTTGCCGGCCTGCTCCAGCGGATTTTCGAGCGGTGTCAGCGCCTGCGCCCATAAGCTGTCACGCCTGCCGTCCCAAAAGAACCACGGATTGCGCGCGACACCCGCCAGCGGCATGGTGCGCCGGTTTGTGTGGCCGAGGCCGACCGCCTGCGGCAGGTCGTCCTGAAACTGGCGGTCGATCTTATGGCAGGTCGAGCAGGACACCGTGCCGTCGCGGCTCATACCGACATCGAAGAACAGCGTCGAGCCGAGCGCGGCGGCCGCCGGCGCATCCGCATACTGGTTCGTGGTGTCGGGCTTCAATGAAGGCAGCGTGTTCAGCGCCAGCGAGGCAATGGTCTTCTTCTCGTCGTCGCTGAACTGCGGCTTGCCGCATCCGCCCAGCAGGACGAGCGCGGCCAAGGCGAGAAGGCTTGCGACACCGGCCGGACGTCTCATCGCCCGCTCACAACACGACGTTGAAGACGACGGAAACGGACCCGGCCGCCGCCGAAATGCCAAAGTGCAGCTGCCACCAGCCGCTCATCGTGAACTTCACGCCGTCGATGCGGTAGCGCCCCTCGCCCAGGTAATCGGTCGCCTGTGGGCTGGTCGGCAGGCCGTGATCGTGCTGCGGCATCCCGCCGGAAACGGTGATCGCCGCCCCTTCCACCGGCGCGCCGGCGGCGGTCTTCAACGTCAGCAGCCAGGATTGCAGTTCGCCCTGCCGGACGACGCCGTGCTCCGGTTCGAAGCTCGCGATGAAAAGGCCGTTGGCTGTCTTCCTGGACCGCGAAATGTCCGGGCCGGACGTCGATTGCGGCAGCGTCAGATAGACCGCGGCCAAGATGCCGACCAGCAGGGCGGCCAGACCGAGACCCGCAAGAATGTAACGCCATATCGATGCCAAACCCGTTCCTCTTGGCTGCTAACGTTGCTGGCCGCCTATCGCGTCCCGCCTGCCTGTGGGAAATCGCTTCTGGCGCAGATTTCGCCGGCCGCCAAGCATGGCGCTGCCGGCCGAGAAAAGCTACAGCAACAAAGTCTTGGGAAGGAATGCCCGCATGGCCAACGGTGTCGCGTCGATCGGCGAATGCATGCTGGAACTGTCGGGCCAGACAGGCCCGAACTGGCGCATGGGCTTTGCCGGCGACACCTTCAACACGCTCTGGGCATTGCACGCCTTGAGCCCGGACCGGCCTGCGACCTACGTGTCGGCCTTCGGCGACGACCCCTTCTCGCGCGAACAGATCGCGTTCTTCGCCGAGAACGGCATCGGCATAGGCAACAGTCCGGTCATTGCCGGCGCGCGCCCCGGCCTATATGCCATCACGCTCACCGGAGCCGAACGCGCCTTCACCTACTGGCGAAGCGACGCGGCCGCGCGCCAGCTCGCCTCCGATCCGGCCACATTGGCAAAAAGCCTTGAAAACCAGGCGCTTATCTACTTTTCCGGAATCACCTTGGCAATTCTGGATCAAGCGGCGCGAAGAACCCTCCTTTCGGCCGTGGCCGTAGCCCGCAATGCCGGCTCACTAGTCGCCTTCGACCCGAACTACCGGCCGCGTCTGTGGCCGAGCCGCGAGGCTGCGCAGGCCGAAATCCTGGAGGCTCTCGCCGTCGCCGACATCGCCCTGCCAACCTTCCCGGACGAGCAGATGCTATTCGGGGATCCGACGCCGCGGGCGACGGCGGAGCGCCTCGGCAAGCTGACCGGCGAGATCGTGGTCAAGAATGGCGAGCAGCCGGCCCTGATTGCGTTGAACGGCGCTTCACAAACCGTGGACGCCGTGCACGTGGCCGCCCCCGTCGACACCACGGGCGCGGGCGATTCCTTCAACGGCGGCTATCTCGCGGCGAGGGTTGCCGGCCATGCACCTGCCGAGGCGGTGCGCCGCGCGCACAAAGTCGCCGCCGCGGTCGTGCAGGTTCGCGGCGCGCTTGCCCCGTTTGAGAGGCTAAGGGCTGCTTTCGACAGCTAGGACCCTTCAGATTTAGGTCAGGCCTAGTCGAAAATGGCGGGTTCCGAGAACCGGAGCGTAGCGTACCTAAAGTGCGTGAGCACCGGAAGCGCAGGAAGCCGCAATTTGCAGGCCGGCCTCACCTAAATCCTAGGGCAGGCGGAAGCGATATTCCGTGACCTGATGATAGATCTGCCCCGGCCACAGCGTTGCCTGTGGGAAATAAGGCCGGTTTGGCGCATCCGGCCAGGTCTGGGCTTCTAGGCAGAGGCCTGAAAACGCCTTGTAGTGGCGGCCTTCCAGCCCCGGCGATGTCGGCGCGACATACTGGCCGATATAGAGCTGGAGGCCGGGCTCGGTGGTCCAGACCTCCATCTCGACGCCGGAATTAGCCCCTTGCACCCAGGCCGCCTGATGCAGCGGTCCGCGGCTGGATGCCAGGCAGAAATTCTGGTCGTAGCGAAGTTGCTCGCCTTCCATCTCCATGCGGAGCGGCCGCGCCTGCCGAAAGTCGTAAGGCGTGCCGTCGACGGGCTTCACCACGCCGGTCGGAATCATCTCGTCGTCGACAGGCGTGTAGGCCCCGGCATTGAGCATCAGCCGATGGTCGAGGATGTCGCCCGCCCCGCCGTCGTCTAGATTGAAATAAGAGTGCTGCGCCAGATTGCAGAGCGTCGGCTCCTCGCAGGTCGCCGACAGCTCCATGCTGAGCGTGCCGGGGATCTTCAGCCGGTAGGTGCAGGTTACATCGAGCGCGCCCGGGAAGCCCATGACGCCGTCCGGGTCGTGCAGGGTCAGCGTCACGAAATCGCGGCCGTGCAACGAGACGGTCCATGGTCGGTGAAAGAAGCCTTCCGAACCGCCATGCAGGGTATGCTTGCCTAGAAAATTCTGCTCGGTCTGGTAGCGCTTGCCGGCGATGGTGAAGCGGCCGCCGCCGATGCGGTTGGCGAAGCGGCCGACAACGGCGCCGAAGAAGGCGCGGTCGGTCTCGTAGGGTTCGAGGCGATCGTAGCCCAGCACCAGCGGTGCATCATGGCCTGTGAGCCTGAGATCCTGGACGATCGCGCCGAGGCCGATGATGTTGGCGGTGAGGCCGCCTCCCCGAATCGTGAACCGGCGCACGGACTCGCCCGCCTGCGTTGTGCCGAAGACCTCGCCGTCCTTCATCGCCATGCCCGAGATGTCATTTGTTGATGCGAGGATTTAGGCCGGCAACGTGTCATCAGGCAAGGGCAGGCGAAACGCCTGCCCTGTTCCACTGATCAATATCAGAGTCCGAGGCCGCCGAAGCAGGCATATTTTGTATCGAGATAGTCTTCGATGCCCTGATGCCCGCCTTCGCGGCCGAGACCGGATTCCTTCACGCCGCCGAACGGCGCCTCGGGCGTGGTGATCAGGCCTTCATTGACGCCGACCATGCCGTATTTCAGGCCTTCCATGACCCGGAAGGCCCGGCCGAGATCGCCTGTATAGAAATAGGCGGCGAGGCCGAACTCGGTGTCGTTGGCCAAGGCGACCGCCTCTTCCTCGGTCTCGAACTTGAACACAGGCGCGATCGGTCCGAAGATCTCTTCCTTCATGAAGCGCATGTTCGGCGTGGCGCCGGAGATAACCGTCGGCTGGAAGAACGAGCCGCCCAGCGCATGGCGCTTGCCGCCGGCGACCACCTTGCCGCCCTTCGACGTCGCGTCGGCGATGAATTCCTCGACCTTCTCGACCGCCTTTTCGTCGATCAGCGGCCCCTGCTGCACGCCTTCCTCAAGGCCCGAGCCGACCTTGAGATTGTTGCTGGCCGCGGCGAGCTTCTCGACGAATTTGTCGTAGATGCCGGCTTGGACGAGAAAGCGGTTGGTGCAAACGCAGGTCTGGCCCGAGTTACGGTATTTCGCGGTGATGGCGCCGGCCACCGCACGGTCGACATCGGCGTCGTCGAAGACGAGGAACGGCGCGTTGCCGCCAAGCTCCATCGACACTTTCTTGACCGTCGAGGCCGACTTCTGGATGAGGATCTTGCCAACCTCGGTCGAGCCCGTGAAAGTGATCTTCTTGACCAGCGGATTGGCGCAGATCTCGTCGCCGATCTCGCCGGCCGAACCGGTGACGACATTGACGACGCCCTTCGGGAAGCCGACTTCCTCGACAAGCGCGCCCCAGGCGAGACCAGAATAAGGCGTCTGCGAAGCGGGCTTCACCACCGCCGTGCAACCGGCGGCCAAAGCCGGGCCGATCTTGCGGGCAAGCATCGAGGACGGGAAATTCCAAGGCGTGATGGCGGCGATGACGCCGACGGGTTCCTTGGTCACCAGGATGCGGCGGTCGCCCCACGGCGACGGAACGATGTCGCCATAGACGCGGCGGCCTTCCTCTGCGAACCACAGGATGTAGGCCGCCGCCGAGCCGATCTCACCCTTGGATTCGGTTAGCGACTTGCCCTGCTCGATGGTGAGCAGCTCGGCCAGCACGTCCTGATTGTCCAGCATGGCGTCATGCAGTTTGCGCAGGAGCTTCGAGCGCTCGAGCGCGGTGGTCTTGCGCCAGCTCTTGAAGGCTTCCTCGGCCGCCTCGATGGCGCGGCGGGTCTCGGCCTTGCCGGCCTTCGGCACTGTACCGATCTTGAGGCCCGTCGCCGGATTGTTGACGTCGATGGTCTGCCCGCTGTCGGCCTGCACCCATTCACCATTGATGAGATTGGCCTGGCGCATGAAATGGCTGGTTTTCTGAAGCATGGTCTGGCCTCCGTTCGGCGCTCTGATCGCGCCGCTTTTTCTGGATATCCGTTGAAGCGTGCTCAAGAGCCGCACGCCGGCGCATTGCTCTTACCTAGGGAAAGGCGGGCAAGCAATCACAAGATGGCATATAGGGGTTGGGCCAGCAAAAGCGAGCCGCGTGTCGGCTTGCTGACGCCTAGCCGAAAACATGCACGACCACGGTCAGCCAGAACGACGTGGTCACCACCGCGCTCGCGGTGGCAAGCGTCATCTGGTTCGAGGCCAGCGCCTGGCCGGTGTTGAACTGGACGGCGATCAGGTACGAATTGATGCCCGAAGGCAGCGCTGCCACCACCACCGCGACCTTGGAGGTCAGCGACGGCAGGCCGAGCAGCCAGACGAAGGCCAGCACCAGCGCCGGCATCAGGAAGAGCTTCAAGCCCGAAAGCGCCAGCGCCGGCCGAATATTGCCGGAGATGCCGAAGCGTCGCAGGCTAAGCCCCATGGCGAACAGCGCGACCGGACCCGCCGTGTTGGCGAGCGTGCCGACCAGCCGCTCGACCAGGTCTGGCAACGCCGCGCCGGTGAGCCGCCAAGCGAGCCCTGCCAGGATGCCGATGATCAGCGGGTTGATGAACAAGCGCCTGAGGAAGCTTTTGACGACACGCAGCGGATGCACCGTCTCGCCGCTGCCGCGCCCGAACATCTCGAACAGCACGATCGAGGCCATCATCATGATGGGCAGGTGAACCGAGACCAGCAGCGACAGCACCTCGAAGCCGCTGGCGCCGAACACGCCAAGGATGAAAGGCGCGCCGAGCAGCACGACGTTTGAATAGGCGGAGGACACGCCGCCTACGATGCCCGCGCGGGCATCGCGCCCGAACAGCCGAGTCATGACCAGATGGCCCGCGGCCCAGGTGATGGCCGCGGCCGCGAAGTAGGCGCCCCACAGCGGCCACGGCGTCACACCGTGAAAATCCGATTTGACCATCGTCTGGAATAGCAGCAGCGGCATCGCCACGTTGACGGCGAATTCGGAGATGCCCTCCCCGCTCGCCGGCTTCAGATAGCCCGTGAGCCCGGCCAGATAACCGAGCGCCACAAGGCTGAAGACGAAGAGGACGGTTTCGGTGAGCGGAGTCACTTTCCGAGCGCAGACTTTCTTCCCGTGATAGGCGAGCCCCGACCGCCGTGCAATTGGCGCGGCGCGACGATTCCCGGCCACTGCTTGTTTTCCGGCCGGCTTTGCGGTCCCTATATGTCAGTCACAGCCCTGGTCTTTCCGGGTCGCCAAAGGATTCCGATGCTGCGAACGGTTCTGGCACTTGTTCTCCTTGTTGCTCCAAGCCTTGCCCACGCTACAGACGCAGGCTGGGCGCTGCTGCGCGATGGCGGCCATGTCGTGCTGCTTCGGCATGCCTTCATCACCGGAGCGGCGGACCCCGCGAATTTCGATATCGGCAATTGCGCGACCCAACTCAATCTGTCGGAGCGCGGCAAGCAGCAGGCCAGCCGCATCGGCGCGCTGTTCGCGGCCCGCGCGGCGCCGATCGACCATGTGCTCTCCAGTCGCTACTGCCGCTGCCTCGACACCGCCCGCATCGCTTTCGAGACCGAGCCGCAGCCCTTCGCGCCACTCGACCTGTTGAAGACCGATCCCAGTGAGAAGGCCGCCCAGATGGCGGCGGTCATGCAGGAGATCCGTGGATATTCCGGTGCCGATAACCTGGTGCTGGTAACGCATCTCGAAAATATCGAGGCGCTCACAGGGGTTTCGCCGCGCGAGGGCGAGGCCGTGGTGGTGGCACCGCAGGGCGATGGCCTGAAGGTGCTTGGCCGCGTGACCTTCTGACCACCGGTTATCCCTATTTAAGTCGGATTTGTTGCAAAAATGCCGCCGGCGGCAACCGCGAACCCAATTCCAAGGACCCTGCGCATTTCATTTGGATTGCGTTCCCGAGCCGGCATCTCATCTGCTCCCGGCGCATCAGGCCTTTTCCTGCCGGGAAAAACCGATTAGACAGCGCCCAAACAAGATGCGGACAGATTCCGCCCGCAACCGAAGGAAGAGCCCTTGTCCACCACGTTCGAGAAAGTCGCCAAGATCATTGCCGACACCAGCGAGATCGATATCGACACCATCACGCCCGAGAGCCACACCATCGACGATCTCGGCATCGATAGCCTCGATTTCCTCGACATCGTCTTTGCCATCGACAAGGAATTCGGCATCAAGGTGCCCCTGGAGAAGTGGACGCAGGAGGTCAATGACGGCAAAGCCTCGACCGATGATTATTTCGTCATGAAGAACTTGTGCGCCAAGATCGACGCGTTGGTCGCGGCCAAGGCGGCTTGAGGCCCTCCGAGCGCGGGCTTGACGCGCTTTGCCAGCTGACCCACAACAGCCGCCCATGAGTTCCCACGACGTCGTCATCACAGGCATTGGCCTCGTCTCCTCGCTGGGAGAGGGTCCGGACGCCCATTGGCAAAAGCTCACGCAGCCTGGTTTCCAGCCGGTGCTCGAGACGGAGCGTTTTGCTCCCTACACCATCCACCCCCTGCCCGAGATCGACTGGAATCTGCAGATTGCCAAGCGTGGCGACCAACGCCAGATGGAAACCTGGCAGCGGCTCGGCACCTATGCCGCCGGCCTTGCGCTGGACGATGCCGGAATAAAGGGCAATGACGAGCTTTCCACGACCATGGACATGGTGGTGGCCGCCGGCGGCGGCGAGCGCGACGAGGCCGTCGATGCCGCGATCCTGGCCGCCTCCGAGAGCCGCAACGACCGCGACGTGCTGCTCAACGAGAAGCTGACCACGGAATTGCGGCCGACGCTGTTCCTCGCCCAGCTCTCCAACCTGCTGGCCGGCAACATCTCCATCGTCCACAAGGTCACCGGTTCCTCCCGAACGTTCATGGGCGAGGAAGGCGCGGGCGTCTCGGCCGTCGAGACGGCGGCCGCGCGCATTCGATCCGGGCAATCGACCCATGTGCTGGTTGGCGGCGCGTTCCAGACCGAGCATTCCGACATGCTGCTCGGCTATGAACTCGCCGGTTATCTGCATCGCGGCCCGTGGAAGCCGGTCTGGCAACGCCAGGGCAGCGAAGGCGGCGGCGTGGTCACCGGTTCGGGCGGTGCTTTCCTGGTGCTGGAGCAGCGCGAGCACGCGGAAAGCCGAGGCCGAAGGATCTATGCCGAACTCGGTCCCATTGTGTCAGGCCGCGCCAGGCGCCGCTTGGGCGAGCTGGATTCCGAGATCGTGGCCCTGCTGAAGCAGGCCGGATTGCCCGCCGGCGAACTGCTGACGATATCAGGCGCTTCGGGCGCCCATGCCGCCACGACCGCCGAGAAAGCGGCGCTCGATGCCAACCCCGCGCTTGCCGTGCGCGGCTTCTCGACGCTGACCGGCCATATGAAGGAAGCGCAGTTCCCCTTCGCCGTCGCGCTCGCGGCCATGGCCATCGACCGCAAGGCAGGTTACCCCGCTTTCGACGCCTCGGCCGAGAAGCCGTTTGACGAAGCGCCGAAGGCTGTCCTTGCAACGGCGATCGGCTATCACCAATTCGAGGGCATGGGGCTGATCAAAGCGGCCTAAGGACCATCGAGGCTGTCAGGACAAAACATGGCCAAATTCAAAGACCACATGGGCAGGCCGGTCGTCGCCGTCACTGGTATCGGCGTGGTTACGTCGCTGGGTGTAGGCAAGACCGACAACTGGGCGGCGCTGACGTCCGGCAAATCCGGCATCCATCCGATTACCCGCTTTCCGGTCGATCACCTAAACACCCGCATTTCCGGCATGGTCGATTTCCTGCCGTCGAGCTTGAAGGGCGCCAGTCACCTGACTTACGAACTGGCCGAGACCGCTGCCCGGGAGGCCATCTCGGAAGCAGCCCTCGATTCCGGCGATTTCGGCGGGCCGCTGTTCCTCGCCTCGCCGCCGGTCGAGCTCGACTGGGCTGACCGTTTCTCGCTCTATAATTCCGACAAGAAAGATGGCGGCGCGGAAAGGCTGCTCAGAGTGGCGCGCGGGCTGAAGGAGCTCGACATCTTCGAAACCACGCAGTTCGGGTCGATCGCCGATCGCCTGGCCGACCGTTTCGGCACGCGCGGCCTGCCGATCACGCTCTCGACCGCATGCGCTTCAGGCGCTACCGCCATCCAGCTCGGCGTCGAGGCGATCCGGCGCGGCGAATGCGACAAGGCGCTCTCGATCGGCGCCGACGGCTCGGCGACAGCCGAAGCGCTAATCCGCTTCTCGCTCCTCTCCGCCCTCTCCACCCACAACGACATCCCTGAAAAGGCGTCAAAGCCTTTCTCCAAGGATCGCGATGGCTTCGTGCTGGCCGAGGGGTCCGGCGCGCTGGTGCTGGAATCGCTGGAAGCCGCATTGGCCCGTGGCGCGACGATACTGGGCATCATGAGCGGCTGCGGGGAGAAAGCCGACGATTTCCATCGCACCCGCTCCAAGCCTGATGCCTCGCCGGCGATCGCGGCGGTGCGCGCCGCGCTTGTCGATGCGGGCATGAGCGAGGACGAGATCGAATATGTCAACGCGCATGGCACCTCGACGCCGGAAAACGACAAGATGGAGCATCTGTCGCTGTCCACCGTCTTCGGCGAGCGTATCAGCTCGATGCCGGTCTCGTCGAACAAGTCCATGATCGGCCACACGTTGTCGGCCGCCGGCGCGGTCGAGGCTGCCTTCTCACTGATGACCATGCGCGAAAGCGTCATTCCGCCGACCATCAACTACGACAATCCCGATCCAGCGATCGTGCTCGATGTCGTGCCCAACAAGAAGCGCAACGCCGAAGTCGGCACCGTCCTGTCGAACTCGTTCGGCTTCGGCGGCCAGAACACCTGCCTTGTCATGGCGCGGGAACCGGTCTAAGCGGACGTTTTTCCGCTTCCGGAGTTCCGACAGGCCACATGCGCGCATTGCAACTTATCGAGGACCGCCGTCTTGAAACGGTGGACCTGCCGCCTCCTCCGCCGCCTTCGCTGGGCGAAGTGACGCTCCGCATCAAGGCGGTGGCGCTCAACCATATCGATGTCTGGGGTTGGCGCGGCATGGCGTTTGCCAAGCGCAAGCTGCCGCTGATCGTCGGCGCCGAGGCTTCCGGCGAGGTCGAGGCGGTCGGCCCAGGCGTCTCCAACCTCTTGCCGGGGCAGCTCGTATCGATCTACGGCGCGCGCACCTGCGGGCTCTGTCGCGCCTGCCGCGAAGGCCGCGACAATCTCTGCGAGCATGTGTCGGGCGTCCACGGCTTCCATCTCGACGGCTTCGCCCGGGAGAAGATCAACCTGCCCGCGCGCCTCTTGGTGCCAGCGCCCCCCGGCGTCACGGAAATCGGCGCGGCGGTAGCCCCGGTCACCTTCGGTACGGTCGAGCATATGCTGTTCGACAACGCCAGGCTGGAGCCAGGCGAGACAATCCTCGTCCATGCCGGCGGCTCCGGCATCGGTTCCGCGGCCATTCAGCTGGCGAAGCGCATTGGCTGCACGGTGATCACCACGGTTGGCTCGAACGACAAGATCGACAAGGCCAAGGCGCTTGGCGCGGACCACGTGATCAACTACCGCGAGGACCGTTTCGAGGGCGTCGTGCGCAAGCTGACGAAGAAGAAGGGGGTCGACGTGGTGTTCGAGCATGTCGGCGCGGACACCTTCGCCGGCTCGATGCTGTCCTTGAAGCGTGGCGGCCGCCTCGTCACCTGCGGTTCGACCTCCGGCGTGTCGACGCAGGTCAACCTGATGCAGCTCTTCCAGCAGCAGCTGAAACTGCTCGGCTCCTTCGGATGCCGCATGGAGAACATGGCCAATGCCATGCAGAAGATGGCTGCCGGCCTCGTTGCCCCGGTGATCGATACCGAGGTGGGTTTCGACGACATCGACGCGGCGCTGAAGCGAATGGAAGGCCGCGACGTGTTCGGCAAGATCGTCCTCCGCGTTTCCTGAAGGCAAATGGTCGGCAACACGCTCAGGAAAGCCCGCCGGGACTTGATGTTCCGCTATGGGCGACGGCTGCGCCAGATGGAGCACTGGCTGGTCGCAAGGCTCGCCATGGTTTTGCTCTCGCTACTGCGCCTATTGCCCCCGGACAGCGCGCTGAACTTCGCCGACCGCGCCGCCCGCCGGATTGGCCCGCTGGTCGGGCGCCATCGGGTCGCGGTCGACAATCTGCGCCTTGCCTATCCGCAAAAGAGCGACGCCGAGATAGAGGCCATCGCACGCGACATGTGGGGCAACATGGCTCGCCTCGCGGCCGAATACATCTTCCTCGATGCATTGTTCGACTTCGACCCCGACGCTTCTAAGCCGGGACGGGTCGAGGTGCGCGGCGTCGAGCATTTCCTGGAGATTGCCAGCGAGAAGAAGCCGCATATCCTGTTCACCGGGCATCTCGGGAATTTCGAATTGCTGCCAGTGGCCGCCGCCACATTCGGCATGAACATCACGGCGCTGTTTCGCCCGCCGAACAACCCCTACCTCGCCGACTACATCCATTCGACGCGCCGCTCCTCGATGGGTGCCCTGCTGCCCTCCGCCACCGGCGCGTCCTTCGCCCTTGCAGGCATCCTGGAGAAGGGTGGCAACATCGGCGTGCTGGTCGATCAGAAATTCTCGGGCGGCGTGGAGACGAGTTTCTTCGGCCGCCCATGCCAGACCAATCCGATGCTAGGCATGCTTGCCCGCCACTATGACTGCGATGTCTACCCCGCCCGCTGCGTCAGGCTGCCGGGCAACCGCTTTCGCCTGGAAATCGAAGACAGACTGACCTTGCCGCGTACCCAAGACGGCAGCGTCGACGTCGATGCCGCCACGCAGCTTATCACCGATGTTGTCGAGCGCTGGGTGCGTGAGGATCCTGGACAGTGGATGTGGTTCCACAAGCGCTGGGAGATCAGCGGCCGTCGCCGCAAGCGCGGACAGGCAAAACCCGCCAACTGAGATTCCGAACCACCGAGGCTAGAGCAATTCCAGGAAAAGTGCGTAGCGGTTTTCCGTCCGGAATTGCGTAAAAACAAAGACTTAGAGCGGCTCGGCGATTCCGTGAACCGCTGAACCGCTCTAGCGTATTTGCGCCCGGAAAAGCCTCGGGGACTTCACTACACACAAAAAAGAAAAGCCGCGAAGATTGATCTTCGCGGCATCGATATTGGCTTGGCGATCAGGCCAGCAAAGCGATCTCAGAAGATCGGCACCCCGAAGTTCGGCCGGTAAGTGTCCATGGTCGCGCCATTGCGGTCTTCTGAAAGCAGGGTATCCGAGCCGAAGCTGGCTTTTAGCCCAACCACATACTTGTGGACGTTCACGCTGCCCGACGCCTCGGATATCGTCAGGTGGTCCCACTGATAGCGTCCAAACACCGACCAAGGCGTGCCGGAAAACCTGTAGGTCGCCTGCAAGGCGCCTGTGAGAGTGTCGAGATGACCGCCATCCGCGGACAGTCGCGAGTATCCGAGTTCACCATCGAAGCGAAGGTTGTCCTGAGCAAAGAAGCGCACCACGCCGCGGCCGCCCCAATTGTCGAAATGGTCGGATTCGCCGCTTGCCCGCAACTGGCCGTAGTAAACTTGGCCATAGAGCGTCACATTGCCGAAATACGCCTGAGCTTCAGGACCGACGGTGAAGCTATAGAGGTTGGCGTCGCTTAGACCTTCGTCGCCGCCATATCCATTGAGCGTCGCAAACCCGCCAAGTGCATAAGAGCTCGGGTCGCGCCAGTAGCCATGAACGGCCCCGCCATAGCTGTAGATGTTCGTTCCCTGCACCCAAAGCGAATCGACGACGGCATCGGTCTGGATATTCCAGCGGGCATCGATCGGGAAATTGACGCGAGCGGCGCCGCCGGCTGCCGTGCCCGTCGCATGATCGCCAGGGACCGAAAAATAAAGTCCGCCCACATAAAGTTCGCCGTAGCCGGAAATGTGCGGCTGGGCGAGTTCCTGATCGAGAACAACCGGCGCATCTGCAGCGAAAGCAGCCGTTGCAGTAGCCGCGATCGCTGTGCCCAAAAGAAATCGATGCATTACAGCCCCCAGCAGCAGAACTAACACTTCGTACTTACCACTGTCGCCTCATGCAAACCAGCTTCGGCAACGCTATTGAATTCATAAGCCGTTGTTTTTCGCAGTATGTGAGGCATCGCTGCAACGCCGCGCTGACGAGCAGGCAGCAATGCTGCCCGCGACTGTCAGAGAAGCGTTGCCGCCCGGAATCAGTTGGTGACGACGATGCGCGTGTTGCCCAAGCCTGCTTCCTTGACCATCGCATAGAAGGTCGCGGCGTTGGCCGGATGCAGGCGCACGCAACCATGCGAGGCCGGGCGCCCGAGATTTCTCACCGCCCCGGTGCCGTGAATGGCGTAGCCCCCGTGGAAGAACACGGCATAGGGCATCGGCGAGTTGTCATATTTGCGTGAGTACCACATCCGGGCGGTCCATTGCGGCCGGTAGCTGCCGCGCGGCGTGAAATAGCCCTTGCGCGCGGTCGACACGCTCCAGCGATAGATCACCTGGCCGTATTTGCTGACGGTCATGGTCTGCGTGGAGACGTCGATATTGGCGACCAGATTGGCCGCCCGGCTTGCGACAGACATGCCGAACAACACGGTCGCCAGCACCGTTGCCATGAGAACGAAGCTCTTCATGCGATCAAACCCCTTTTGTTGCCCCCGCCATTTCCGCGGTTTTTCCATCTTTTTGCTGGCAGATGCGTTAAGTACCACACACTCCTTGACGAATCCGCCAATCCAATCCGATGAATTTGAACGGTTTTCCCGTTAAAGTTGTCTCAGCGACGCGCACCGTCTGAAGTTTAGGCGCGGCGTTGGGCCATGCCTGGATCGTCATGTGGCAATGAGCGACTGGATGCTTGCAAAAGTGCCGGGTTCCCTCTTCAATCCGGCGGATGAATGAACGGCTTTTCAAGGCGGTCGAGGATCGGACCGACGAGCTTGTTGCGCTGACCGCCGACCTGATCCGCTTCCCGACCGTCAACCCGCCGGGCGACGCCTATCGGCCATGCGCCGAGTTCCTTGGCGCGCGCCTTGGCAAGCTCGGCTTCAAAACCGAGTTCATCCGAGCCGTAGGGGCGCCCGGCGACAGCGACCGCTACCCGCGCGTCAACGTCGTGGCCCGTTTCGACGGCCGCTCGCCCGGCGCTTGCGTGCACTTCAATTCCCATATCGACGTGGTCGAGGCCGGCGAGGGCTGGACCGTCGATCCCTTCGCCGGCGTGGTGAAGGGCGGCAGGGTCTATGGCCGCGGCGCCTGCGACATGAAAGGCGGCCTGGCGGCCTCCCTCATCGCCGTCGAGGCATTTATGGAAACCTATCCGGATTTCCCCGGCGCCATCGAGATATCGGGCACCGCCGACGAGGAGTCGGGCGGCTTCGGCGGCGTCGCCCATCTGGCGAGGCTTGGCTATTTCTCGAAGCCGAAGGTCGATCACGTCATCATCCCGGAGCCGCTGAACAAGGATCGCATCTGCCTTGGCCATCGTGGCGTCTGGTGGGCCGAGATAGAGACCAAGGGCGAGATCGCGCATGGCTCGATGCCGTTCCTCGGTGACAATGCGGTGCGCCATATGGGCGCCGTGCTGCAGGCATTCGAAGAGGACCTCTTCCCGGCGCTCGACCGCAAGATGACACGCATGCCGGTAGTGCCGGAAGGTGCCAGGCGCTCGACCATGAACATCAATTCCGTCCATGGCGGCCAGACCGAGGATTTCCGCCCGGGGCTTCCCTCGCCCAACGTGCCGGATTCCTGCCGGCTCACCATCGACCGGCGCTTCCTGCTCGAGGAGGACATCGCCGCCGTGAAGGGCGAGGTTACCAGCATCCTCGAGCGCCTGAAGCGCGAGCGCAACAAATTCGACTACGAGATCCGCGATCTGATGGAGGTGCCGCCTCTGATGACCGAGCGCGACGCGCCGGTGGTGAAGGCTGTCGCCAGGGGCATCATGGAGGTGTTCGACCGCGAGCCTGACTACGTCATCTCGCCCGGCACCTACGACCAGAAGCACGTCGCGCGCCTCGGCCACCTTTACGACTGCATTGCCTATGGCCCGGGCATTCTCGACCTTGCGCATAGGCCGGACGAATGGGTGGGCATCGCCGACATGGTGGAATCGGCCAAGGTGATGGCGATCGGCCTCAACATCCTGCTGAGAGGTACCGCGGACTGATCGGGGTCGATGGTGGTGGGAAAAACATTCCCCGCGGCGGGACACGCCAGCACGAAACGCGATTTACTCGTACGCGAAATCACGCTTCTATCCGCCAGCTTGGGCAGGTTTGAGCAATGGGAGTTCAGCGATGAAATTGTGGAAGACCATCCTGGCCGCGGCTCTGCTGTCGTCAGCCGCGGCGACGTCGGCCTTTGCCGCGCGCACCGACCTCACGCTGGGGATCGTGCTCGAGCCTCCGCATCTCGATCCGACCGCCGGCGCGGCCGCGGCCATCGGCGAGGTCACCTATGCCAATGTCTTTGAAGGGCTGACGCGCATCGACGATAACGGCCGGGTTCAGCCTGGTCTCGCCGAGAACTGGGCCGTCTCCGACGACGGCAAGGTCTACACGTTCAAACTGCATTCCGGCGTGAAGTTCCACGATGGGGCGGCCTTCAGCGCCGACGACGTGAAATTCTCGCTGGACCGAGCGCGTGCCAAGGATTCGCTCAATCCGCAAAAACAGCTCTTTGCGCACATCACCGATGTCACGGCGGTCGATCCGGGGACCGTTAAGGTCACCCTCGACGGGCCGCAGGGCGATTTCCTCTATGACATGGGCCAGGTTGCGGCGGTGATCGTGGCGAAGGGATCGGCCGACGGCAATAAGGACAAGCCGATCGGCACCGGTCCATTCAAGCTCGATCACTGGGCCAAGGGTTCCGAGATCACGCTCGTCAAGAACCCGGACTATTGGGGTACACCCGTCGCGCTCGACAAGGCGACATTCCGCATCGTTCCCGATGCCGCCGCGGCTGTCCCCGCGCTGCTGTCGGGCGACATCCAGGCTTTCGCCAATATGCCCGCGCAGGACGCGCTCGGGCAGGTCCAGTCCGATCCGCGCTTCAGCGTCGTGATCGGCTCGACGGAGGGTGAGACGATCCTGTCGATCAACAACAAGAAGCCACCCTTCGACAAGCTCGCGGTGCGGCAGGCGCTGGCCTCTGCGATCGATCGCAGCGCCATCATCGCAGCCGCCTCGAACGGTCTTGGAAAGCCCATTGGCTCTCATTTCTCGCCAGCCGATGCGGGCTATGTCGATCTCACCGGCGTGTACCCGCACGACATCGCCAAGGCCAAGCAATATCTGAAGGAAGCGGGGCTGGAGAACGGCTTTTCGGCCACGATCAAGCTGCCGCCCGTACCCTATGCACGCGACGGCGGTCAGGTGATCCAGTCGCAACTGAAGGAGATAGGGGTCAATCTGCAGATCATGCCGGTCGAATGGGCGGAGTGGCTGAGCCAGGTCTTCACCAACAAGGACTACGACCTGACTATCGTTTCCCATGTCGAGCCAAACGACATCGATATCTATTCGCGGCCCGGCTACTATTTCCAGTATGACAATCCGAAGTTCAACGAAGTCATCAAGGAACTCGGCACCACGGTTGACAAGGACAAGCGGCTGGAGCTGCTTGGCACGGCCCAGAGGATTCTCGCGCACGACGTGCCCGCCGTCTACCTGTTCGAGCTACCCAAGATCGGCGTCTGGGACGCGAAGCTGCAGGGTATGTGGGCAAACTGGCCAATCGAGGCAGATGATCTGACCAAGGTGAAGTGGACGGATTGAAGGCCGCGCGATCGCCCGATCGCCTCCCATGACCGCCTACCTCCTCAAGCGCCTCATCATCGCCGCCCTCACGCTGGTGCTGGCCTCAATGGTGGTGTTCGCGGTGATGGAGATCCTGCCTGGAGATCCGGCGCGCCTGATGCTGGGCATGAATGCAAGCTCCGAGCAGGTCGAAGTGCTGCGTAACCAAATGGGGCTAAACGCGCCGCTGGTGCTGCGCTACCTGCAATGGGCGGGGGGCTTGCTCTGCCTCGATTTCGGCCGTTCCTACACCTATTCGGTGCCCGTCATCGACCTGGTGCGTGAACGCATCGCCGTTTCCCTGCCGCTGGCGTTGATCGCGCTGGCGCTTTCGACCGTCATCGCCATTCCGGTCGGCGTGTTTTCCGCCAGCCGGCAAGGCCGGGCCGGCGACACGCTTGCCATTGGGGCCGCCCAGCTCGGCGTCGCGGTGCCTAATTTCTGGTTCGCGCTGATGCTGATCTATCTGTTTGCCGTCTGGCTTCGTCTGGTTCCGGCCGGCGGTTTCCCGGGCTGGGGCGCCGGCATCTGGACGGCGCTGAAATCCCTGATCTTGCCGGCCGTGGCCCTTGCCTTGCCCCAGGCGGCGATCCTGGCGCGCGTCGCGCGCGCGGCGCTGATCGAGGTGCTCAACGAGGACTATATCCGCACCGCACGCGCCAAGGGCCTGCCCTACCGCGCGGTGCTGTGGCGCCATGCGCTGCGCAACGCCATGATCCCCGTCCTCACCATCATTGGCCTGCAATTCGCTTTCCTGCTCGCTGGAACCATCATCATCGAGAACGTTTTTTACCTGCCCGGCCTCGGCCGGCTGATCTTCCAGGCCATTACCCAGCGCGACCTGATCGTGGTCGAGAGCATCGTCATGCTTTTGGTCGCCGCCGTGATCCTCATCAACCTCATCGTCGATTTCTCCTACGCCATCGTCGATCCGCGTCTAAGAGGCCGGCAATGACCATGCGCTTCGACTTCCCCGAGGAAACCTTAGCCGCCGTGCTCGCCAAGGCCCTCGGCAACCGCTCCTTCCTGATCGGGCTTGTCATCACGCTGCTGATCGTGGCCGCTGCGCTCATCTCCTTCGTCTGGACACCCTACGACGTCACCAGGCTGGTGATCGCCGACAGGACGCAGCCGCCCTCGCCGTCGCACTGGTTCGGCACCGACCATTTCGGCCGCGACATCCTGTCGATGATCATGGTCGGCGCCCGCAATTCGATCGCTGTCGCGCTGGTCGCGCTCGGCATCGGCATGGGCATCGGCGTCCCGCTTGGCGCCTTCGCCGCCGCGCGCGGGGGCTTGGCCGACGAGGTGCTGATGCGCGTCAACGATCTCGTCTTCGCCTTTCCGGCCTTGCTTTCGGCGATCATGATCACCGCCATCTTCGGGCCGGGCGCCGTCAACGCCATCATCGCCATCGGCATCTTCAACATCCCGGTCTTCGCTCGCGTGGCGCGGGCCGGCGCCTTGGCGATCTGGCCGCGCGAGTTCATCCTTGCCGCGCGCGCCGCCGGCAAGGGCATGACGCGCATCAGCATCGAACACATCCTGCCCAACATTGCGACGCTGCTCCTGGTCCAGGGCACGATCCAGTTCGCGCTCGGCATACTGGCCGAAGCCGGCCTCTCCTATGTCGGCCTCGGCGCCCAACCGCCGATGCCGAGTTGGGGCCGCATGCTGTTCGACGCGCAGACGCGCATGGTGACCGCGCCCTGGATGGCAATCTTCCCCGGCATGGCCATCGTCATCACCGTGCTCGGGCTGAACCTGCTCGGCGACGGCATCGCCGACATCCTCGACCCGAAATCGCGGCGGCGCAGATGAGCCTGCTCGAGATCGAGAACCTGTCACTGAGGATCGGCGCCACGCCGATCCTCAAAGGCGTCGAGCTGGACATCGCGCCTGGCGAAGTTGTCGGCCTGGTCGGCGAATCCGGCTCCGGCAAGTCGATGACGGCGCTGACGATCATGCAGCTGCTGCCGCATCTGGCGCGCGCCGAGGGTCGCGTAACCTTTGACGGCATCGACATCCTCGGCGCGACCGAGGACCAGATGTGCGCCTTGCGCGGCGACGATATCGGCATGGTCTTCCAGGAGCCGATGACGGCTCTCAATCCGGTCAAGACCATCGGCGAGCAGGTCGCCGAAGGCATCCGCTGGCACACCAAGGCGGGCCGCGCCGAAGCCGAGAACCGCGCGCGAAAAATCCTCGATCGCGTCGGGCTGCCTGAAGCTAAGTTCCCGCTCTCGCGCTACCCGCATGAACTGTCGGGCGGCCAGCGCCAGCGCGTCGTCATCGCCATCGCCTGCGCACTGAAGCCGAAATTGCTGATCGCGGACGAACCGACGACCGCGCTCGACGTGGTGCTGCAGGCGCAGATCCTCGACCTTTTGCGCGATCTGGTCAGCGAAAACCGCATGGGCCTCCTGCTCATTTCGCACGACTTGGCGGTGGTGACCGAGATGGCCGATCGCCTGACCATCCTGCGCAGCGGCGAGGTCATGGAAGCCGGCGACACCGCCCGCACGCTGTCGGAACAATTGCATCCCTATACACGCGAGCTGGCGCTCGCCTCCATGCATGTGCCGGCGCGCCCGAAACCACACCTTGCCGGCTCGGCGAAACCCTTGCTCGAAGTCGAGGGCGTCGGCCGGGACTATCCGGGCCGGCGGACATCCCTGTTCCGGCCGGTTCAGCCGGTGCGCGCCGTCGACGATGTCTCGCTGACCATCGAGCCGGCTCAATCGGTGGCGCTCGTCGGCCGCTCGGGCTGTGGCAAGTCCACGCTTGCCCGCATGATCCTGGCCTTGGACAAACCGACGGCGGGCACCATCCGCTTTCGCGGCGAGCCCATCACGGGCAAGCCGGAATCGGCGCTGAGGCCGGCCAGGCGCGACATGCAGGTGGTGTTCCAGGATCCCTATGGCTCCTTCGACCCGCGCCAGAAGGTGGCGACCCTGGTGTCCGAACCGCTGCATCTCCTTGAGAAACAGCCGGCCGCGGCCGAACGCCGGGAGATGATCGCGCATGCATTGCATGAGGTCGGGCTCGGGCCGCGCGATATGGACAAATACCCGCATGAATTCTCGGGCGGCCAGCGCCAGCGCCTGTCGATCGCGCGGGCCATCATCACGCGCCCGAAGCTGGTGGTCGCCGACGAGCCGGTCTCGGCGCTGGACGTCTCGATCCGCGCCCAGATCCTGGACCTTTTCGCCGAGCTCAACCAGAAGCTCGGTATCGCCTATCTGTTCATCACCCACGACCTGACTGTCGCCCGCGCCATGGCGGACGAGGTGCTGGTGATGCATGAGGGCAAGATCGTCGAGCGCGGCCGGACCGCCGATGTGCTCGACCATCCGCGCTCCGAACCTGCACGGGCGCTTGTCGCGGCCGCCCCCGACCTTCACCGCGCCATCGCGCGGCGCGCGCAGGAACAGGGGTAGCTCAGTCCATTTGTTTCACGCAATTCCGGACGGAAGGCTACGGCGAAGTCGCCGAGCCCGAACGCTTCACACTTATGCTGGAATTGCTTTAGCCCTCCGGCTTCACCACATCGACCGGACTGATATCGAGCAGATCGAGCGTCCGGCGCAGAAGCCGTACTTCACTTTCCGCCAGCTTGGAATCGGCCTTGGCGATCTCGGCCATGTGGCGCGCAAGCAGTTTACGGCGCTCGACGTCGAGATCGCGGAACAGCGCGATCGCCTGCGAACCGTTGGTCTCGTATCCATAATCGTTGAGGTATTCGATGACCCGGTCGATCGACGCCTCCGGGATGCCGAAGGAAGCCTTGCAGATGTGGCGGAAGACTACCATCTCGCTCTCCGAGACCGAACCGTCGGCCAGGATCATGCGAAACAGCATCAAGAGTTCCGCCGAGAGCGCCGGATCGTCCGCCACCTTGCGCACGCCGGGATCACCGTCGAAGATCGAGCGTATCTGGTCGAGCAATGCCATCGCCACCAAGCTCCCTTTGCGATTCTATCTGATTGTTAGAGCAATTCCGGGAAAAGTGTGAGCCGTTAAGTTCGGCGTCTTCGCCGTAACCGGAATAGCATCAAAACAACGGCTGGAGCCGGTTGTGGTATCCGTGAAACGGTGAACCGGTCCAGCGTGCAATCGCTCTTGGGCAAATGGGTGGGGCGTGATGGAAGCTGCTGCATCCTTCCAAAGCGCCTTCCCCGATGATCGACCTTACCCTGCAAACCGTCCTCATCCTCATAGCCGCCGCTTTTGCCGCCGGCTTCGTCGACTCGATCGCGGGCGGTGGCGGGCTGATCACGATCCCGGCACTGTTGCTGGCCGGCTATTCGCCGGTCGCAGCCCTCGGCACGAACAAGTTGCAAGGCATGTTCGGTTCCGGTTCGGCCACCCTTCATTATGCCGCCAACGGCCAGGTCGACCTGCGCCGCCAGTTGCCGTCGGCGCTGCTGGCGCTTGTCGGCGGCGCGGTCGGGGCGCTTTTGGCGACTGTCGTTCCCGGCGATTTCCTGCGCGCCGTGTTGCCGCTGCTCCTCATAGCCATCGCGCTGTATTTTGCGCTGAAGCCGAACATGGACGATGTCGACCGCGCCGAACGGCTGTCGTCTTTCCTGTTCGGGCTGATCATCCCGCCGCTGATCGGGTTCTATGACGGCATCTTCGGTCCCGGCGCCGGCTCCTTCTACATGCTCGCTTTCGTTACCCTTGCCGGCTACGGCGTGCTCAAGGCGACCGCGCACACAAAGCTGCTGAATTTCGCGTCCAACATCGGCGGCTTCATCGTCTTTGCCGCAGTCGGCGTCATCGACTGGAAGATCGGCCTGATGATGGGCGTGGCCCAATTCCTCGGCGCGCGCCTCGGAGCCAGTCTCGCAATCCGTATCGGCGCCCGGCTCATCAAGCCGTTGCTGGTCATCGTGTGCGTGGCGCTGGCGATCAAGCTGCTGGCCGACCCGGCCAATCCCCTCCGGCAGCTGATTGGTATGTGAGGCTGCTGCTGGTAGAATTCAGACGTTGCGAATCATGTTGGAGGGACCAGCCATGAATCTCAGTGCGCCCACCCAGATCGTGTTCATTATTTCGTTGGTTATTGCCATCATCGGCCTTCTTGCCGGCCTTGGCGTTCTTGCATTCATTCCGCTTGCGTCAGTTTGGATCATGCTCATCGCCTACATCGTGCTCGCCGCCGGCTGCCTGATGCGCGGCGCCTAAAGCAATTTCAGGAAAAATGTGCAGCGGTTTTCCGTCAGGAATTGCGTTAACCGCTAACAGCAATCTCAGGCAACTCGGAGCGCCCGGCCTTGCCGGGCGCTTTTGATTCTCGCAGGCGTGTTCTGCTCGGCTCGGAACGAGCCGATGAGCGGTTTCGCCAATCTCAAACCTGTTGGTGAGAAGCCTAACGCGCCAAGCCGAAAATCGCGTCGCAGTCGAGATGCCGTTCCAGCTCGGCCGCGACCTCGTCCAGCGCTTTCTCGACTTCGGCACGGTAGTCGATGCCGCCTCCTCTGACGCCAAGGCTCTCCAGATAGGCGGCGCGAAAAGCGTCGGCGCAGAAAAACCCGTGCAGATAGGTGCCGATCACCTTGCCGTCGGCCGAGACCGCGCCGTCCGCGACACCGTTGAGGATCGCAGACGGCCGCGCCGTATCAGGGCCGGTGGTGCGGCCGAGATGGATCTCGTAGCCCTCGAGCGGCAGGTCGAACTGCACCGAATGCGCCCTAGAATTGCGAACCGTCTTTTCAGGCTCCATCACCGTTTCGATATCGAGCAGGCCTAGACCCTCGGCCTTGGTGACGCTGCCTTCGATGCCGTCGGGATCACACACCATGCGACCGAGCATCTGGTAGCCGCCGCAGATGCCAACGACATGGCCGCCACGCTTGCGGTGGGCGTGAAGATCGCGATCCCAGCCATTCTCGCGGAATTTGATGAGATCGCCTATCGTCGATTTCGAGCCGGGGATGACCACCAGCCCGGCATCTTCCGGCAGCTTCTTTCCCGGCGGCACGAACACGACCTCGACCTGCGGCTCGGCTTTCAGCGGATCGAGGTCGTCGAAATTGGCGATGCGCGCCAGCATCGGCACCGCCACCTTCAGCGCCTGCCCCTCGCCGGAAGCGAGGCGTTCGAGGACGACCGAATCCTCGGAAGGCAACCGCCCGGCCGCCTTCAGCCAGGGCACGACGCCGAAGCAACGCCAGCCGGTGAATTTCTCGATCGCCCTTATCCCGTCGTCGAACAACGAGACGTCGCCGCGGAACTTGTTGATGAGATAGCCGACGATCATACGCCGGTCCTCCTCCGGCAGGATCAGATGCGTGCCGGCGACAGAGGCAATGACGCCGCCGCGGTCTATGTCGCCGACCAGGATCACCGGCACATTGGCGCGCGTCGCGAAACCCATATTGGCGATGTCGCGGCTCCTGAGATTGATCTCGGCCGGCGACCCGGCGCCCTCGACGATGACGAGGTCGGCGCCTTCGCCGACCTTGGCCCAGGAATCCAGCACCGCGTCCATCAGCCCGGCTTTCATCGCCTGGTAGTCACGAGCCCGCGCCTCGCCATAGACCTTGCCCTGCACCACCACCTGCGAGCCGATGTCGCTCTGCGGCTTGAGCAGCACAGGATTCATATGCACCGTCGGCCGCACGCCGCAGGCCAGTGCCTGCAGCCATTGCCCGCGGCCGATCTCGCCTTCTGCAGCCTTGTCGCCACCGGGAATGTCGGCTACGGCGGCATTGTTGGACATGTTCTGCGGCTTGAACGGCCTGACCTTCAGCCCGCGATTCTTCGCGGCGCGGCAAAGCCCCGCCACCAGCACGGTCTTGCCGACATCCGAGCCGGTGCCCTGCAGCATGATCGCTTTTGCCATCAGGCTCGGCCCCCAAAGTCGATCATCGAGCCGATCTTCGATTTCTGCGCCAATGGCCCGCCGTGCCAGAGATAGAGGGCCATCAGCGGCTCCTTGCCCGTGCGCATGGCGTGGGTGACGTTAGAGGCGTGGTGAATGACCTCGCCGGCATCGCGAAGCTGGAAACCGCCCTCGCCCATGCGCCACTCCGTGCCGCCGGTGAGCGGGATGTAGATCTCCTCTGCGATGTGATGATGGTCGGGATAGACGATATCCGGTCCGAGGATCAGCAGCCCGGCGGCGACCTCGTCATTGACGAAATGCCCGCGCGTGCCGAACACTTCCAGCCAGCCGTAATTGTCGATGAATCCCTGCCCGAAATCGGCGGCTGTATAAGTCTGTCCCCAGCGCAGCTTATCGCGATACTCGGCAACCAGACGGACCAGCGGCTTGGCGTCCATCGGCACAAGCTCAGCGATACGATCGAGATGACCAAGGCAGCCTAGCGAGCGCGGCTCGAGAGGACGTGCAGGCATTCTCCAGTTGATGCGCGCGACTTCGTGCGAAACCAGATCATTGTCGACGCCGGCGAGATAGGCGTGGAACAGGTCCAGCAACTCATCGAAAATTGTCGGCACGCAAGGCTCCGATGATCATTCCATGCACAACCGGTCCGCAGGAGGCCGGGTTGCGCGGCCGCATCATTGGTCTAGATTGAACGGCGCGCAAAGCCAAAAACGACAGGCCAGAAGGCCTGGAGCGACAGGGAGCACGCCATGGACGCGGCAGTCGATGCGGGCACTGGCCAGTTCGAACTCAACGAGGAGCAGCGCGCCATCCAGGAGATGGCCCGGGCCTTCGCGGCGGATCGCGTCGCGCCCAATGCGCTCGACTGGGACAAGGCAAAGCACTTCCCCGCCGATGCGATCCGCGAAACCGGGCCGCTCGGCCTGGGTGGCATCTATGTGCGGGACGATGTCGGCGGCTCGGCGCTCGGGCGGCTGGACGCGGTGTTGATCTTCGAGGCGCTTGCCCATGCCGATCCGGCCTTCTCATCCTTCATTTCCATCCACAACATGGCGGCCTCGATGATCGACCGCTTCGGCACCGACGTGCAGCGCCAGCGCTTCCTGCCGAAACTGACCTCGATGGAGTGGCTGGCGAGCTATTGCCTGACCGAGCCAGGCTCTGGCTCTGACGCAGCTGCGCTGAAGACGCGTGCGGAAAAGAGCGGCGGCGACTATGTGCTCAACGGCGCCAAGCAGTTCATCTCCGGCGCCGGCGACAGCGACCTCTATGTCGTGATGGCGCGCACCGGCGGCGACGGCCCGAAAGGCATTTCGACCTTCGTCGTGCCCAAGGATGCGCCGGGTCTCTCCTTCGGCGCAAACGAGCACAAGATGGGCTGGCACATGCAGTCGACCCGGCAGGTCATATTCGAGGATTGCAGGGTGCCGGCCGAGAACCTGCTGGCCGCGGAAGGCGCCGGCTTCGGTATCGCCATGGCCGGGCTCGACGGCGGCCGGCTGAACATCGCCGCCTGTTCGCTGGGGGGCGCGCAGTCGGCGCTCGACAAGGCGCTTGCCTATACGGGTGAGCGCAAGGCCTTCGGCGCCAAGATCAACCAGTTCCAGGCGCTGCAGTTCAGGTTGGCCGACATGGAGACGGAGCTGCAGGCGGCCCGCATCTTTCTCTACGCCGCCGCCTCGAAACTCGACCGCAAGGCGCCGGATGCCGGCAAGTGGTCGGCGATGGCCAAACGCTTCGTCACCGACATCGGCTTCGACGTCGCCAACCAGGCGCTGCAACTGCATGGCGGCTACGGCTATCTGCACGATTACGGCATCGAGAAGCTGGTGCGTGACCTGCGCGTCCACCAGATCCTCGAAGGCACCAACGAGATCATGCGCGTCATCATCGCGCGCTCGCTGATCGGGCGCTGAAAAGACATTTGGGAGAGCGACAATGACCACCATCGCCTTCATCGGCTTGGGCAACATGGGCAATCCGATGGCTGCCAACCTAGTCAAGGCGGGGCATGCGGTGCTGGGCTTCGACCTCGTGCCTGAGAACCTTACAGTTGCGAAAGATCACGGCATCACCGTCATGGCCAACGCTGTCGCCGCGGTGAAGGACGCCGACGTCGTCATCACCATGCTGCCGGCCGGCAAGCACGTGCTGTCGGTCTATGAGGACATCGCGCCCAGGGCGAAGAAGGGCGCGCTATTTATCGATTCCTCGACCATCGATGTCGAATCGGCGCGCAAGGCGCATGCAATTGCCGCCAAGCAT
>Ga0315336_1001355_pt1 | contig 48827 bp, 41 predicted proteins | sample ASW5metaG_FD_204512 | JGI IMG/M metagenome (GOLD analysis project Ga0315336, IMG submission 204512) | Ammonia-oxidizing marine archaeal communities from Monterey Bay, California, United States - ASW #5 | ecosystem: Environmental > Aquatic > Marine > Intertidal zone | place: USA: California...
CGATCCGCAGCCAGTGCGTACGGATCGTCGTGCAGCGTCACCGATGACGGGTGTGGAGCGGGTCGAAACCCACGTCATCCGGGGGACACTTCCGGTTCCGCCGAGGCGGAGGAAAGGGAGGGAGGGTCGGGCCGTCCACACACGGACACCGAACCGAAACAAGTTCGCCCGCCGAACGACGAGTGATCAAGGATTGTAGTGGATTCAGGCCATCGACTCAATGCCCGCGGCAGCGCGGTCACCGAGCAGATTCCAGGTCATGCGGCCACCGGAGAACGTGGCCAAAGCCCGTCCCCGCAGTGAGCGACCCGCGAAGGGGGTATTGCGCCCCATGGACAGGAATGTGGCGGTATCCACGGCCCATTGGGCATCCGGATCGATGATCGTGATATCCGCCGGTCCGCCGGTGGACAAACGGCCCAGACCGATGGTGTCCAGCCCGGTCAGCAGGGCGCCTTCAATGGTCATCATGGCGATCATTCGCGGCCAGTCGATCACACCCGAGTCGATCAAGGCCTCGCGGTACAGCGGCAGGCAGATCTCAATGCTCGACATGCCGAAACTGGCGGCTTGGAAGTCCACAGCCTTGGACTGTGCCGGGTGCGGCGCGTGATCGGTGGCCAGCACCGTGATCGTGCCGTCTGCCACGGCTTTGCGCAGCGCCAGCACATCTTCAGTCGTTCGCAGCGGAGGATTCACCTTGGCTTGCGTGTTCCAGTTGTCGCATTCGTCTTCGGTCAGCAGCAGATGGTGCGGCGAGGCTTCGCCGGTGACCGATTGACCGTCTGCACGGGCTTCGCGAATGGCCTCCATGGCCACGGCGGTGGTCATGTGCTGAGCGTGGTAGCGAGCGCCGATACGGCGATTCAACACGATGTCCCGGCGGAGCATGATCTCTTCTGCTTCACTGGGCCAGCCGCCGACGCCCAATCGCGTCGCGAGCGGGCCTGCGTTCATCGCGGCACCGTGTGTCAGCGTCGGTTCCTGGCAGTGCTGCATGAAGACGCTGTTGCAATCCGCCACTTGCTTAAGGACGGCTGCCATGACGCCGCTGTCGGCAATGCCGTCGCCGTCATCGGAAATGCCAACGGCACCGGCCTGAATCAGACTGTGTATCGGCGCGAGCGTCTCACCTTTGCGGCCAACCGTGCCGCACGCCACAGGGAAGACCCTCGCATACTGGGCTTCGAGGGCGCGAAGAAGAATGGCGTCGACCACTTCCGGACTGTCCGTCGCCGGCGTGGTGTTGGGCATGCAGCACACCGTGCTGAAGCCACCCGACGCCGCGGCTCGGGTACCGGTCTCGATCGTCTCTTCGTGGTGTCCGGACGTGTCTGGATCACGCAGATGCACGTGAATGTCGACGAGGCCCGGCGTGACCATGCAGCCTTCGGCGTCGATGACTGCGGCACCTTCCGGAGCGTCAACTTGCTCACCGATAGAGGCGATTGTCGAACCGTGAACGAGCACATCGGCAAGGGCGTCGAGCCCGCTGGCCGGGTCGATCACGCGTCCGCCGCGAATGAGCGTGTGCTGCATGACGCCCATTCTAACAGCGGCAGGTTGCGGCTCCAAAAAAGAACGACGCCCGCGGCAAAAACGCCGCGGGCGTCGGTCAGAGGCAGTTCGAAGTCACTCGGACTTTTTGCTGAACGGGCAACCACCGGCAGCCTTCTGGCTGGAGCAGCAACCGGACTTGGCCTTTGTCGCTTCGACGGCACCCAGTGAGGGCTTGTCGGCTGCGGCCTTTGCAGCGGCCTTACTGGCGCAGCAACCGGATGCGGCCTTGGCACCTTCGACGGCACTCAGAGCAGGCTTGTCACTGGCAGCCTTGGCGGCAGTACAGGCGGCCTTCTGCTCAGCTGTGCAGTCGGCCTTGTTGGCACAACAAGCGGTGGCAGCAGCCTTCTGGGCGCAGCAACTCGTGGTGGTTGCACTGACGGCACCCAGCGAGGCCTGATCGGCGGTCGTGGTGGCACAGCCAGCGGCGAAAGCCAGCGTGGCAGTGGCAAGCAATGTGGTGATGAATTTCATTTGGACAGGAACTCCTGGTTGGTGGGGTCTTTGCCCCGAAAAGAAAATGGGTTGAGACCCCGAATGTCTGGTGCGGGGAGGTTCAGCGTAGCAGGGAATAGCCCACTGACCAAGCCTGCCGCCATAGGATCGTCTGAGCATGGCCTCTGATTGCATACCACCTGCGAACTTCAGGCGAAATCGTCTGGCTGAGACTGCCAAGGGCCTTCCTGACAGCCCTGGTGTCTATCTGTTCAAGGACGACCATGACTGCGTGTTGTACGTGGGCAAGGCCAAGTCGCTGTGCAATCGCGTCAAAACCTACTTCATGCCATCGACCGATCTGGGCCCACGCAAGGGGGCCATGCTTGACCTGATCGAATCGATCGACACGGTTCCGGCGAAGAGCGAGGCCGAGGCGCTCTTCATGGAGAGCCGCCTGATCAAGGACCTCAAGCCCAAGTACAACGTGTTGTCCACCGATGACCGCACGTACCCGTACTTAGCGATCACGGTGCGCGACGAGTTCCCCGGCGTATTCGTGACACGCAATCCACAGGATGAGCAGTTTCGCACCGCACGCATCTTCGGTCCCTTCGTCAGCAGTGGGGCCTTGCGCGAAGCCGTTGGTGTCATGCAGCGGATCTTCCGCTTCCGGACGTGTCATCTGGACATACGCGCCAACGACCCGAGCAACCGCTTCTTCCGCCCTTGTCTACTGCACGCGATCAAGCAGTGCACCGCGCCGTGCGCGGATCGAATCGGCGTGGATGAGTACGCCGCCGACATCAAGCGGATGCTGAACTTCATCGGCTCTCAGCGCATCTCTGTGATCAGGGAACTGCAGGAGAAGATGGACGAAGCGTCTCAGGCCAAGGACTACGAGCGTGCCGCCTGCATGCGGGATCAGCTGCGCGCCATCGAGAAACTCGACGATCGTGAACACGATCCACAGGCCGCCCGGGATTGGCAGCCCGAGGTCACCGTGTTTGCAACCGATCCAAGTGCGTCCATGCGTTCACTGAACCGGTTGTTCGGTGGCGACGCCCCCATTCGATCCATGGAAGCGATCGATATCGCACACCTGGGCGGTACCGAGACGGTTGGGTCAAAGGTCTGCTTCATCGACGGCAAGCCGTTCAAGAACGCGTACCGGCGCTACCGCATCAGGACCGCCGGAAACGATGACTACCAGTCCATGCGAGAGGTGATCTCGCGCGGTTATCAGCAGGCGGGCCAGGGCAATGAGCTCTTTCCCGATCTCGTGTTGATCGACGGAGGGCAGGGGCAACTCGGCGCGGCGCTCGAGGCCTTCGCAGGCATGGCGCATCAGCCGCCGTTGGTGATTGCGCTGGCCAAGCGGGAGGAACTCATCTGGGTACAGGATCTCGACGAGCCACTGCGGCTGGGCCGCAACCACCCGGCCCTGCGGCTGTGCCAGGCCATGCGTGACGAGGCCCACCGCTTTGCCGGGCACTATCACGCGATTTTGAGACGGAAAGCGTTGCTGGGAGACCAGAAAGAGGCCCCCCTGAAGAAAGTGGAACAGGAGCCGGGGATTTCAACTGGCGAAGGTTCCGACGTGGTTTAGGCTGTGGGTTCAGGCGGGAGAAGGAAGCACCAGCGATGCGTACAACAGCTATCCCAACGGCGATCATCCTGACGGGGGTCTGCATGGGCCCCGCAGCAGCGGACACGGTCAACATCGGCGTAGGCAACACCTATTACGACCCGGCATTCGTCGTTGTCGAGCCCGGCGACACGATTCACTGGTTCCGTGAACAGGGAAGCCACGATGTCACCAGTGGTGTGCAGTGTCTTGAGGAAGACGGCCAGTTCTACTCGGAGATCAGCAGTTCGAATCCGACCTTCGATTGGATCGTGCCGAATGACAACACGCCGGCCTATCCCTACTACTGCAGCGTCTCGGGCCACTGTGTCAATGGTGATCAATACGGAGCTCTATTCATCGGCGTGGGTGCGATCCACATGATCGAGACCAATGGCTACGCCTTTGACCCTCCGAACGTCACCGTCCAACCCGGCGATGTGGTCGTCTGGGAGAATTCAGGTGGCACGCACGATGTCACGTTCGGAAGCAACTGCACGGCCTCCGGCGAATTCAGTCAGGCGTTATCGCCGCTGTATCCGCTGGTGACCTATGTCATTCCGGATGAGCAGCCTGCCGGCGTGATCGACTACTTCTGCACGCCCCACTGCGGTTGGGGCATGAGCGCCACGATCACAGTCGAAGTCGATGATGAACCTTGCCCTGCCGATGTCAACGGCGACGGTGTGGTTTCAGTAGATGACCTGCTGGCTGTGATCAGCGCCTACAACACCATGTGCAACTGTCCGGAAGACGTCACAAGTGACGGTGTTGTCAATGTCGAAGACGTGCTCGCAGTCCTTTCCGACTACGGCATGGCCTGCTGACCGATTCGTCCTGACACACCGAACGAGGTACTGCGACGCGACCTGATACAGGGCGGTTCGCCAGGCGTGCTCGTTGATAAACCACCAACATGCTGCCTATCATCGGCTCGGAGGCACGCCATGAGGTGTGCTGAGATCAGGTTCGAGAGTATTCATCAACGAGAGGTGGCCTCATGCATTGGTATCTAGATGTTCTCAGGAATTATGCAACCTTCAGCGGTCGAGCGCAGCGCGCGGAGTACTGGATATTTACGCTCATCAACACATTCATCTATGTGGCGTTGCTCATACTGGATGTGGTGGCGGGGACGGCAGGTGAGGATGCTGCAGCAGGCTTAGGCGTGATTTCGATGCTCTATTGCCTAGCCGTCCTTCTTCCCTGCCTTGCACTATTTATTCGTCGGTTGCATGACACCAACAAGAGTGGATGGTGGTTTTGGCTCTGCCTGATCCCATTTTTGGGCGGCCTCATTCTGTTGATCTTCATGGTCACAGACAGCACGCCCGGCGACAATGACTACGGCCCGAATCCCAAGGCGGTCACGGCCTGAACCTTCAAGCCGGGCTTGGCACGAAGCCATCGCCTGGCTCAGCATCCGAATCACTTTGCGGCGCCTCGTCTTGTGACGGGGCGTCGCTGCGTTCGGCCTCCAGCAAATCTGCGACCGTGGGTCGATCGAGTCGACCACCATCGATGAGCGTCTGCACTTCTGTGCTCTGCAGCGTTTCATAGCGAAGCAGTGCCTCTGCAATGGCGCAGACCTTGTCCCAGTGTTCGTCGACCATCTTGCCGGCATCGACGAAGGCGGCATCGATGATGGCCTTCACCTCTTCATCGATGATGCGGTTCGTCTCCTGGGAGTAGTCCTTCTCGGGCAGGTACATTTCCTGGCTGTCGGTACCGGCGTACCGTACGAAGCCAAGTCGCTCCGACATACCCCACTCCAACACCATGTGCCGGGCGTAGTTCGTGGCCATTTGAATATCCATGGAGGCACCAGAACTCACTTCACCGGTCTTGCGACCTTCGGCGATGCGGCCGGCGCAGAGCACACGGAGCGTCGCTTCCAGATACGCCAGGCCAAAGCCGTAGCGATCCTTTTCAGGCAAGCTGAATGTGGCGCCCATGCTCTGCCCGCGGGGGATGATGGTGACCTTGTGGACAGGATCCGCATGTTCGAGCAAGGCTTGCACCGCAGTGTGCCCGGCTTCATGCCAAGCGGTGGCGGCACGCTCCTGCTCTTCGATCTTGCGGCTGTGACGTGCGCGTCCGAAGCGAATCTTGTCGCGGGCTTCTTCCATATCAGCCTGATCGACAGCGTCTTTGTCGTGCATCGTGGCGAGGATCGCAGCTTCATTGATGAGCGCAGCCAGATCAGCTCCGGAGAACATGGGCGTGCCACGGGCGACGCGTTCCATGTCGACCTCAGGACACAGCGTGATCTCCTTGGAGTGCACTTCGAGAATCTTCAATCGGCCTTCCAGATCCGGCAGTGACACATGCACCTGACGATCGAAACGCCCCGGACGCGTCAACGCGGGGTCCAGCACGTCACTGCGATTGGTGGCGGCAATGACGATCACTTGGTCCGTAGCTTCGAAGCCGTCCATTTCTACGAGGATGGCGTTGAGCGTTTGCTCGCGTTCATCATTGCCACCCGAGGAGAACCCGCCTCCACGACGGCGACCGACGGCATCGATTTCATCCAGGAAGATGATGCACGGTGCACTTTCCTTCGCCTGCTTGAACAAGTCGCGTACACGACTGGCACCAACGCCCACGAACATCTCTACGAAGTCCGAGCCGGAAATCGAGAAGAAGGGTGCCTCGGCCTCGCCAGCAATGGCCTTGGCCAGCAGCGTCTTGCCACAGCCGGGAGGGCCGACCATCAGCACACCGCGTGGAATACGGCCGCCGAGGCGTTGGAATTTCTTGGGGTTGCGAAGGAACTCGACGATCTCGAGCACTTCTTCCTTCGCTTCATCAATGCCGGCGACGTCGCTGAAGGAGATCGTGGAGGTTTCCTTGTTCATCACGCGGTGCTTCGACTTGCCGAAGCTGCCCAGCATGCCACCGGGTCCTCCGCCGGCACCGCGCATGGACCGTGCGATCAGGAACCACACGAGCAGCACGAGCAACAGGAAGGGACCCATGGTGATCAGCAGATTCGTCCAGACACTTTGTCCGGTGTCCGAACTGTGATCCACGCCAATCGCCTTGAGTTCAGTCAAGTACCACTCGCGATTGTTGGCATCAATGCTGACATAGACGGGGCCGGGCTCACTGCCGGGATTGATGCCCTCAGTGTGCGGCGCGATCATCGCCATGATGCGATCGTTCTTCACCAAGACTGGATCGGGTGTGCCGGCCGTGGTCTGGTGTACACGCCCGGTGTCAGGATCGATCAGGATTGTGAACTGCTCCCAGGACGGCACTTCTGTGCCAGCGCGGCCGGAAGACATGACAGCCAGCATGATGGCGAGCAAGCCAAGTATGAACACCCACGACATCAACCCACGCCCGGCAGGGCGAGGAGACGGAGGGTCCTTGGGGTCCTGATTCGGCGTGTTTGGGTTCGGTGGGCGTTGATCTGGCATAAGTAGTGTTTCTCAGACAAGGGCATCGTACCCCGACTGCTGCCCCGACGGGTCCGTTCAAAGGTCGCCCAGCGGGCTCCAGCGTGTTCCTGCACATTTCAGCGTGACGTTCTGCGCCCAGACTTGGCTACCAGGCGCCGCGCATGCGATCCACAAGATCTTCAGCAAGGCGCGACGCAACCTGTCGCTGTCCAACTTCAATCGGTTCGCCAGACGGCTGCGACGGAATAAACACACCACTGCCGGAGAAGCCCTCGCTGCCAGCAAGCAGTCGAGTGTCATCCAGGTCTTCCCATCGCCAGTCGATCGTCAACTGAACAAGCACTTCCTGATCGAGTTTGGTCAGCGCTGATTGGGAAAGGGATGTCAACTTGAGGTCCTTGATCTCAACGGTCAGGACGGAATCGGCGCGGAGCTCATCGGTCACTTTGTACGGCGTGCGACGCTCGATGGCCTCGATGATCGCCTTAGTCAACTCTGGGCCGATTTCACGGTGGTACGTGGTGTTCATCACAGCCGGCACGGCAACCGTGCGGACGCTGTCAGGCCAAGTGGTGGTTGTGGACCATCCCTCGGCAGGATCGGCCGCGCAGCCCCCAGTCGCCATGGGCAGAATCAGCAGCAGAATCAGGATGCAGGGCAGTCTCATTGTGTGGCCTCCACCGTTGCATCCAGTCCCAACAGGCGGACACGCAACAACTCGTAATCCGGTGTGCGGTCACGCACCAACGGTGGGAGTTCCAGCAGCAGGCTTGGGATCCAAGCCAGTGCTTCAGCTGTCGCCGTGGATCGCGGGAATAGTCGTACCAGTGCACGCACGGTGACTTCCGCGGCGATTGGATCGCCGGTGCGTTGATACCAACGCGCTGTCGTGAGCAGTTTGGTGGCCTGGGACTCCTCGATTCGGGCGATCAGCGCGCCCGCGCCGATCTGTTCAGCTTCCGCCTGGCGCAGTGTCTGTAAGCGGTGCAGTTGCGCTTTGGCTTCCAGCAGCCCGACAATGTCGAAACGCGGGCCTTTGAATGCAGCGATGTTGGCGTAAATCAGCCGACGGTGCGCCAAGTTCAACGACGGCGATCGTGGATAGCGTTCAATGAAAATCGCGTAGGCATCGGCAGCCATGTTCATGCGACGCTGTCGGAAATACAGGTCACCAAGTGCCAGACCAGCTTGCTCGGCGAGTTGTGATCCTGGCATGCGTTCCTGAATGCGGATGAGGATCTCTTCCGCCTCGTCGACGGCGGGAGCGATGCGCAGTCCAAGCCACTTGCGGTTGGTTCCCGTGGCGAACATGCGTGCAATCTCGAACTCACGTTCCAAGGCGATCTTGAACTCGTTGCTGCTTGGAAAGGCCCGGGCGATGTACTCGTAGTCGTATAACGACTCGTAATAGTCGGTCATGGCCACCAAGGCGTCGCCCTTGATGAGGTGGGCCATGGCCAACTCGGGCGAGCCTGGATGCCGTCGAATCCACCGCAACACAATGTTGTAGGCGCGTTCTGGACGATTTTCGGCCAAAAGTCGCCTGGCGATCGCCAACTGGGCTTCTGGTCCGCTCGTGGCGCCGGGGGTCTGCACCTGCCAGCGATCGTCAGGACCCAGTTCGTGGATCTTCTGCGCGTGTATTGGGCTCTGCAGGGCCAATACAGCGGTCAGCAGGGCCACGCTGTGCCAGAGAATGCGGTGCAAAGGGCGGTGGGGCATCGCAGGCATGGTAACGCTGCGCAAGTTGTCCGATAACTGATGTGGATACAGGAGTTGGAGAAGTCGACCGTGGACGGACGAGCACCGCATTGGAGGCGTGCCCTTTGGTCCGTCACCCCCGATCGGAGCGGTCGGGCATGGAAGGAGACCTTCTTACCGAGACATGCGGGTTATGCGGGTCATGCCAGGCTGCATTTCTATGCGGCCCACCTCAATCACGAAAGCCTTGCGCGCTTCACCGATTGAATCTCATGATCCTTGTCCCGCCACGTCGTAGCTCGATCTTGTTCACCTACTTGCGTTGCACCGGAGCATTGTTGTATGTTCATCGTGTCGCAAGAGAGAGGTGCTCAAGGATGAGCGATCACGCGACACCCGAAAGACGCATGTGCGTGCGTCACTCGGATCTCTCGGCGAAATGGTCAAGGAGCGGACCGATGCCGATTACTATCAAAACCGTGCCTGGTACTCCCGTGGCGAAACATGCAAGCCTCGTCAAAGAGGTTCAACCGAAACCGCGTCGCAACGGTATCGAAGACACCCTTGACGGACGTCCGATTGGCGAAGTGTGGCGTGAGTATCGCGTAGCACCGACCGAGTCGATGCGCAACAAACTTGTCGAACACTACGTGCCACTGGTACGCAATGTCGCCGAGCGTCTGCACAGTCGTCTGCCCAACGAGGTCGACGTTGATGACCTGAGTTCATCGGGGCTGTTTGGGCTGCTCGACGCGATCGCCGCCTACGACCCCGAGCGAGGCGTGCGGTTCGAGACGTACTGTTCGCAGCGCGTCCGCGGTGCGATCTTCGACGAACTTCGCGCCATGGACTGGGTACCCCGACTCGTACGTTCGCGTACGGCCAAGGTCGAGCGGTGCCGTAAAGAACTCGAAATGGAACTCGGCCGCGGGGCCTCCGATGACGAGATCTGCGGTCGTTTGGGCGTTGATGACGGCGAATTCAAGAAGATCACCAGGGACTCCAAGCCTGTTGGTGTGGTATCGATGAATCGTCGCTGGACGAACGACAACGACGGCCGCGACGGTCGCGAAGTTGATGTTGTCCGTGACACCCGACAACCCAATCCCGTTGTCAAGTTGCAGCGAGACGATCTGAAGCACCTGTTGACCAAGGGTCTTTCGCGGGCCGAGCGTCTCATCATCATTCTGTACTACTACGAAGAGATGACGATGAAGGAGATCGGCGTCACGCTTGATCTCAGCGAATCCCGCGTCAGCCAGATGCACTCGTCGGTGCTTGCTCGCCTCAAGGCGCAGATGCAGCACCGGACGAAGGACATGTGAGTCTTTCGAGGCCTCTTCCTTCCCGTTCCAGGGCCGATTGAATAACGCACCGCCGACTTCACCGAAGTCGGCGGTGTTCGTTTTGCCGATTGCGGACGTGCCGCGGTCAGACCTGTAGCGCTTCGGCGACGAGAATCTCGGCCGTCGTCTTTTCAAGCACGTCGTGCACCGTGACCTCCGGGGCCAACTCGATCAACTCAAAGCGTCTGGCGTCGCAGTTCATTTCAAAGACGCCCAGGTCAGTGATCAGCAGGTCGATGCAGGCTTTGCCGGTCAGGGGCAGTGTGCATTCTGGAATGAACTTCGGGGCGCCTTTCTTGTTGCAGTGGTCCATCATCACCACGACGCGGCGGACGCCGGCGACCAGGTCCATCGCCCCGCCCATGCCCTTCACGAGTTTGCCGGGGATCATCCAGTTGGCGATGTCGCCTTCCTGTGACACTTCCATGGCGCCGAGAATGGCCAGATTGATGTGGCCCCCACGGATCATCTCAAAGGACTCGTGACTGCTGAAGAACGAAGCACCTTTGACGGCCGTCACTGTTTGTTTGCCGGCGTTGATGAGGTCGGCGTCGACGGCGTCGTCAGCAGGGAAAGGCCCCATGCCCAGCAAGCCGTTTTCGGATTGCAGCCAGACCGTCATGTCGTCGGGGACATGGTTGGCGACGAGGGTTGGCATACCGATGCCGAGATTGACGTAGAAACCGTCCTTCAACTCGGCGGAGGCGCGGAGGGCGAGATCGTTACGAGTCCAAGGCATGGGGGAAGTGTAGGGGCCAGGGGCCAGGGGGCAGTTCGCAGAGAGGGGGTCAGGTGGTGAGGAGGGTGCAGGTTCCAGCTTCGTAGCTGCCAGAGTGCAGCCGGGTAGGTCCCAGTCAGGGGGCCAGGGCCAGATGCCAGGCAAGACCATGGGGCAGGGGCCAGTGGCTCTCGTTGCAACCAAGGCTGTCAGCCAAACCGCAGAGACTGAAGAGACGCACGCTCTCGCCCCTCTACAATGTCTCGTTCCATGACTACCCTCACCTCGCCGATCCAAACCCTCTGTGCCCACGACCTTCTGCTCGACGATTGCACACCGCGTGACGGTGTCTGCGTCTCGACAAACCCCGCCACGGGCGAAGCCCTGGGGGCTGTTCGTTTGCAGACCCGCGATGAATACGAAGAGGTCATCAGTCGCGCTGTCGCCGTCCAGAAGCAATGGCGAATGCTACCGGCCCCCAAACGCGGCGAACTGGTCCGCCGCATTGGCAACGCCTTCCGTGAGCATGAACAGGAACTGGGCCAACTCGTGTCGCTTGAAATGGGCAAGATCCTGCCCGAAGGAATCGGCGAAGTCGTCGAGTGCATTGACATCGCGGACTTCGCAGTGGGACTGTCGCGTCAACTCTATGGGCTGACTATGCCCTCTGAACGTCCACAGCACCGCATGTACGAGCAGTGGCACCCGGTGGGCACCATCGGCATCATTACCGCCTTCAACTTTCCTGTGGCCGTGTGGGCCTGGAACTCCATGCTGGCAGCGGTTTGCGGCGACGCCATGATCTGGAAGCCCAGCCTCGTGACACCGCTGTGTGCGTTGGCCATGAACAATATTGCCCGACAGGTCATGCGTGAGCAAGACGTCTTTACGCCAGAGGGTTGCGACGCCGCCGACATCTTCGGTCTGATCATCGGCACCGACGACGCAATCGGCGAGACGATGATCGCCGATCGCCGACTGCCGCTGATCAGCGCAACGGGCTCGTGCCGCATGGGTCGCCATGTCGGCACGCAGGTTGCCAAGCGACTTGGCAAGAGCCTGCTTGAGCTCGGTGGAAACAACGCAATCATCGTCGGTCCTTCGGCAGACATCGATTTGGTCGTGCGTGGCACCGTGTTCGGCGCCGTGGGCACAGCAGGGCAGCGTTGTACGTCGACGCGTCGGTTGTTCTGCCACAGTTCCATCGTGAATCAGATCACGGACGGTCTGGTCAAGGCCTACGCGACGGTGCCGATCGGCGATCCGCTGGAGTCATCCACGCTGGTGGGCCCATTGATCGATCAGCGCAGCGTCGACGGCATGCGTGCGGCCATTGAGCAGGCCGCCGAGCAGGGCTGCGACATCCTGTGTGGTGGCGTGGACGGCATTGATGCCTTCGCCGACAGTCCAGGAAACTTCGTGACGCCCACAATCGTGCGGGTTCCCAAGGGGGCAACGCCGGCGATCACAAAGGAAGAGACCTTCGCGCCGGTGCTGTTCGTGTTCGAATATGACACCCTGGATGAAGCTGTTGCGGCACAGAACGACGTGGATCAGGGCTTGTCCAGCGCCATCTTCACCGACTCCGTACGCGAGGCCGAACGCTTTCTGTCATCAGGCGGCAGCGACTGCGGTATCGCCAACGTGAACATCGGCACCAGTGGTGCCGAAATCGGCGGAGCCTTCGGCGGCGAGAAGGACACCGGCGGTGGCCGCGAGTCAGGCTCAGACGCCTGGAAGCAGTACATGAGACGACAGACGTGCACGATCAACTGGGGTGAAGATCTGCCGCTGGCGCAAGGACTGGAATTTGGGTAGGTTCCAGGTGGCAGGGACTGGAACCTATTAGAGGTACCAGGGTGCAGGTTCCAGCTTCGTAGTTGCCAGACTGGAATCTACAGGACTGCACTCTGGCACCGACGGAGCTGACACCTGCCCCCTACGATCACTTTGCGGTCAGAAACCGTTCGACGCTCTTCAGATCATTGACAATCTGCGGCGTTACGCGGATGCTGAATTCCGCTCCGGGCTCGCAGCGAACGACCTTGGTGACGCGGACGCGATTGGTCCACGGGCGACCCGCACGGACATAGGTCTTGTTGTCCTTGACAGCACGCTGACGTGACACCTTCTGGCGGGCTCGCTGGGCGTCAGTGTTCATGCCCATGAGACGCTCGATGGTCTTCACTGGGGCAGAACGGGTGGGCATTTCGCTCACGACGAAGGTCATGTCTGTATTGAGGGCGATGTCAGCCATGGCGACGGAAGTCCTTTCGGTCCGCCCACAGTCGGGCGAGCCGCACAGTGTATCAGGACGCAGGCGGGGATCAAGACAGCGTACAGATCAGGTCGAGCACGGCCCCTGTGGCATCCTCGTAGCCCGTGACCCAGTGCACAGCGCCCCCGACGAACCTCCAGGGTCCGGTGCCCACCGGCTTGAAGCCTGCTGACTGCAGCATGGCCAATCCCGGAGCATCCATGGGGTCCCAACCAATGGACACCGCGTCGAGCCCCTGAGTACCGGCAGCTTCCAGCGCGAGAGCCACCGCCGCGGCGTCCGGTGCATCACCTGTCCAGCACAGTCGCGGAACGTCGGGCACTGTGGTGACGCCGTGCGTGTCCAGGTGCAGACTCATTCGCTTCCGGCCTTGCTTGGTCTTGATGTCGTGACTTGGCATGCTGGAGACCCCAGAAGCATCGCATGGTAGCCCCGGCAGTTGGACAGGGGGCCTCAAACACGGTTGAATGGGGGCATGCGATGGATGGCGACAGTATGTGTCCTGCTGTGCACGGCCACGGTGCAAGGGCGAGACCTGCACGTGCCGGGGGATGCCCCGACTGTGCAGGCGGCTATTGACTTGGCAACCGGCGGCGATCAAGTCATCGTTGGGCCAGGCCTTTGGACCGGCACCATCGATCTCGGCGGCAAGGCCATAACCGTGGAGTCGGCGAAGGGGCCCGAACGCACAGTGCTCGACGCTGGGGGTCGCGGTCCAGGCCTGCGACTGGTTTCCGGTGAGGGACCACGCACCATCATTCGCGGCTTTCGCATTACCGGCGGCATCGGAGATGACTCGATCTACGACGCGAACTCACGCGTGGGTGGCGGTGTCGTCATCATCGGTGGTTCACCGTTGTTGGAGAACTGCATTCTCTCGGGGAATGTCTCGTCGTATCGCGGAGGCGGACTGTACGCATCACGATCGTCATTCACGTTGCGTGAATGCACTGTGCGGGGAAACGATTCGGAGAAGGGTGGCGGGGTCTATGTCTTCGGTGGAAATCCGGTGATCGAAGGTGGTTCGATCAGTTTCAACGACGCGCGATATGGCGGAGGGGGCCTCTTCATTGATCGAAGCATGGTCGACTGTTCTGGCGTGCTGTTCGAGTTCGACATCGCGAGGTTTTCCGGCGGTGCGATCGCCGTGATCGATGCACGACCGTTCATTCACGACTGCCGGTTCTTGAACAACCAGGCCAGCGTCACCGGCGGGGCGATTCACCTTGGTTGGGGGGCATCGCTGCGTGAAGAAGGCAATGTCTACGTACAACAAGGCGACAACGTGATCGGCGGGTCCAGCGGTCGGCTGCGGGCGGCCAAGGGCGCCTGCTGCTTCGGAGACTTGTGCATCGAGGTGCTGGAGGCGGCCTGTGCAGCGGCGGGTGGCCGATGGGAGGGGCCCGAGACCGACTGCGTCAGCATTCTCGCCTCCAGATGTGACGCTGTTCGCCCGGGCGACCTTGACCGTAATGATCAGGTCGACATTCGAGACCTCGGGCGGCTGTTGCATGTCTGGGGCGACCTCAATGCGCCGGATTCAGCAGGCACGGCAGGCAAGGGCCGATAGAATCCGTCGCGGCGCCGGTCACCGTTCATACGCGCGACGCAGGAGTTCCACGTGTCCACAGACACCATTGAAAAGTCCTCGATGCCACCAATAGCGGTCGAAGACGTCGCCGTGCGATTCGCCGGTGATTCCGGCGATGGTATGCAGCTGGCGGGCGGCCAGTTCACAGCATCGACCGCGTTTGTCGGAAACGACTTTGCGACCTTGCCTGACTATCCCGCCGAGATTCGCGCTCCCCGTGGGACAACCTTCGGCGTGTCGGGTTTCCAAGTCCACTTCTCAAGTCAGACCATTCACACGCCCGGCGATGTCGTCGACGTGTTGATTGCCATGAATCCAGCGGCGTTCAAAATGAACATCAGCGATGTGCGTCCCGGCGGCATAGTGTTGGCGGATGAAGATGAGTTCGGCAAGGTCGGACTGAAGAAAGCTGGCTACGACCCCGAAGTAAACCCTCTGGATGATGAAGACCTGCAGCGTCGTTACCGCATCGTGCCTATTCCGTTGTCGCGCATGGTGCGTGAGTCGCTGGCTGATGAGACGCACGGCTCCAAGGAAGTCATGCGATGTCGCAACATCTTTGCCCTGGGCATGGTGTGCTGGTTGTATGACCGCCCTCTGGAACCCACGATCAACCACTTGAATGAGATGTTCGGCGTCAAGAAGAACCGTCAGGACATTGCCGACCTGAACATTCGGGCGCTGCGTGCAGGCTGGAACTTCGGAGAGACTGCGGAACTCGTCGGCGAGCGGTACACGGTGGCGCCGGCCGATTTGGAGCCAGGTACCTACCGGCGCATCAGCGGCAACGAAGCACTGGTACTTGGGCTGACCACTGCAGCGCAGAAGGCGAGCAAGCAACTGGTCTACGCGAGTTATCCGATCACGCCGGCATCCGATGTACTGCACGGGCTTGCGGGCATGAAGCGATTCGACGTGACCACGTTCCAGGCGGAAGACGAAATCGCCGCCGTGTGTGCTGCGATCGGCGCCGCATTCGGCGGAGCGATCGGTGTCACTGGTACGTCCGGTCCGGGTTTGGCGTTGAAAGGCGAAGGCATGGGTCTTGCCGTCATGCTCGAGCTGCCGCTGATCGTGATCGACGTGCAGCGTGGTGGTCCTGCCACCGGCATGCCGACAAAGCCAGAACAAGCGGATCTGCTGCAGGCCATGTATGGGCGCAGTGGCGAGGCTCCGGTCATTGTGCTGGCGGCGTCTTCGCCCAGCGATTGTTTCCATACCGCGATCGAAGCGGTGCGGTTGGCCATACGCCACATGTGTCCGGTGATTCTGCTTTCTGATGCGGCGATTGCCAACAGTGCAGAGCCGTGGAACTTGCCCGATATCGACGCCATTCCACCCATCGACGTGGAGCACCCGACCGAGCCCAATGCAGGCGACAACTTTCACCCGTACGTTCGTGATTCCGAGACAGGGTCGCGTCCGTGGGCGATTCCCGGCACGCCGGGATTGGAGCACCGCGTTGGCGGCTTGGAGAAGGAAATCGACACGGGCAACGTGTGCTACGACGGTGAAAACCACGAAACTATGGTGCTTGCGCGGCAAGCGAAGATTGATGCAGCACAGGCCGTCATTCCACCACTTGAAGTGTCTGGCAGTGTTGACAGCGACACGCTGGTTCTGGGGTGGGGCGGTTCGCTGGGTGCGATTCTCGAAGCATCCGATCGTCTGTCAGATGAAGGACATGCTGTCGCCCACGCGCACCTGCGTCACATGAATCCGTTCCCTGCCAATCTCGGCGAGGTCTTGAAGCGGTACAACCGTGTGGTGATTCCGGAGACGAATACTGGCCAGTTGCGGTTCCTGTTGCGGGCGAAGTTCCTGTGTGATGCCATCGGCGTCAACGTGATCCGTGGGCGTTCCTTCCGGGTGCAAGAACTTGTCGACAGCATCAAATCGGCGATGGGGGTGTCGGTATGACCACGGAACTCAAGGCCAAGGACTACACGACCGATCAGGATGTCCGCTGGTGTCCGGGCTGCGGCGATTATGCCGTGCTCGCCGCCGTGCGCAAAGCATTGCCGAAGATCGGTGGCAAGAAAGAGAATCAGGTCTTTGTGTCGGGGATCGGGTGTGCCGCCCGCTTCCCGTACTACATGGAGACGTATGGCATGCACTCCATTCATGGACGTGCGCCGGCCTTCGCTACGGGCATCAAATTGTCCAACCCGGAACTCGACGTGTGGCTGGTGTCCGGCGATGGCGACCTGCTGTCGATCGGCGGCAATCACACCATGCACGTGATGCGTCGCAATGTGGGCATTCGCATTCTGCTGCTCAACAACCGCATCTACGGTCTGACAAAAGGGCAGTATTCGCCCACGTCCGAGGTTGGCAAGATCACGAAGTCCACGCCTATGGGCTCGATTGACGAGCCAGTTATGCCGCTGGCGCTGGCGTTGGCGTCCGAGTGCAGTTTTGTGGCGCGTTGTCTGGACATCGACGCTAAGCCGCTGGGCGCCATCATGGAGCGTGCGGCGGGGCACCCCGGCACGGTGCTGGTCGAAGTGCTGCAGGACTGCAACATCTACAACCACAAGACGTGGTTCCACGCTTCACAGAAGGACACGCGTGCCGCAAGCACGATGCTGCTGGCGCATGGTGAGCCCATGATCTTCGGTGCATCTTCTGAACGTTGCATTGTGCGTGATGCGCACGGCTTGAAGGTGGCCAACGTGTCGGACGTCTCTGCAAGTGACGTGCTGGTGCACGACGAAACCAATCGGACGCAGGCCTTTGAACTGGCCACGATGCACTATCCGGAGTTTCCTGAGCCGCTTGGCGTGTTGTTCGTCAACGACACGCGGCCGATGTACGAAGTGGCCTGTGCGGATCAGGTGACCGAGGCCAAGACGCAGCGGAAGGCTGATCTCAAAGCTCTGGTGTATGGCCCGGAGACCTGGCAGGTCAAGTAGTTCGATGGTCGCGCGACAATGGGATGTGATCGTGGTGGGTGGTGGACACGCCGGCATTGAAGCTGCGCGGGCCGCGGTTGAGGCATTGTCTGATCATGGCGCGTGTGTTCGGGTGTGCATGATCACGATGGATCCTTCGCGGATCGGTGAAATGTCGTGTAATCCGGCGATCGGTGGTCTGGCCAAGGGGCAGATCGTGCGTGAGATCGATGCGCTCGGTGGCTTGATGGGGCGCATCGCCGACGCCACCGGCATCATGTTCAAGATGCTCAACATGTCTCGCGGCGCCGCCGTGCGCGGGCCGCGTTGTCAAAGTGACAAGCATGCTTATGCGGCGGAAGCGCAGCGTCTGCTGGCCGAGTTCGATGTAACAGTGATCACCGCCACGGTGGATGACATCATCGTGCGTGACGGTGCCGTAGTGGGTGTGCGTCTGCCGGCGGGCGCGGGTGTGGTGCACGCCGTCGACGTTGATCCGGCCTCGTGGGGCGAGACTATGCCGGTACGGCCATATGGGGGCCAGCCCGAGTCGCGGTTGGACGAACCCATCGAGTTGTCGGCGCCGACAGTGGTGTTGACGACCGGCACCTTCATGCGGGCACTCATGCACACCGGGGAGTCGCAGGTGCAGGGTGGTCGCGTGGGCGAGGGCGTGGCCAACGGCATTGCAGGGTGTCTGCAGCAGTTGGGCTTGGAATTGACGCGTTTCAAGACGGGTACGCCGCCGCGTCTCCGTCGGCAGTCGATTGATTGGGATGCGTTGGGCGTGCAGCATGGTGATGCTGCCCCTGTGCCGTTCAGCGACTTGACCGAGCCTGCCGGCTTCCCGCCTTTGCCGCAGGTAACGTGTCGGGTGACGCACACCACGAAAGAAGCACACGCGTTGATCCGTGACAATCTGCATCGCGCGCCGATGTATGCCGGAGCGATGACGGCGACGTGTGGGCCGCGCTACTGCCCGAGCATTGAAGATAAGGTCGTGCGGTTCGCCGATCGCGACGAGCACCACGTGTTTCTGGAGCCGGAGTCGTTGCACACGAACGAGGTGTATTGCAACGGCATTTCGACGAGTCTCCCGCCGGAAGTGCAACAGGTGCTCGTGCGGACCATGCCGGGGTGTTCGGCGGCGGAGATCATTCGTCCGGGGTATGCAGTTGAGTACGACTTGGTGCGCCCGCATCAACTGGACTCGACAGCCATGGTGAAGTCAGTGTACGGGCTTTTTCTGGCGGGGCAGATCAACGGTACGAGTGGCTATGAAGAGGCTGCGGGGCAGGGATTGGTGGCAGGGCTCAATGCAGCGCGGTTGGTAGCGGGGTTGGAGCCGGTGCGGTTGTCGCGTGATGCGTCGTACATCGGTGTCATGTTGGATGATCTGGTGACGAAGCATCCGACGGAGCCGTATCGCATGTTCACGTCGCGGGCTGAGCACCGCATGCGGTTGCGTGCCGACACCACAGACGAGCGGCTGACGCCGTTGGCCCGGCAGTGGGGGTTGGTCGGCAGTGTCCGTTGGGCTTCGTGGGAAGCGCGGCGGGCGCGATTGGCCGGGATTGCCAAGCGTTTCGAGGCGGTGCGTGTGGATGGGCGGTCGTTGGCGGCCTTGTCGCGTCGTCCGGAGACCACAGCCGTGGTGGTGCATGACACTCTCGGGGGTTCAGATGCATTGCCGGAGGTGGAGCGGGTGATGCATGATTGTCGGTATGCGGGGTATCTAGTGCGTCAGCAGGCGGAGATTCGTCGGCAGCAGGAGGCTGATGCGCAGGTGATTCCGGCCGGGCTTGATCCACATGGCATTGAGGGCTTGCGCAGTGAGGCGAAGGATGTCTTAGCGCAGTTCCGTCCGGCGACGTTGGGTCAGGCGGCTCGGTTGGCGGGCGTGAATCCCGCGGACGTCACGGTGCTGCGGGTGGCGTTGGGGCGGTGTGGGGAGGCGACATCCGAATCGTCGTGAGCGGGTAAACTGCCCTCGTAACATCTACGCCGCTGTAGCTCAATTGGCAGAGCACCTGACTTGTAATCTGGAGGTTGGGGGTTCAAATCCCCCCGGCGGCTTTCGACAACTTGTGAGATCCAAGATCAAGACGATCGGCCGCGGTGCCTTGGACGCTGTGGCCAACTTCGTTTTGAAAGCCCAGTCCTGAAAGGAAGGTCACATGCTCTTGCCGTCAAGGCATTTTCGACGGACGTGTGGATGGATGTGGAGTCACCCTGACGGGCGGTGTCGATCGTGCGGGTGGGCGGTGTAGCTGTTGCTGTAGGGGGTCTGGTGGAGTATTCTTCGCGGCCCCGGGCGAGTACCCAAGTGGACAAAGGGGGCAGACTGTAAATCTGCTGGCGTATGCCTTCACAGGTTCGAATCCTGTCTCGCCCATTCCCGGCCCCCGTATTCTCTCGAGGGCACTTCTCACTGTGGATCGATTTCCACGGGGTGTAGCTCAGCTTGGTAGAGCGCGTCGTTCGGGGCGACGAGGTCGCAGGTTCGAATCCTGTCACCCCGACTTCTCTTTAGAAACGGCCCTTCGGCAAGAATGTCGAAGGGCTTTTTCTTTGTATCCACGATTGCACTGTCGGCCCATGTCATCCGTTTATGTGGAATCCGGCAGTACCTGACCGGCCCGCAGTATGGGCCGATATCGATACAATCGTGCTTTCGCCAGATCCCTGCACAAGGTGCTGGCAGCGCAGCATCGGAGCAACATGTCGGACACCGACACCATCAATCGCGAAATCATGTGTGACGTTGCCATCATCGGCGGCGGCCCAGCAGGTTCCACCACAGCGGCGCTCGTTCGCAAGTACGCACCTTCGGTGTCCGTACTCGTGCTTGAGAAGGAGAAGTTCCCGCGTGATCACGTCGGTGAGAGTCACCTGCCCAGCATTGGCGCGATCATCAACGAGATGGGGTGCTGGGACGAGGTTGAGAATGCCGGCTTCCCACTGAAAGTGGGCGCCACGTACCGCTGGGGTAAGAGTCAAGAGTTGTGGGACTTCGACTTCGCACCGCCTGCCGAAGTGGAGAAGGTGCAGCGACCCACGCCCTATGAGGGTGTCCGCCACTTCACAGCCTTTCAAGTCGACCGGGCGATCTACGACGACATCCTGCTTCGACATGCCGAGAAGCTCGGCGCTCAGGTTCGAGAGGAGACCCTCGTTGCCGAGGTCATCAAGGACGGCGACACCGTCACCGGTCTGAAGCTCTCGACAGGCGAGACCGTGCGTGCGAAGTACTACGTGGATGCATCTGGCCATGTCGGCACATTGCGACGAGCCATGGGCGTGGAAACACACCCCGAGACCAGCCTGCAGAACGTCGCCTTCTGGGACTACTGGGAGAACGCCGAGTGGGCCATTGAAATCGGCGTGGGTGGCACGCGTGTGCAGGTCATGAGTCAGGCCGCGGGATGGATGTGGTTCATTCCGCTGGGGCGGACTCGCACTTCGATCGGCTACATCGTGCCCGCCGAGCACTACAAGAGTCTCGGCAAGACGCCCGAAGCCGTGTATCACGAGGCCATTGCCAACGATGACCGCATCAGCGCACTGGTGAGAAATGCCACGCCGCGGGGCATGGTTGAAGCCACCAAGGACTGGTCCTTTACAGCGGACACCGGGCACGGCGCGAACTGGTTCCTTGTGGGCGAGTCGGTCGGGTTTGCCGATCCGATTCTTGCCGCAGGGCTGACACTGGCCCATACCGGAGGCCGCGAGTTGGCCTACACGCTGGTGGAGCTGGTGACACAGTCGCCGTCCGAAGAGGATGTGCGTTGGTTGCAGGAGAACTACACGGAGTCGCAACTGCGTCGAGTCAAGCAGCACATCCGGTTTGCGGACTTCTGGTACGCGGCGAATGGTCAGTTCACAGACCTGCAGGAACACTGTGCACAGATCGCCAAGGAGTCGGGCATCAAGATGACACCAGAAGCGGCGTGGCGGTGGCTTGCACAGGGCGGGTTCACCAACGAAGGCCTGCAGCGCCCGGCAGTGGGCACTTGCGATCTGCCGTCGCTCAAGCAGGTGTTGTGGGTCATGACCGACGAACAGGGCGATTGGGCCTTGAACAAGATGAACGTATTGAAGCTCAACCTGCGCGGTGCCGAGCGCAAGGTGCTGCCCATCTACCGCGAAGGCATGATCGAACGCGAGGACTGTTGGGTACGCGGGCAGAACAGGCTGCCCATGACGGGGAACTTCAAGGTCATTCACGACATCCTTGGAGACGAGTCCCGCATCGACAAGATCTATGAGCGGATTCAGGCCTTCTACTTCGGAGGCGGCAGTGGTCATCAGTCTCCGGTCAAGACCTGCGTGCAGACCATCGAGGCGATGATCACGGAAGGCTGGATCACTGGGAAGCACGACAAAAAGCGACCGTTAATGACCATTGGTCGGCCGGAAGAGAACGACTACGTACACTGGAATCACGACGAAAAACCCGAAGGTCGAGCGGGTCACTGAGTCGCTTATCGGCGGCAGACACGAGATCTGTTGGTGTATACCCCCACAGGTTCGAATTCTGTCACCGCGAAGAGTGAGCCCGACAGTGATGGATGAGTCAGCAGAAGAGCAGGAACGCCCAAGGCGAAGCTCCAGAATCTACTGCTCTTCAGCCATCCCAGCTTTCCAATACAAGAAGTCGCCTCTATCAGGCTGTCGCCTTAGATGCGGCATCGCACCCTTCCGGCGATGGCCCCGTTGGCAATCACCAGAAGGATGTCAGTTGAGATTACGTCGCCATAGTGACTGGCGTCGCCGACACTGCTGAACGCGGGACGCCCTGACAATCCTCACCGTCGATTGCGACGCGGGCGTGCCGGTTCTCATCGGGCGATATGGGCCTCAGGAGTCCGTTTCGCCAGCCCACTCGTCTGCGGAAACATCTTCAATGGTGAGGCGGGGTTCCAGGCACTCAAAGCAGGCCAACTCCTCCACTCGGGCATGGACCTGCGAGATGCCATCGTGTTCTATGATCTCACGGCGAAGGTCCTCGGGTCGTCGGCCCAGATTTGCGGCCAAGCCTGCGATGTACTTGCCCACACTCAACTCCTGCATCGTCACTTTGAAGTCCCTGATCAGCAGTTTGGTCAGGCCCCGTCTCCTGGCGTTGGATTCGGAAATTTGGAGTCGCTTGTCCTTATCCTGGGCAAGGCCTGCCATGATTTCCTCGTGGGGCATGCCCTGTGAAGCCATTCGTTGTCCGATAGCCTGAGCCTCGTGATGCGCGCCGCGCCGGACAATTCCATCGGGCACGGTAACCTCGGTGCGTTCGGCCAGCACCTCGAACAACTGGTCCGTCAAGACTTCAAGTTGATCCCGCCGAGTCTTATCTTTCAATGACAGGTCGATTTGCATCCGAAGCATGGCCTCGTTCTTGAAATCGAGTGCGAGGAGCACATCATCAATGGATCCGGGAGTGACGGTATGCCCGGCCGTCACCGTAATGTTGAGCGTTGCCACTTTGCCCCGCACGGACGGATCCGAGTGCGACTCGGGCACATCGATGTCCAGAGCAATCGACTCGCCCACACTCGTACCCACGAGGTGGACGGCGAGTTCGGGAATCTGCTGCCCGAAAAGGGTGATGGGTCCGTCATCCTCTGGGATGGTAATCTCGAGGTCCGATTGCTCCAGAAGCACGACCTCGTCACTGACGGCCAGCCGCAAGGTACAGATGGCATGATCACCAGGGGCCAAGGGGCTCGTCTTGGGCGTGCGTTGACCCACAGCAATCTGCTGCTGCATGATTTCGGCATCGATTAGGGCGGGTGTGATGGGTCGTGTCGGCCGCTTCAGCGTGAAGGTCTGGAAGTCCGGCCAATCCACCTCTGGCATCTTGTCGATCAAGATGACGCATGCAAAGGGTTTACCCGACTTCACGACCGATTGAGGCGCCTCCATATCGAGCCGAGGCCCGAAAATTGTGCTGAAGTCTACCACCAGCATGGCTTCATCGATGCAGAACTGGACAAGGGCTGCAGAGATCCTCCGGCCATCAACATCTTCATCGGTAGCTTCCACCATGGCGAGATACTTCTGTAGTGGTTCGGCTGCAATTTCAATGTGTGCGCGCTGGTCCCCAGAGCCAGCATCAGAAAACTTGATGGTCAAGTCAGTGCGGCGAATCGGAAGGGAAGGTGCATTCGCCTCGCTAGGCGGAAGAGGGTTCTGTTCGGTCATGGATACCTTTCGTGTCCTTGATCTCGGATGCAAGTGAGATGATATAGGATGTGCTCCGTGAGCAATAAAGCAGCCGCGATCGATGGCGTCAGGTCACTCCTGCAGCGGAACCTTTTGGTCCTTGCCGAAGAGCGGCTGCTCTATCTGCTTGAACAGACACCAGATGATCCGCAGTTGATGCGGCTGCTGTTTGGCATCTACTTCAAGATTGGTGACTTCTTCGTTGCCATCGATGTGGGCCGCAGACTTGTGGAGCAGGAGCCAAGAGATGCCCCGTCCTGGCACCAGCTTTCGCAGTCTTTTCTACGTACCGGACAGCGGGAGTCCGCCTGGGATGCTGCGCTTCAATTTCAAGAGCTGTGCGGCAAGCTGTGCGGCAATCGCTCTGCGGCGCTGCCACTGCTCATCGATAACTATGAGCGCAATAACCAGCTCGACGAAGCCGAGGAACTGTTGTCTGAAATGTCAACGGCGGAAGGCATGAAAGAAGCCAAGCTGTACTTCGCCGCTCGTTTACTCGTGCAACGAAAAAAGTACGACGAGGCAATCGAGATGATTGCGAAGGGGCAGGTGGTCTCGGAAAACAACAAGCACCAGATGACCGAGTACTACTACCTCTTGTGCAAGGCCAATGACCGCTTAGGGAATTACGATGCAGCTTGGGATGCTGCGACCAATGCGCACAAGGTCAGCCAGACGCCATGGGATCAGGCGAAGTTCAATAAGATACATGCTGAGGCCCAGTCGTTCTTCACACGTGAAATGCTGCAATCGCTTTCGACCGCAACCAGCCACGAAGAGCAGCCCATTCTCATCTGCGGCAATCCGCGCAGCGGCACGAGTCTGCTTGAGCAAATCCTGTCAATGCACCCGGAGATCGATAGTGGCGGTGAGCTGTCGGCCACGAGTCTGATGGAGAGTCGAGCTCCGCGTGTAACAGATTCGTATCACGGCTGGCCAATGTGCCTGTTAGACATGAAGTCATCCGATGCCGATGCGCTTGCAGACATTTATGTCCGTGCGAGGCGTTGCGTGAACCCGGACTGCATCAGGGTGACCAACAAGTCGCTTGTGCTGCAGGAGCAGTTGGGCTTCCTCTCGCTTGTGTTTCCAGCGGCCAAGGCCATTGATCTTCGCCGCCATCCGCTGGACAACTGTGTGTCGTGCTACACCACGTCCATTGGGTCGGTCGGGCATCACTACACGCACTCACTTGAGGACATGGGCAGAACGTGGGTCACGCGACGTAAGTTGCGGAACTACTGGCAAGAGACACTGGACATGCCGATTCTGGAGTTGCAATACGAGCAGCTTGTGGCAGACCAGGAGAATCAGACCAGACGGCTGCTTGAATTCCTCGGAGTGGCGTGGGAACCGAAGTGTCTCGACTTCCACAGGTCCAAACGTGTGCCCGTGACTATCAGCTACGACCAAGTCAACAAGAAGATGTACACGTCGTCGTGCGGACGCTGGAAGCGGTACGAAAAGCACCTTGGCCCATTGATCGACATCTTCTCCGAGGGGGGATACTTGTAGGCCATGGCCGGACAGCCCATTGTGATTCATGTGCCCAAGACCGGGGGGTACGACGTTGGTCATGGCGATTACCCGAGGGCAAGCACCGCCAACACTCGGGGATCAATATCGCCATGTGCACTTCAGCGACGATCGCTCAGTAGTGCATTCCAATTGCGGCGACTAGTGCATTCCAATTGCGGCGACATTTTCGCCGATGGTGGGGAGAAGACGTATGCCGGCCGCACCATTGTGCTGACGGTGCGTCAGCCATTAGACAGGTTGGAGTCTGAGTTCGGCTTTCTGAGCAATCGCGATGAGTTTCGGTCTGTTTGGCAACGTCGCACACCATTGCGATATTGAGTTTGATGATGTGCTCCGGCGGCATCGCACAAGTGTGTACAAGGCCGCACGCGGTGATGACTGGGCTGAATCGAATCGTTGTTTGCGAAGCGGAGCGCAGGGGACTTGGCGCTTTACGACGCAGTCGTCGATCGATTCCACAAACAGATAGCCGAATTGCCTGAGGCGCCGCAGTGCCGCTTTGTCGGTGGGGCCTACGAATCACTGCTTCGTTATTGCAGCGCCGCTCAGCGGCGGGCACCACTGGAGCTCTGCGCCAATGACGTGCCTGATCAGGGCGTATTTTTGGCGTGGGTTGAGGCTCATCGAGAGGCATTGCTGCAAATCACTGCCACTGCCATGCGGGCGTCGCCCCGAAACGGGCGGGGCTTTGTCGAAGCTTGGCTTCGGGATGCCATGCCCCGATTCCTGCCTGACAACGAGACACTTGTGCTTGATGTCGAGAATCCACTGACGACGCTTCGTCAAATGGCAACGATCATCGCTTCATCAGATGCATGACCTCAGGGTCCATGGGATGAAAACCCAGCACGGCGTCTGCAAACTGCTCGGCGACATCCAGTCGATCGGTTGCCAGCAGAATGCGGAGGAGGAGCAAGCTCCATTGCACACTCCCCTTGGGGGAAACGGCCGCCCCAATCGCGGCAAACGCGGCCTCGGCGTTGCCAGACTTCAGCAGGTGGTTTGCCAATATGACGCGGTCCGCGGCCGTTGCCGAGTTCCGCACAATGGAGTGTGAGAGCATGGCCTCGCCCATGTCCTGCAACTTCACCTGCAGGCAAAGCCGACCAATTGGCCCAAGCGCCGAGTCGAACCCCAACGTCTGGACATTGATGTCCTGCAACAACGCACGAACCTGATCCGGCGCAGTTGCAATGAGCCCCAAGGCCTGTGCAACCTTCGTAATATCGAGATCCGGGAACTTCTCCACCATGGCCTCAATGGCCAGTGAGCGTGACGGCTCATTGCCGCCCCGATCGAGTGAAAGCACATACATCCAATGGTCCAGAGCCTTGCCACGGAGCATGACCATTCTCTGGGCGTTGTCAGCGAGTTGATCCCATCTGGCCCAGCGCAGCGCTATTCTGGCCAGCGTGCCGAATCGTCTGATGAGATTCTGAACAATGGCCATTGGTGCTTCATCTGAGGACTCTCTAGCAGCGATGATCGCTCGTTCAATGATTGCATCCCAGTCAACGTCGTCGGATCGGGCGCCGACTGGGAACGGTCGGTCGGATGCATTGGCAGGGGGCAAAGTAAGGAATGGCCAGTTCGGGAAGCCGGTGCCTGTTGGACATGGCAGGCCCAGTAGCAAGCGGACAGCGCCGCCGACAGAGTGCAACTGGATCAGGCGGCGTTTGTCTGGCGTTACTTGCCCGCCACAGATGATTGTCATCCTGCAGAGGGTCGGTTTTTCGAACTTGGACACGTCGGGGAAGGCCGGATTGACAATGACTACTACGGCGTCGTCACGAATGGTCTGGAGGAAGGCCATCAGCCGCTCATGAACAGCCGCGGCAATGGGATCGCGCACCTCAGGATGACTGCTGGTTTGAAGGGCGATGCACAAGGCGTCGTGCGGGTTTGGTGCGTTCACCGCCGAGTGTGCTTCAGCTAAGACATGGTCAAGTCGCAACAGCAAGGTGGCAACTTGTGGTCGGCGGTGTTGACCGATCTCTGGCGGAGGCAGCGTGTCGATCAGATCCGGGTTGGTCGAAAGTTCGTTCCGGACCACTTTCGAAATGGCAGTGGGTAGTATGGCGTCATTGAGGTCTGGATCACCTTTGGTGGCGGGCCAGTTGATCGCCATGGTGCGGAGTCCTTGGCCAGCGGCTTCGGTCCAGAATGCCGGATACCGACGTTGGGCGGCGTCTATGGGGACAAGCTGGAGGTGCTCCGGGTTTTTGGCGCTCACAGTGGCCCAAGTGACGATGCCGTGGACATGAGGTTCAACACCAGTCGCCATGGTTGTGGCAATGGCGGGCAACTGCATCGGCGGTACTTGGACGGGCACGCTGATGGCTTGGCGGCCACTGAGAGAGGGCTCTTCGGTGTTCAGAAGGGGGCCGTTTGACACGATCAGGATGACACGAGTGTGCCTTGAATCAGTCGCGTCTGTGAGTTGCTCTTTGGGCATCAAGGCGGCAATGGTAGGGCATCGCATTGCCAGAGGGAGTCTGGTGCTCGTTCCTTTTTCGGCGCCCACTGCGCAGTGGTGGGCCCGGGCACGAGTGACTCACCATTCGCGGCGGCCAAGCACTTTGCGGCACAACTGCGACGCACTCGATTGATACCGGCGATCGTTGAACGTGCCACTTGATTGAGATGCCATATCGTGGCTTGATCGCGAAGCTTGGTGCGACGGTATGACGGCAAGGTACAGCCCTCAACTGCCGCCTATCGATTCCGTTCGATCACCAACCCCATGACCTCGCTCAGATTCACCACCACATGCGAGAACGCAACGGGGATGAAGACGATGTCGCCAGCTTCCTGAACGCATTCGTAGACTTTTTCCACGCGTTGTGTCAGGTCTTCCAGCTCATTGGCGAACCAATCCCGGGCGTGTGTGCCAATGAAGTACTTGTCCAGATACTCACGCATTGCTGCGAGTCCGTTGGGGCAGATTGCCTTATTGGCATCATGCAGCACCCATCGCTTTCCCCACTTTGAAGCATGTTGAAGGCGTCGCGATGCATGTGCGGCAGCGTTCATGACGGCGCCGCGCATCTCCAGGTGTGGGCCGCGGCCTGACTGTTGGCAAGAGGTCTAACCGCAGGCCAGGCATCCCTTTGGAGCGTGTGCCACTGGTGCCGGCGGGTCCAGAAAGTATGCCCAAAAACGCTCTCGACGGCCTCAGACGGTCACGGTTGGACAGGCAAAAAGATGCCATCGTGCGGGGGCAATGTGCTCAGAGGCCTCGCAAGGGCGTTTTTTCCATCGGAGGCGATTTTGCGTGGGAACTTGGAAGCGCCAAGAATGTGTTGTTTTCCGTTGTCAAACCTTGACTTGCGTTCATGTATCCGGCATCCTTGAAGCAGGTCAACAGGCGTTCGCGGCTGGTGTCCTAAGGAAGAAGAGAAGGAGGGTGTCCCCGAAAGGCGGGCACTGACTTACTTAAAACAGCTTTTAGAGAACCAGTTAGTTCATGGCATCATGATCGCAATTGGCACATGTGCCGCTTGTGAGCCACCTGACTGGAGAGTGCATGCACCCGTGTCGATGTTCATTGCGTGATGAACGGGAGAGAAGGAACTGGCCTGTCGAAATCGACGTGACAAGCCTTTGTTAGAGCTAACTTAGGAGAAAAGATATGAATAAGTTTATGCTCAGCACTGCCGGCATTTCGGCAGCTGCAATCGGTGGTGCGGCAAGCGCAGCCTTGCTCACCTTTCAGTACGACAACTACTACAGCGAGTCCGCATATACCATCACGGATAGCGATGGTAACGTCGTCCTTACCGGCGCTGACGGTTATGTCACGAGTGGAGCTTACAACTCGTCGCACTTCGGTGGTGGCACCGGTGGAACCCCCTCGTGGGTCGACATCGACCTGGCCGCTGGTGACTACAACATCACCCTCACCGACACTTACGGCGATGGTTGGCAAGACGCACAGTGGGGCGGATCTATCGATGGTGCTGGTGCGTTTGCCTACGGCAGTATGACCCTTGACTTCATGTCCGGCGGTTCTGCATCAGGCGTGTTCTCGGTCGCTGCAGTTCCGGCACCAGGTGCACTTGCCCTTCTGGGCTTGGCTGGCTTGGCTGGACGTCGACGTCGTCAGGACTGACACGACCATGCCGATTGGGATTGAGTCAATGTTCCGCTTCCAAATCGTTCTTTGACAGCAATCCCTGATCCTTACGGATTACACCGCGTCCCCCGCCTCGGCGGGGGACGCGTCTTTTTTAGATGAGGGATCAAATCCCGGGGTCGTAGCTGTCGATGTCCTTGCCTAGGGCCTTGATCAAGGGCTGCAACTGCTTCTCGTAGTTGCGCCAGCGTTCGACGGACGACGTGTACATCTTCTGCGTGACCTGGTCATACGAGATCGTGGCAACCCGACGATCCGACGTGTGGAACTCCAGACAGGCATCGTTCCACTCAAGTCCGGTGTGCTCCACCAGACGCCGCGTCCACGTGTCCTGGTCGTGCGTGAGTTGCTCGTAACTCACGTCGAGCCAGTCCAGATCGAACATCTCCCTGCCCCATTTCAGAATCCGATCGTGCGTCTGCCAGTAGTGCGCCAAGTGCTCAAGGTTGGAGGCATATAGGTGACCGGCTACTACGAGTTGCGTCATGTGGCAGGACAACAGGTTGTCCAGCGGATGGCGCCTGAGATTGATCAGCCGCGACCCGGGGAACAACACCGCAACAAGACCCAGCCGATGGAACAACCCCAGTGACTTGTCGGTCGTATGCGTCCGCGTTGGATCATCCGGCCGCACGGTGTCGAAGTAGGTTTGCTGCAGCGTGTCCGCCTCAGGCTGGGTCATGTCTATGAAACAGGTCGGGAAGCGATGAAATGAATCCAGCATCGTCTGCAGCCTGCGGTGCAACTGCAGCGTCGCCCCGGACTCCCCGGCAGGGTGAATGTTCGGGTGCATGGACAGGATCTGCTCCAGCAGACTTGTGCCGGAACGGGCCAATGCGCAGATGAAGATGGCCTGACTACCCGGCTGTGAAGGTCGCTGCCACATGGCGAGATTGGCCTCAGTAAAGCCCTCGGTGTCCTCTCTGATCACGATGTCCAGTTTCTTCGGGTCGTAGTCGACATTCATGATGGCGTGGCCGTCCTGCGCGGCCGTCCAGGCCCGGTCGTACTCGCCCTGCTTGTCGTACAACTTGGCCAGCTGAAAGGCCCCCTGCGCCCGCTCTTCCGTGGGAAAGCCAGTCGTGTCCTTGAGCCGCGTCAGGATCTCAATGGCCTCGCCAAACTGCTTCAGGCCGTACAAGCAACGGCCTTCAACCATGTCTGCCACGGCCGGGCTGAGGCCCTTCGGCCGGCCCACCTTGATCATCTCAATCGCCTCGTCGTACCGGCTGTTGCGCTCGTAATACCTCGCCCGCAACTCATCAGCGGCCGCAGCATTCTCCTTGAGCGCGGCCATCTTGGCAGCGTTCTCGTCGAACTGATCAAGCGTTGCCTCGGCCACGGCGTTGTTGCCGGACATGGTGGCGTGCAGAATTTTCAACCGGTACAGCTCGGCTTCTTCGGTGGGGCTCAGCTCCATGGCGCGCTGTGCGTGCCGCAGGCCCATGCCGAAGTCGCTGGTCTCCTTGGCTACGCGGGCCAGAATGAAGTACCCGTCGAACCGGCGGGGATGCTTGTCAATCAGCCGCTCCCCCAACTCTGAAGCCATGCCGAGCAGCCCCTGATTCAGATTCTTCAGGGCCAGATTGCGCTGTCGCTCGACACTGGGCGGTGGGGTCACATGGGATTTTTTGGAGGCCATGACCAGATAGTACTAGCAGCCTCGTGCAGGCACCCGCTGCGCTACCATGGGTGCACATGTCCAAGGAACCTGAATCAACCAAACAATCAGCTAGGCGCCGACACCGTGTGACGTGCGCCCCCGGTCTCTCACCGGCGTTGGAGACCGAGCTGCAATCACTTGGCCTGACGACAGCGGCGCGCGATCACACCGGCGTTGAGGTCAACTGCACGATGACACAGGCCATGCAGATCCTGCTGCACTCGCGCATCGCCTTCCACGTGCTGCAGCGCTTCGGCGACCTGTGGGCGAAGGACGCCGATGGCCTGTATGAAGGTGCCGTCAAGCTGCCGTGGGAGCGCGTGATTCCCGCAGACGGCTACGTGTGCGTGACCTCCGTCGTGGACAACCCGACCATCCGCAACTCGATGTTCGCCAACGTGCGACTTAAGGACGCCATCGTCGACCGCATCTCGGATCGCGTCGGCCGCCGGCCGGACGCGGGTTCGGACATCGACCGGGCGGTGGTGCACCTGTACTGGAAGCAGGAAGACGCCAAGGTCTGGCTGAGTCTCTCAGGACGAAAACTCAGCGATCGTGGCTATCGCCGTCTCCCAGGAAAGGCGCCGCTCCGTGAGTCCATCGTGGCGGCCATGCTGGCGGAAGCGCAGTACGACGGCACGCGCCCGCTCGTGGTTCCTTTCTGCGGCAGTGGCACCATCGCTATCGAAGCAGCGCTCATCGCCACCGGCCGTGCGCCAGGACTGCTGCGGACCAACATGGGTCTTCAACATCTGGAGACGTTTGACCCGGAGGCCTGGGGCCGCGCTCGATTGCAGGCGAAGAAAGTCCGCATCAAGGCGACGCCCGCGGCGATCGTCGTCAGCGACATTGACGAAGCCATGGTTGACGCTGCGTACAGGAACGCCGTGACGGCCGGCGTAGACAGTCTCATCGACTTTCACTGCTGCGACTTCGCCGATACGCCGCTGCCCGAAACTCCGGGCACCATCATCATGCACGGCGAGTATGGACAGCGGCTGGATACCGAAGACGATCTACAGGGCACGTACGGACGTATCGGCGACTATTTGAAGCAGCGCTGCGGTGGATGGGACGCGTACGTCTTCACCGAGCGGTCATTGCTTGGCGCTGTCGGGCTGAAGGCGTCGCAACGCACGCCCTACGTCAATGGCGACATCGACTGTCGGTTCGCGCGATATGAGTTGTACGACGGCGTGCGTCAGTGAGTCGCTGACGGCGTCGAAGTTGCGGTCTCTGCAGCGATCAACGCGGCACGTTGCGCCTCAGAGAAGACGATCCGAAAACCAAGGTGCGACATTGCCGAGTCGGGCGTCGTCGCCATGCGGGCGGCAGGTCTGTAACTGCTGCAGTAGGACGCATGGCACAGAAATGAACCGCCACGGTGCACGCGTGTGTCGGGGGCGTGTGGGTTACGTGGATCGCTGGAGGTTGCCGGGCCGGCAGGGTTGCGGGTCAGCTTGGCGTGGGCACGCGATCGGTAGAGATCGTGTTGATACCGATCAGCCGTCCATTCCCAGACATTGCCGGCCATGTCAACGAGACCGTAGGCATTTGGGGGAAAGGCGCCCACGGGAGCCGTACCGAGATGTCCGTCGGCGCCGGTGTTTTTCGTTGGAAAGACGCCTTGCCAGACGTTGGCGTGCGTGGGTTCGATCGGTGCGTCGCCCCAGACGAATGGTTGAGCCTTCAGGCCGCCGCGTGCAGCCCACTCCCATTGGGCTTCGGTGGGCAGGCTGCCACCGCGCCACAGGGCATACGCCGTGGCGTCTTCATGTGAGACATGCACGACGGGGTGACGCCATCGTGTGCCCACTGAGCTGTTTGGTCCTTCAGGGTGGCTCCAACGTGTACCGGGCACCCAGGCCCATCGAGCGGCGACATCGTTTGGTGATGTTCCTTGAGGTGGCTGCACAAAGACCATTGATCCCGGTTGGAGTGTGGGGTCGTCGGGCTTGGGTGTGCCCGGTGGAACCTGTTTCTTGAGTTGTTCCCAGTCGACGGGGCGTTCGGCAGTCGTCACGTATCCGGTGGCATCTATGAACTGTTGGAACTGGCGGTTCGTGATCTCGGTTTTGGACATGTGAAACGCGTCGACAAAGATGCGGTGGGGGGGGCGTTCATCCGGGCGGGCGTCGTCGCTGCTGGCGCCCATGGTGAATTCGCCCGCGGGAATGTGCACGACGTCGTTCTGCGCAGAGCGATCCTGTCCGAAGGGTCCAGGCAACATGAGCAACAAAAGTGTCAGTGTGGTGACGCCCATGTCATCAGCCTACCAGCCGGTTTCCTCGGGATCGGGGGGAGGATGGGGGGGGTCAGCGGCGTCGGCGTCGTTTGGTCGCCATGCACGCCAGACCAAACAGGCCTAGGGCGCCGGGGGCGGGCAGCAACATCTGAAAGTACAGCGTCGACGTCATGGAGCCAACCCCGCCATCAGCAACGCCCCCATCCGAGGTCGCGACGAACTGATAGGTATGGCCTTCGGTGAGATCGAGCATGGTTTCGATCGAGGTCTGTCCAGAGGACTGTTGCCAGGTCAGCAGCGTCATGTCGTCTGTGAGGTCTTGGATGAGCAGGCTGACCGAGCCGAAGGCGTCACCATTGGACATGAGCATCATGTCGACGCTCAGGCTACTGGCAATGTTGCTGTCGACGACAAACGTGAAGTCCATGATTGTGCCGGCGGCGAGCAGGGGGCTGGGTATCCAAGAGTTGGCCTGTGCAGTGGTCAGGCCGGTAAAGCCGTGGCCGATGTCGAATGTCGAGCCGGTGCCTGCGACAATGCCTTCGGGGCCGGCAGCGAACGCCGAGACTTCAAGGGGCATGCTCCAGTCCTCGTCGAGAATGACGGGCCCATCACCGATCTGTGCAGACGCCAAGCCATGGGCCTCAATGACCTCAAAGCCGGCGTTGGTCTCGGTGGCCAGGAGCAGGAGGGATCCCACTGCCAAGGCACATGCTGTTCGAGTCTCTTTTGTCATCTAAGTGGCGTAGTGGCAGTTCATTACCAGACTGACACAACGTCTCCAACTATCGCAGGCACAGTGCCTACGACTCTACGACGCACTTCGGCCATGCCAAGCGACAGGTTCTGTCGTTTTTGTCTGTTTCGTCAATTCAGACGGTCTGTGCCGGTTTTTCGGGCTGTCAGGGGGCCAACGAGTGTGGCTGGTGCTGCCGTCCAGAGAGGTTGGCCTGGCAGTGCAGTTGTGAGGGGAGGGGGGCGGGAGGCGGGGGTCAGTGATCGAGGTGCTGTCGCATTGCCGACAACGTGGCTTTGCCGACGTGGTGTTCGATGCCTTCGGCATCTTCGATGGCCTCATGTTCCGGGACTCCGATGTGCTGTAGAAATGCCAGCACAATGGCGTGCCTTTCCCGGGCCTGGCGGGCCATGCGGCGGCCTTGTTCAGTCAGCCGGCATGGCCCATAGCGGTCCTTGTCGACAAGTCCCTCCCCGCTGAGGCGTTGCAGCGTACGGGTCACGGTCACGTGGCTGACGTCCATGAATCGGGCCAAATCCTTTACGCGGCACTCTGATTGGCGATTGAGGATGTCTGAGATGGCCTCGACGTAGTCCTCAGCGGTCTCAGTGGCGTGGTCCGCACGGGTCTTGCTGAATGGGGTGGGCATGGCAGGATCCAATGTGCTGTGGGTTGCTGTTGAAGAGGTGAAAGTGTAGCATACGTTACTAATGTTCAGTCTGCACACTCAAGGAGTGCATCTGCAATGACCCGCTCACGTTCCATTGTATTCGCCGGCATTGCCGCCCTGACCAGTTTGTGCATGGCTGCCCCTGCAACGGCTCAGATCAAGGTCGTCACGACGACTGGCATGATCGGTGATGTAGCTCGGCAGGTCGCCGGCGAGCACGCCACTGTCAGGAGCATCATGGGCGAGGGTGTGGACCCGCACTTGTACACGCCACGAGCGTCCGATGTCCGCGGCATCATGGCCGCCGATCTCGTGCTCTACAACGGACTCATGCTCGAAGGCCGCATGTCGGAGGTGTTCAAGCGAGCAGCGGAGAAGGGCCTGATGCTGCGTCCAGTGTGTGAGGTGCTTGATCAGAAGTACCTCCTTGAAGATGCTTTGCAGCCCGGGCACCCCGATCCGCATGTCTGGATGGATGTTCGCGCCTGGATGCAGGTCACGAATGCTATTACGACGGCGTTATGCGAAACCGACCTGGCCAACTGCGACGACTACAAGGCGAACGCCAAGGCCTTCAATGACAAGCTGGATACGCTGGATAACTTCGTTCGCAACGCGCTCAAGAGCGTGCCGCGCAACCACCGCGTGCTGGTGACGGCGCATGACGCATTCAACTACTTCGGCCGTGCGTACGACATTGAGGTCATGGGTATTCAGGGCGTCTCAACGGAGTCCGAAGCGGGCCTGGCCGACATCAACGGTCTGGTCGACCTGATTGTCGAGCGGAAGATTCCAGCTATCTTTGTCGAGTCGAGCGTTCCGGTCAAGTACGTTCGAGCACTGATCGAAGGGGCCGCCTCCCGAGGTCACGAAGTGAAGATCGGCGGCGAGTTGTTCTCAGACGCCATGGGCAAGCCCGGCACCTTTGAAGGGACCTATGTTGGCATGCTCAGTCACAACAGTTCAACGATCGCCAAGGCACTCGGCGGCAGCGTGCCGATTGTGGCCGGTATCAACGACCACGACGTATCAACCCACTGACATGCCCCGCGGGCTCCCGACTGCGACGTTTCCGCGTGGTGCCGAGCATGATGATGCCGCACCGCTGTCGATCCACGACCTGACGGTGGCGTGGCACAGCAAGCCGGTGCTGTGGGATGTCGATCTCGACATTCCCAAAGGCCAACTCGCGTGCATCGTCGGGCCGAACGGCGCTGGCAAGAGCACGCTGATCAAGGCGTGTCTGGATCTGGTGCCGGCGGTATCCGGCGAGGTCCGGGTCTTCGGCGAGCCGTATCGTCGACAGCGTAAACGCGTGGGCTATGTACCGCAGCGTGAGAGTGTTGACTGGCAGTTTCCAGTCAGTGCGCTGGATGTGGTTGCCATGGGTACCTATGGGCGGCTTGGTTGGTTGCAACCGGTGGGCCGCAAACAGAAGGCGCGGGCGATGCAGGCGATGGAGCGCGTCAGCCTGGAGCAGTACGCCCATCGCCAAATCAGCCAGTTGTCCGGTGGGCAGCAGCAGCGCGTATTTCTGGCTCGTGCGCTTGCGCAGGATGCGGACCTGTACCTGATGGACGAACCATTCGCTTCGGTCGATGCCGCCACGGAGCAGGCCATTGTCGATGTGCTCCGGACCCTGCGCAGCGATGGAAAGACCGTCGTAGTCGTACACCATGACCTGCAGACTGTGCCGGAGTATTTCGACTGGGCTGTGCTGCTGAACATGCGAGTTGTAGCGGCCGGTCCCGTGGACGATGCCTTCACGGCCGACAATCTGCGCGCCACGTACGGGGGTCGATTAACGCTGCTGGATCAGGCGGCGTCGGCGCTCGGGCGGCTTGCATCGGGTGATCCGGGCAGCGCGTGATGACCAATGGCGCGATGGGTGAGCGAGGCCTGCTGGATGTACTCCTGCTGCAGGACTACAACACGACCGTCGTCGTGCTCGGTACAACGGCACTGGGCCTTGCCGCCGGTTTTGCAGGAACACTGCTGCTGCTGCGCAAACGTGCACTGCTGGGCGATGTTGTCAGCCACGCCATGCTGCCAGGCGTCGTTGCAGCGTTCATGGTCATGCGGGGCCTCGGGGGATCTGGCAAGAACCTCTTTGGACTGCTGATCGGCGCCACGATCAGCGGGTTGATCGCGGCATGGCTGGTGCCGGTACTGCGTCGCGCAAGCGGCCTCAAAGACGACGCCATCATGGGCATCGTGCTGGGAGGATCGTTCGGGCTCGGCATTGCGCTCATGGGCATCGCGCTCAATACGCCAGGCGGTAATCAGGCAGGGCTGGAGTCCTTCATCTTCGGCAAGACGGCATCCATGATTCGCGCCGACGCGCTGTTGATCGGCTGGGGGGCGGTCGTTGTGCTCGCTGCGACACTGTTGCTGTGCAAGGAGTTTCGCCTGCTGTGCTTCGACGAGCAGTTTGCAGCGAGCATCGGTCGCAGGGTCGACCTGCTCGATGGTGCGCTCATGCTGATCGCCGTCGCTGTCATCGTCATTGGACTGCAGGCAGTGGGGCTCATTCTGGTCATCGCACTGCTGATCATTCCAGCTTCGGCAGCGCGGTTTTGGAGCGATGGATTTGTACCGTCTCTCGTGGTGGCCGGCACAGTTGGCGCCGCATCAGGATGGTTGGGGTCCACAATCAGTGCCTTGGAGGCGAAGTTGCCGGCCGGCGCGGTGATCGTGCTGGTCACGGGGGGGTTCTTCATCGTCAGCATGCTTGCGGGTACGCGTCGTGGGCTCATACTGCGGTGGATCCAAGCAGCGGGGCTTCGGCGTCGAGTGAGGCGACAGCATCTTCTTCGCGCCATGCTTGAGGCAGGGGAAGGCGTCGGTAGTGTCACGATTGACATGGTGTGCGGGCGCCGGCGGTGGACGGCACAACACGTGCGTCGACAACTGCGCCGTGCGCAGTCCGCAGGAGAAGTGCTGCGCAGCAGCGCCGGCGCGTGGCACCTGACGCCCAGCGGCCTGACCGCGGCACGGCGCATCGTGCGAAATCACCGGCTGTGGGAGTTGTTCCTGATTCACCATGCGGACATCGCACCGTCGCATGTCGATCGCGACGCCGATCTTGTGGAACATGTGTTGGATGCACCGTTGATGGCTGAGTTGGAAGCATTGCTCGAGGCTGATACAACCCTGCCATCGAGTCCGCATCCGTTGGGTGGAGTCACATGATGACCTGGGACTACGACGGGATGATCCTACTTGTGGCCATTGCGGCCGCCGCGGCCTGCGCACTGCCCGGCGTCTTTCTTGTGGTCCGAGGCATGGGCCTCATGGGCGATGCCATATCACACGCTGTGTTGCCGGGCATTGCCATCGGATTTCTGGCCAGCGGTTCACGCGACAGTGTGTGGATGTTTGCCGGCGCCGCCATCGCCGGCGTGCTCGCAGCTGTGCTGACGCAGGCACTGCACAAGTTCGGCAATGTCGATCGCGGTGCGGCGATGGGTACGGTCTTCACCATTCTGTTTTCGATCGGGCTCATCCTGCTGGTCCGCACGGCGGACACAGTGGACATCGATCCACACAGCGTGTTGTATGGCGCAATCGAGCTGACGCCCCTTGACACGATCACGCTGCATCTAGCACTGCTTGGCGATGTCGAAGTGCCACGAGCGTTGGTGCCGATCGGCATCGTGATGGGGATTTCCATTGTTGTGCTTGGCGCGTTGTGGAAGGAGTTGCGACTGGCGAGCTTTGACCCTGCACTGGCTCGAACGCTGGGGTACAACTCGGGCGTGCTGCTGCAGGTGATCATGGTGCTGACCGCGGCGACCTGCGTGGCATGCTTTGAAGCTGTCGGCAGCATTATGACAGTCACCTTCATCGTGGCCCCGGCGGCGACGGCGCTGTTACTCAGTCGGCGACTTGGAGTCGTGGCGGTCCTTGCGGTTGTTGTTGCATCAGTGGCCGCCGTGGTTGGACACCTGTCCGCGATCACGGTGCCGGGCTGGTTCCTGGGGGCCGGGTTTGACACGTCGTCATCGGGCATGATGGCCGTGGCGTCGTTCGTACTGTTCGTCTTGGCCGTACTGCTGGCGCCACAGCGTGGCGTGCTGGCGCGTCGGTTTGCGCTGCGACGGTTGGCAGCAACCGTGGCCATCGAGGACGCCTTGGGCCTGCTGTACCGGCTTGGAGAGCGCAATGAACCCGACGACGCCACCACAGTGCATCAGTTGTTACAGGGTGATGTGCGGGTAGGGGCCGCTCGAGTGGACCGTGTTCTGGCGGCACTTCGCAAACGAGGATTGGCCGTCTTAGACGCGGGTCATTGGCAACTTACCGAAGCCGGTCGATCCGAGGCCACCGGTCTCGTACGAGCACACAGGTTGTGGGAGGCCTATCTCTCGACACGGTCAGACGTGCCGGTGAGTCATTTGCATGGCGCCGCCGAACGTCTCGAACACGTGACCGATGCGGCACTCGCACAGCAACTGGCGGAAGCAACCGGTGATGCGACGATCGATCCCCATGGCCGCGGTATTCCTGACGCGCCACCAGACAAGCCGTAATCAACTACTCAAAGACAGCCCCCGACTGCAACAGTCGGGGGCTGGTGTACATTGCGTTGGGCGCTCGCTGAGCGTTCTGGAACGGCCTGTCAAGGCGTAATGCAATAGGACAGGTCACGAACGTCTGTACTCCACGTTCCGTTGGTGTCCAACAGACTGGTGCCACCATCACCGTCGGCGCTGGATGCAATCCAGAGGAACCAGCAGTTGTTGCCGTTGGAGGCGACCTTGAGCCACTGGCTGGGCGTCGTGGTTACCAGGGGTATGTCGAAGCGGCTTAACGTGAAACCGCCCAAGGCCACATCGAGCGGTGCTTGATCCGCGATCACGCCTACCGCTTCGCCTGTCATGGTTCCGGGATAGCCGGTGCCATCGTCTTCATACGCGGCGACATCGAAGCTCATCTCCATGTCGCTACAAGCGGTCCACTCGCCGCTGTGGAAGAGAGTAAGGCCCCAGACTCGGATACTGGAGATGGTCGCGGCATCGATGTCTTCGTACCGGATGTAGCCGCTGCCGGTATCGGACGTGCCCGCCCACCAATCTGTCAACTCCGGACTCTGGCCGATGCCCGTGTCACAGTCCATGTACGCCTCAGGGCAGTTGTACGTATCGCAGGATTCTGCCGCCACATACGTGCCTCCCAGTGTGTTGCAGTCGAGCGGGCTGAGATCGCCGATGCACTCCAGGCCAAGACAGCACGCGGCATCGGGTGCCGTGTCTCCGTACAGCGAGACCGTGTAGTCGTTCTGGCCTTGATCACAGGGTGTCTCTGCGCCATTCCAGTCATGTGAGACAAAGACCGCGTAGTCGTCACCAGCACCAAGCGTGGTTGTGACTACAACGACATCTTGTGCTTCGCTGTAACCATACGCCACAAACGAGTTTGTTGAGAGTTGCACGATGCCGATCAGCAACGCGCCATCACCACCTGCGTGGATGGTGTATGTGCCACCTGCCCCGTTTGCGAACAGGTACCAGTCGGTATCGCGGTAGGTGACATCTTCGCCGTTGGCACCACAACCAATACAGGTAAAGGTCGACATGAAGCCGCAGATCGTTTCGCCGTCGGCGATGGCGCCGAAGGACGGGGGATCGGAGTTATTGCCGCCGTTCTCATCGTAGAAGCCAGGTTCACTGTCACCCTGACAGGGCAGCCCTTCAGATGTGTCGTCGTCGCCGCATCCAGGCCAACCACATGGTGAGTCAAGGCAGCTGACGCCGTCGCCCATGAACTCGCCGGCAAAGGCGGCGCAGTCGGCCGGGCTCATGCCGTCGAGGCAGGTCACATTGTCCAGACAACACGCGCCGGCCACTGCAGTGCATGCGGCATCTTCACAGGTTGTATCCGCGTGGAAGGCCGTGCCGGTGCAGTCGTTCTGCAGCGTTATGGCGCAGTCACCGTTCTCCTGGCAGCAGGCACCGGCAACGCATCCGTCACACGTTGAGCCATCGCCGAACCAATCGCCAGCTGACGCTGTGCAGTCGGCTTCGGACATATCGGCTGTACAGCCGTCAATGCCGAAACAGCAGGCGCCCGTAGGCGTGCAGTCCGCGCCGAAGGAACCGATGACCTGCAGCACGTCGTTCACATTGACGATGCAGTCGCCGTTGGGCAGTGGGGCACAGTCGCCTTGTGGTCGGGAGGTCCCATCACCGATGTCGCCGAATGTACCGATGACGATGAGCAGATCCTCCACGTTCACGACATGGTCAGGAGTACCACTTGGTCCGGAGACATCGGCCGTACATTCCGTCGGCAGCTGCGCATTGCAGGGATCGCCGGGGCTGCCGATGACGCGAACGGCTGGGTTGGCTTCAAGCGGTTGATAGGGGCCAAAACCGAATCCACCGCCAGGATTGGCTTGGTAGGCAATGTTGTCGCCGATGGTCGATCCGACCATGCCAGTCTGGCCGTTGACGCCATATTCGTTGACAGGGATCAGTGCAACCGCCTGCCTCTTACCGTTGATTGCCCAGTTGCCCTCGTATGTCAACAGTTCAAAGCCCTCGATGGCAAGTGGCCAGTCGGGATCACCGACCGGTGTGCCGTCGAAGTCCATACTCACGTAGCCGGTCAGACTCTCGCCGGCTTCGGTCATGGTGTTGTAGAAGCTCACCTGCACGCCCTGCACGGCATCGAGTCCGCCGTAGCCATTCCATCCACCGATGACCGCGGAGACGGTGACAGCGATCGCTCCATCGGTGTTCATGAAGTCATCGATCACGGCGACGTCGTACTGGGCGTATGCCGCCTCAAAATACTGGTTCGCGAACAGGTTGGCGACAATGATGTCCGAGCCGTCGGCGGCCCCGATTTGATCCATCAAGCTGATCGGTCCCGCAACGACGGTCGATGCAAGCCCCAGTGCGCACAGCGTGGGTACGAGTGTTCTTGTCATGGCTTCTCTCCTCCAAGCCGGCGGTATACGCGGGCCACCACTCACCATAGGGGAATTCTAGATCGCCGCAAGTGGGTGTCACCGAGGAATAGACTCAATCCCGCAGGAGATGGGCCAGAGCGGCATCGATGGTGGGGTGCTTGAAGTCGAAGCCTGCCTCCAGCAGCCGGGCAGGGACCACACGCTGGCTGGCCAGCAGCAGCTCGCTCGCCATGGCACCCAGCGCCAGACGCAAAAGTGGTGCCGGGATGGCTGCAAAGGTCGGCCGAGACACGGCGGTACCCAGTGCCTGCGTGAAGATGGCGTTAGGCACGGGCGTCGGTGCGCAGGCGTTGCACGGGCCATGCATCGACGTCGAGTCAATGAGGAACGCGCAGATGCGGCAGACATCCGTGATGGAGATCCAGGGAAACCACTGCTTGCCGTTGCCCAGTCGCCCGCCGACTCCATAGCGGAACGGCCTGAGCACACGCTGCAGCATGCCGCCATCGGCACCGAGCACGGCGCCGAGTCGAAGCACACAGCGCCGTCCGGCAGGCTCGAAGCACGCACCGGACAGTTCCCACGCCTGCGACAGTTCTGCAAGAAAGCCCGATCCCGGTGACGCGCTCTCGTCGAGGACGGTATCGCCGCGATCGCCGTAGAAGCCCACGGCAGATGCCTGCAGCAGTACACCGGGCGGGGCGTCGAGTTGGTTGAGGCCGTCGATCAGGTGCGTCGTTGTGGAGCAACGTGAGTCACGCAGGACGCGGCGGCGTGCCGGCGTCCAACGCTGGTCCGCGATGCCTGCGCCGGCAAGATGAATGACGGCGTCCATACCTTCAAGACGATGTCGTTCACGGAAGTGCGTTGACGGTATCCATGACACTTCATCGGGTGCGTCCGAGGGTCGGCGCACCAGTCGAAGGACTTCGTCACCCTGTTTCTTGAAGTGCGCACACAGATGCCGGCCGATGAAGCCGGAGGCACCTGTGATTGCAATGCGGCGTGGCACGCCGGAATGCTAGCAAGCCGCTCAAGAAATCGAATCAACTCCGATGGAGTTCAGCAACGACGTCCATGGTGTCCATGCCTGCGTCTTCCTTGAGCTTCTGCAGGCCCCGGTACTTCCAGTTGTTGATGGTGGATACGGGCACGCCCATGGCTTCGGAGGCTTCCTGGTAGGACATGCCTTCGCAGATGACCATGCGAACGGTATCTCGTTCTGAGTCGGTCAGGCGGCTCAGGCGGTCGTTGAGATCTTCGCGTGTCTCCGTACAGATGTCGGGGCGTTCGGTGCGAGCGGGAGGCCGCACACCGGTCTTGACGTTGTCGACGTACTTATGAAACCGCTGTCCACGATTCCAACGACGCTTGATCAGGTTGTCAGCGGTCTTGATGAGATACGAGATCGAGATTTCGATGCGCTCCAGATGCTCGAGTTGCAGCATGCGGCTGAAGACTTCTTGAGCGATGTCTTCGGCCTGATCGGCAGGCAGCGACTTACGGGCGAAACAGAAGACGCGCGTGTAGTAGTCGTCGAAGAGCTGAAGGATCAGTGTGGCACGGGACTGTGTGATAGGCATGACCGAGAGACCTCCTTGCAAGCCGTTGACGAGTCATGGTCAAGGGCGGGCGATGGAACTGAAGTCGACGCTGCACACGTGGCAGCGACCGGTTGAAACCGCTGAGATGGGCCGTATCGACCAAGAGCGGAGTCAGAAACCCACTTGAGGGGTCAGATTCAACTATGCGAATCAACCCATCGATGTGTGGTCTGTTTCTCCGATTCGTATGACAATGCGGGTGTGGTTCCATATAAATCCGCGTTCCTGTAGCCTTCGGGCCGCTCGAAGGGAGTTTTTTCCTTGTTAGAGAACGTAGAAATGGGTGCAACACTTGTCCTCGGGGCCGGTCTGGTGGGCCGCGTCATGGCCATTGATATGGCCATCGATCCTGGACGAACGGTCACGGTGGTCGACGTGGATGCGGGCCGTTTGGAGGCCTGCAACGGCATTGACCGCCTCACGCCGGTGCAGGAAGACTGCAGTGATCCAGCGGTGCTGGCGCGGCTGTGCAGCGACCACACGCTGGTGTTGGGGGCGTTGCCGAGTCGATTCAGCCTGGACGCCATGAAGACCGTCATCACGTCTGGAAGGTCGTATTGCGATATCTCGTTCATGCCGCAGGACGCCCGCGTCCATCACGATCTGGCCGTGCAGCACGGTGTCACGGTGGTGTTCGACTGCGGTGTGGCGCCGGGCATCAGCAATCTGTTGGCCGGCGTTGCGGCAGCTTCGTTGCAGCCGTGCAGGTCCATCACGATCCGTGTCGGCGGCCTGCCGGTCGAACGCGACGGCGTGTGGGACTACAAGGCGCCGTTCAGCCCGTATGACGTGATTGAGGAATACCTGCGCCCGGCGCGACTGGTGCGAGACGGCCACGAAGTCGTTCGAGATGCGCTGTCCGAATCGGTCCAGATCGACTTTCCACCAGTAGGCCAACTTGAGGCCTTCAATACAGATGGCTTGCGTAGCCTGGTTGACACATTGGACGTACCGGACATGACGGAGCAGACCATTCGCTATCCGGGCTACCGCGACAAGGTGGCACTGCTGCGTAACTCTGGACTGTTGGACGACACCCCTGTTGATGTGGGGGGCGTCATGGTGTCGCCGCGTGCCCTGACCTGCGGCAAGCTGTTCCCGTTGTGGACCTATGCGCCCGGCGAAGCGGATCTGACCATCATGCGTGTCGAAGCCACTGGGGAACGCGATGGCCAGCCGGCGACGATCACCTGGGACTTGTATGACGAGTACGATCCGGACTCCGGGTTTCTGAGCATGGCTCGGACTACGGGCTTTCCGGCGACGATCATTGCTCGATGCATCGAGTCGGGCATGCTTAACGAGCCGGGTGTGCATCCGCCTGAACATCTCGCTTCGACGCAGGGTCTGGTGGAGCATGTGTTCGAGGCGTTGGCACGTCGCGGTGTGACCTACAGCTGCACCGAAGCCTGAGGCGGGCAGCGCTCGGAGCCGGTAGGGTGTCGCCCTGTGACCCGCAACAGGTGGGAGAGGAGTTGTCGGACATGAGTGACACGCGTGGATTAGGCATCATCGGAGCAGGCGGCATCGGCCAGGTGCACGCTCAAGGCGCAGCGGATGCCGGGTGTCCTGTCACTGCGTTCTGCGACACCGACCTCGACAAAGCCGCAGCTGCCGCGGAGCCGTGGAAAGCCGACGCGGTCGGGTCCACCGCCGAACTGCTGTCCAGAGATGACATCACACGCGTTGTCGTTGCGGTGCCCAACGGGCTGCACATGCCCTTGGCGATCGAAGCGCTGGAAGCCGGAAAGGACGTGCTTCTCGAAAAGCCCATGGCTCTGTCCGAAGCGCAGTGCGAAACTATTCTCGAAGCGCATGCAAAGACAAGCGCGATTCTGCAGGTGGGCTTCGTCTGTCGGTTTGCAGCCACGTCGCAGGTGGCGCGCAAAGTCATCGAAAAGGGCACGCTCGGCACGATCTATGCCGCCAAGGCAGTCATGCTGAGACGCCGCGGGATTCCAGGACTGGGCCGTTGGTTCACAACCAAGGCTGACTCCGGGGGGGGTGTGCTGATCGATCTTGGACCGCACCTGATAGACCTCGTGCTGCATCTCATCGGCCGACCGACTGTTGAGCGTGTGTCAGCTGCGGCATCCAGCAACTTCGGAAAACCGCCAGAGGCGTACAAGTTCACCAACATGTGGGCCGGGCCGCCGGACATGGCGGGCGCCTTTGACGTGGAGGACAGCGCTTCAGCCATGCTCCGTTGTGCCGGAGGCTTGAACATCACGCTTGAAGCCAGTTGGGCGTCGCATCTTCCCGACGGCACGATTGGCGACGGCATCACGGTGTTTGGCACCGACGGCGCCATGCACTTCGACATCTGGGGCGACCATGTTCTCGTGGGCAACGAGATTGGTGGCGAGATGGCCGACTGCAAACTGCCGGTGTCCGAGGGCGAGGGTTGGGCGACGGCGTTCAAACGGGAGCATGCCTGCTTCGCCGAGTCGTGCGCCGAACGTTCGGCCCATGGCCCGTCTGGCGCCGACGGCCGCAGCATTCAACGGATCCTGGATGCCATGTATCGATCCATCGATGCCAGACAGGACGTCGCCCTGTAGTGCAGGTGGAGGTCGGGGTGGCAGTGCGTAGTGGGGGTCAGGTCAACGCGATGACGTCATAGGCCGCATGGGCCAGCACTGCTGTGGCGAAGCCACGTTGGGCGAACAGTGTGCCCAGATACAACCCCGACACCATGATGAATGTGGCTGCCTGTGGGTTCATGGACCATGGGTCGTGATATAGCATGAAGGCCACCGCCGTTGTGACCACGGCGATGGTCGTGCCGGTTGAGGCTCGCAGTTTGAGTACGTCCACGGTGAGCCAGTGGATCAGTGACATGCCGCCCATGCGGAAAATCAACTCTTCCGACAGGGCTGCTGCCGAGGCGACCACCAGCGTTTCGAGCAGTGCAGTCGATGTTTCGGATGCACCTGCGAGCAAGGGGGTCGTCACCGGCAGCAGGGCTGCGCCGACTACGAGCAGCGGTACTGCAGCGATGCACCCTTCCAGCAGCAGCAGTGGTGGATCCAACGGCCGCACGCGCCACGGGCGCTTCTCCAGCACGTGTTGGACGAGCAGGACAAGCACGACCAGTCCGCCAAGCGCATGTACGACGACAACCGGTGCGAGCGTGAAGAACTCAAGCAGTTCCTGCAGCTGCAGCCGCGCGAGCACGCGTGTGGCGTCGCCATCGGGAGTCCACGACAGTCCGAACTCCACCAGCAGCACCAGCGGCAGCAGCGCCACCAGCATGGGGAGGGGGCGACGGCTCCGTTGGAAGTAGTCCGTGTCCGGGGAAGCCGGTGGCGACGTGTTGGGCAAGAAAGGGGTGGGCACGCGGACAGTGTCGCTCATTCAGCGTGCGAGGGAAAATAAACAGCCGACAGCAGAGCTGCCGGCCGTCAGGGTTGGGGCAAATTATGGGCTGGACGGTCCGAGCGGAAGGCTCAGCCTGCGGCCTTGAGATCCTTCAGCCGACGAGACAAGCGGGACTTGCTTCGAGCCGCCTTGTTCTTGTGCATCGTGCTGGTCGTGGAGATGCGGTCGAACTGCTTCTGGACAACCTTGAAGGCTTCTTCTGCAGCGGCGACATCCTTGTGCGCGACGGCGTCGAGGAAGGTTTTGACACCGTCCTTGATGATGGTCTTACGCCAACGATTGCGAGCACGCTTGTGGGCGTCCTGACGAATGCGCTTCTTGGCGGATTCCTTGTTCGGCACGGGTGCGTCTCCTGATGACTGACAGATACAGCCCTCTGCGAGGGGGAACGGGGCAGTATCTCCGGCATGGGCTGGTCCGTCAAGTGAAGGCGCGCTGAATACCGCAGTCCCAGAGGGGATCGGGTATCCTCCCCTCCCTCACTGAGCAGGTGTAGCTCAATTGGATAGAGCATCGGTCTACGAAACCGAAGGTTGCAGGTTCGAGTCCTGCCACCTGCGTTCCTCAGCCCCAACCCTAATCCCCCTTCCTCCACCCCTCCCCCAAGGGGAGACTCTGGGGGAGACCTCCATGAGGGAGTTGCCAATGCGCATGGGATGCATCTTGACCATCTGTTTGGCCTGTAGTGGCTGCTCAGCCGTGCCGTCGCACGAGACACCTGTCACAGGCCCTGTCCGCGGCACCGAGGACACCCGGACGCTGGCTTCGGGGCAAGACACCCGCATTGGCCTGCCATCGAATCCGAGCACCGGTTTCGGGTGGTCACTGGATCAGCAGGCCTCCACCGGCCCGGATCATGTTCGTATCGAGGATGTCGGTTTTATCTCCACTGATTCGGGGCTGATCGGCGCTCCGGGTCGTCGGTGGTGGACCGTCCATGCAGTGCGGCCAGGAACGTCCAGCCTGCGGTTTGTCTACCAGCGAGCCTGGGACCGAACGACGCCTCCAGCAAAGACCCGAACAGTCGTGATTCGTGTCCGCTGAGCGTGGATTGAGCCTCCGGCGGCTATACTGCGCCGTTCGGCGCGGTTTCCAGCGCCCATTGGACGTCAGCAGAGACTCATGACCATGGCACCAACCACGCCCTCCGGCAATCCCAGTTCTGACGCGGCTGCGGCTTCAGATCCAGCTGGAGCTGCACCTACACCCACGCCACAGCGCACGGACTCGGTGGACAACGTGCATGGTCCGGCGTCTGCGGCCGCACATGGTTGCAGCCCTCGTGCTGAGGCACCTCAGGCCCTGAACAGCACGCCGGGACACGCCACGCTCAAACAATGGCTGCGGGACATGATGCTCATTCGCGAATTCGAGGTCCGTTCCATGCAGGCCTATCAGAACAAACTCGCAGGTGGCTTTCTGCACGTCTACAACGGCCAAGAAGCCGTTGCAGTGGGTTGTATCGGCGCGGCTGAGCATGCCGATCCGATCGTGACCGCCTACCGCGATCACGGTCATGCACTGGCTCGCGGTATGGACCCCAAGGTTGGCATGGCCGAGCTTTTTGGGCGCATCGGTGGGTGCGCCAAGGGCAAGGGTGGCTCAATGCACTTCTTCGATGCCAACAATCACATGTACGGCGGGCACGGCATTGTCGGCGCACAGACGCCGCTGGGAGCTGGGCTGGCATTCGCAACTAAGTATCAGGATGAAGTCATCAATGAAGCCGCCAACAGCCGTGTAACGCTGTGCTTCCTAGGTGACGGTGCCATCAATCAGGGGGCGTTTCATGAAGCCCTCAATCTGGCAGCGGTACTCAATCTGCCTGTGATCTTCGTCATCGAGAACAACGGTTATTCCATGGGTACCGCGACCGCCCGAGGCACGGCTTGCACGGGCTGTCTTGCGGATAAGGCTGTGGGGTACGACATGTGCTCGACCACGATCGACGGCATGGACGTGATCAACGTCTGGCAGCACATGAAGCCATTGGTTGATTGGTGTCGTGAACACTCGATGCCTGCGTTGGTGGACATGCAGTGCTACCGGTTCAAGGGCCACTCCATGTCGGACCCCCGCAAGTACCGCACGCACGATGAAGAGGATGTCTGGCAGACCGAGGATCCCATCGGCAGATTGGCGAGTCACCTGATTGAGGTTAC